>ENA-ORCV01000732-ORCV01000732.1-marine-metagenome-genome-assembly--contig:-NODE-732-length-16015-cov-4.140984_pt1 | contig 16015 bp, 13 predicted proteins | sample MGYA00237779_ERZ508509 | MGnify/ENA primary metagenome ERZ508509 (study PRJEB26180, sample SAMN06268772) | marine metagenome | isolation source: Bioluminescent Bay, La Paraguera, Puerto Rico | place... | reverse complement strand
CAGCGCGCCGTCGACGGAGATCAGTCCGATGTCCGGCGCGCCCCCGCCGCCGCCCCCGCCGATCTCGAACCCGGCGACGGAAATCCGGTCGCCGTCCAGCACGGCCCGGATGCGCGGGCGCGTCACGCGCAGGGCGCGGATATGGCCGCCCATCAGCTCGCCCAGCCGGTAATCCACCTCCAGCCGGGGGATGGCGGCCTCTTCGCCCAGCCGGATGTCGCGCAGCGCCGCGCCCCCGGTGTCCAGCCGCGCGATGTCGAATTCGGCCTCCACGCCCCGGCGCTCCAGGGCCGAGCGCAGCACGAATCCGGCCAGCGGCGCCCGGGCCAGCCAGAGCACGCTCAGCAGCGCCAGGATCAGCAGCAGGGCCGCGCCTGCGGCTATGGCGATTCGACGGGTCACCTTGGCCATTCCCTAGCCCAAAACCGCGCCCGGCGCCCGGGTTCCAATCCCGCGACAGGCGAGAGCTGCGCTGGAATCTGCCCGGATTCCCGCTGTGCGCGAGCGGGAAGTGCTTGAAATGCAGGGGCGGGCTTGCTCTGGCCCATGGCTTGCTGTCATGTAGGCGCGGGAGAGGAATTCGAGCATTCGAATTGTGGGGTTAACGGTCATTTAGCCATGATGGACGAAGGTCGAACGACCAGCGCGACTCGCGCGGGCGCAAACGAGTCTGATTGCCTGTTTATGGACGAAACGGATTTCGACCCAAGAGTGTCCCCGCGCCGCCGATGGCGTGAGGCTCTCGCGGCGACCGCATCCTGTCTTGTGGTGCTCGCCGGGGGATACGCCGTCGGGGCGGTTCAGAGCCCGGACGCCGCATCCGCCGGCAAGACGGCCGAAGCGGAAATCGACCAGCAGGCCCAGCCCGCGCGCATGTTCGCCGCGCTGGGCAGCAATATCCGCCCCGCCATCCCTGCGACCCTGGCCCGCCCGGCGCTGACCGCCAGCCCGGAAACCCCGGCCCGCTCGCTGGACTACGCCGAAATGAGCGACCAGACGCTGGACCGCGTCGCCGGCCTGAACGTCGAACGCTTCGCGGTGAAGCCGGGCGACACGCTCGGCCGCCTGCTGACCGGCGCCGGCGTGACGACGGACCAGTCCGCCGCCGCGATCTCCGCGCTGAAGGAAATCTGGAACCCGCGCGAACTGCGCGTCGGCCAGGAGGTGACGCTGTATCTGCACACCTCCGCGCTGCGCAAGGTCGCCAACCGGCCCGACACGCCCAATCTGGTGGGTCTGACGCTGAAGCCGGAAGTGGACCGCACCGTCGCGGTCGCGATCGACGACGAAGGCGCCTATACGGCGCGCGAAGTGATGCTGGAGCTGCAGCGCGAAATCGTGCGCGCCAGCGGCGAGATCGACTCGGCGCTCTATATCGACGCCGCCGAGGCCGGGGCCACCGACCGCATCATCGCCAATTTCGCGAACCTGTTCTCCTACTCGGTCGACATCCAGCGCGAGATCCAGCCGGGCGACGATTTCGAGATCATGTACGAACAGTTCCGCACCCCGTCGGGCGAACTGGTGAAGACTGGGGAAATCCTCTACGCCGCGCTGGAAACGCGTGGCGCGATGAAGGCGCTCTACCGCTTCGAGGCGTCCGAGGGCGTGGACTATTTCGATCATGACGGCGTTTCGATCCGCCGCTTCCTGATGAAGACCCCCGTGAACGGCGCGCGCCTGTCGTCCCGCTTCGGGCCGCGGCGCCACCCGATCCAGGGCTATACCAAGATCCACAAGGGGACGGACTTCGCCGCCCCGCGCGGCACGCCGATCTACGCCGCCGGCGACGGTACGATCGTGAAACAGTACCGCTCCTCCTCTTACGGCAATTACATCCGCATCAAGCACAACGGCACCTGGCAGACCGCCTACGCCCACATGAACGGCTTCGCCAGCGGCATGCGCGAGGGGCGCAAGGTCCGTCAGGGCGAGATCATCGGATATGTCGGCTCCACCGGGAATTCGACCGGCCCGCACCTTCATTACGAAGTCCTGCAGAACGGCAACCAGGTCGACTCGATGAGCGTGAAGGTCCCGACCGGCAAGGAGCTGGAAGGCGACGAGCTGAAGCGCTTCACCGCGGCCATGGGCGGCATCGAAACCCAGTACGCCGAGGCGCCGAGCGCCGTCGAGGCCCAGAACGTGGCCACCGCCAGCCTCGAACAATAGACTTTCTCACACCGGTGAGACGACAAAGCCCGGCGCATCGCGCCGGGCTTTTCCGTTACAGGAACGCGAATAAGGGGCTCAGACCGCCCCGTCCAGCGCGTCGCGATGCGCCCGCGCCTCCTGGATGAAGGCGTAGAGTTCTGCCGAGAACGGCATCTGCGGCGCCGTTTTCGGGTCCGAATAGCCTTCTTCGAACAGCGCCGCATGCCGGCGCCGGTCGTCCTCGTCGCGCACCGTGCGGTCGATCAGCCCCTCCAGCCGCGTCAGGAAATCCTGCGCCGCCTCGCCGGCCGGGTCGCCCTGCCGGACGCGCTCGCCGTCTGCGATCAGGTCCAGCCAGTCCTGACGCAGCCGGTTCATCTCCTCCAGGCTCATGTCGACGCGCATCGCGTCCTGCACGTTGGGGCCGAAATGGCGCTGGACCAGCGCCACGTATCTGTCGTTCTGCGGAACAGAGGTGTTCATTGCCGTCTCCTTGATGAGGTTCACCAGATCGTCGGCGGAAAGGGAGGCGCCGTCGGCCAGCCGCCGGCGCGCGGCGCGCACCAGTTTCAGCCCCTGCCCGGCGCTTGTCTGCGCCTCCTGCAGGGCGTCCTCCTGCACGGCCAGGACGCCGGAAAGGTCGGCCAGCTCCAGCGCATCGCCAATCCGGGCGAGGCTGAGGCCGAGCGCCTTCAGCGCCATGATCCGGTACAGGCGGTCCGCCTCTTCAGGCCCGTAGACGCGCCAGCCCGCCGCGGTGCGCGGGGGTTTTAGCAATCCGGCCTTTTCATAGACGCGCAGGGCGCGCGGCGTGACGCCGAACCGCGCTGCAAAAGCAGACGCGGTCAGGTCTTCGAAAGACAGGCTGTCATGGGCCATCGGACGGCGGCTCCTTCTTCCGCCGTCCCCTTCGCTACACCCTGACCCAAGGTCAAGCGCAAGCGGCCCCCACAAAAAAATCCAGACCGAAAAAATCCGAAACGAAAAAGGGCGGGCCCTGCGGCCCGCCCTTTCCGGTTGCTCTGGCTTGGGTCTAGGACGGGGGCAGGTCCTGCCCCTCGACCGTATTGGCGCGGATGTCCGCGGACTCCGCGGCCACGTCGCCCCAGTCGCCCTCGCGGCTTTCGGCGTAGCGGGCCCGCAGATAGGCCGCCACGTCCGCGACGTCCTGGTCGGTCATCACCCGGCGGAAGGCCGGCATCGCGGTGTCCGGATTGCCTTCCTCCACGCTCACCCCGTTCAGCACGACATGGATGAAATTGGACGCGTCCGGACCCACGACCGCGCTGTTCACCGACAGCGCCGGGCGCCGGGCCTGCGGCGCGTTCTCCGGCGTGAAGTGGCAGGACACGCAATAGGCCGCGAACACCTGTCCGCCGCGCGTTTCCTGCGCGGTCAGGTCGCCGCCGTCGCCCTCGCGCCGCAACAGGCTGGGCACGGTGTAGTCGCCCTCATTGCCGCCGGCGATGTCGCCGTAATAGACGGCCAGCGCCTGCAGGTCCTCGTCCGGCAAAGCGCGCAGGCCCATATGGATCACTTCGGACATTTCGCCCGCCGCGATCCCGTGCAGCGGGCTCGCCCCGGTGCGCAGGAAGGGATACAGGTCCGCCTCGGTCCACGGCACGGTGGAGGTCGGGTCCTCGTTGATCGCCGGGGCGTAGAAGCCGCCGACTTCCGCGCCCGAATATTTCGCGCTGCCGCCCTGTTCGGCGCCCAGGAAATTCCGCGGCGTGTGGCAGGAGCTGCAGTGGCCAATGCCCTCGCCCAGATAGCGGCCGCGATTCCAGGCCGCGCTCATGTCGTCTTCCGGCTCCAGCGCGCCGGCGTTGTGGAAGAACAGCAGCTTCCATCCGCCCTGCAGCGCGCGCCAATTCAGCGGGAACGGCAGATCGGCCGGCAGGTCTTCCTGAACGACCGGCGCCACGGTCATCAGATAGGCGTAGATCGCCGTGATGTCCTCGTCGGTCAGATTGGTGAAGTGGTCATAGGGGAAGGCCGGGAACAGATGCGCCCCGTCGCGGCGCACGCCATAGCGCATCGCCCGCGCGAACGCCTCTTCCGACCAGCCGCCGATCCCGGTTTCGGGGTCCGGCGTGATGTTGGTGGCGTAGATCGTGCCGAAATCGCTTTCGACCGGCAGGCCGCCCGCATAGGGCTCCCCGCCGCTGACCGTGTGGCAGGTCTCGCAATTGCCCGCGAGCGCCATCTGTTCGCCCAGCGCGATCTGGTCCTCGGAGAAACCCTCGCCAGACGGGGTTTCGACCACCGCGATGCCCGGCCGCCAGGCCAGGACTGCGAACACGACAAGGCCGACGACAATAATGGCGGCGACCGCGATCAGAACGCGATTCAGCATAAGTTTTCCCCCCTCGCCCTCCGGGGCCTGCAACCCGGAACGCCGATTTGCGGAAAGTTTAGCGGAAACCGGCCGCAATGCGAAAGCGTGCGGTCCCGCCCCGGTCCCGTTGATGTGAAAATCGCATGCTGGCGCGCCGGGCCCGCGCCGTGGCAATCTGCCCGCAACGATATAATCGGGAGGATGCGTGATGGCCCACCGGACCCCTGAACCGGGCGTCAGCGCCTGCAAAAGCGTCGGCGTTTCCGTTCTCGCCCTGTCGGCGGGGCTCGCCGCCCTGCCCTCCGCCGCACACGCCCAGGCGTTCGCCAATCGCGAGTCAGCGGCCGTGGACTATGCGGCGGCGGAACAGACGCCCGCCCGCCCCTGCGCCGATCTGGACGGGCTGGCGCTGGACGGACTGGTGCGGATTACCGCCGCGCCCATCGCCGGCGCCTCCCCCGCCCATTGCAACGTCACCGGCGTGCTGGCGCCGGAGATCGCGTTCGAGGTCGCCCTGCCGGACAGCTGGAACGGCCGCTTCTACATGGTCGGCAATGGCGGGCTTGCCGGCGACGCGCTCGACAATCCGGGCCGCGTCGCCCAGCGGGACGAGGCGCTGCGCCTCGGCTTCGCCTTCGCCCAGACCAATACCGGCCATTACAGCGCGGAGGAGCCGGGCGGCACGTTCGTGCTCAGCAATCCGCAAAAGGCGATCGACTATGCCTGGCGCGCGGTGCACGAGACCGCCGCCGCCGCCAAGACCATCGCGGCGGACTATTACGGCGAGCCGGTCTCCTACGCCTACTGGAATTCCTGCTCCAATGGCGGCCGCCAGGGCCTCTTGGAAGCCCAGCGCTTCCCGGACGATTTCGACGGCGTCGTCGCCAACGCGCCCTGGGCGAACCAGACCGGCTTCACGCTCGGCGCAATCTGGAACCAGCAGGCAATGACCCGCGCCCCGCTGACCCCGGGCAAGGTGGAGCTGGTCGCCGCCCAGGTGATGGCGAAATGCGACGCCGTGGACGGGCTGGAGGACGGGCTGATCGACGATCCGCGCGCCTGCGATTTCGACGCCACGCGGGACGTGCCGGCCTGCACCGCGGACGAGGACGCCGATTCCTGCCTGACGCCGGATCAGGCGCTGGCGGTCGCGGACATCCATCGCGGGCCGCAGAGCAACGGCGAGTCGATCATGACCGGCTTCCTGCCGGGCAGCGAGGTCGCCTGGATGGGCATGGTCGTGCCGCCGGAGCCCGGCGCGCAGACCGCCGATTTCGGCCTCGCCGACAACATCATGAAATATCTGGTGTTCGACCCGCCCCGGCCGGACTGGGACTACCGGACGTTCGATTTCGACGAGGACGCTGACGTGGTCGAAGCCTGGGGCGAACAGGCCAACGCGACCGACCCGGACCTCACCGAGTTCCGCGACGGCGGCGGCAAGCTGATCATGACCTATGGCTGGGCCGACCAGATTCTGCAGCCGCTGATGGGCGTGGAGTATTATGAGGACGTGGTCGCGGAGATGGGGCCGGACACGGCCGAATTCGCCCGCCTGTTCATGATCCCCGGCATGACCCATTGCGCCGGCGGCTATGGGCCGGACCGGCACGACCCGATGACCGCCATTATCGACTGGGTCGAGGCCGGCGTCGCGCCCGACACGATGCTGGCGAGCCGCGTCACGCCCGATGGCGAGGTGACGCGCACCCGCCCGCTCTGCCCCTATCCGCAGGTCGCGGCGTACGACGGCGACGGCAGCATCGACGCGGCCGAGAATTTCGCCTGCGCGGCGCCGTAAAGGTCTTTATTGCGGCGGCTTCGGCCGCCCCTTCGCCGCCGGCGCGTCGTACAGCGCGCTGTCCCCGCTGACGGCGAAGGCTTCCGCCCGCGCCGGATCGTCAGGGACATCCGGCAGGGCCGCCTGAAGCGCTTCCGCGCGCGCCGCCAGCATCCGCCCGTATTCCTTGTGCGTCATGATGTACAGGTCGTTGCGCGCGATCCCGTGAAGGACGCGCCGCCCCACCTCGTCCGGTTCCATCGCATGGCGCCAGATCGCGCTCTTGTGCTGTTCCTCCGGGTCCATCGTGATCGCGCCGGTGTCCGCGCCCTGGGGGCGCAGCTCGTCGGCGTGCTGGAAGATGTCGGTCTTGATCGGCCCGGGGATCAGCAGCGACACCCCGATGCCGCTATCGGCCAGATCCGCGCGCAGCGACTCGCCCAGCCCGGTCAGCGCGTATTTCGACGTGGCGTACACGCCCGCCATCGCGCCGGTGAATACGCCATGGATGGAGGAGGTGATGACGATGTGCCGCGCGCCCTGCCCGGCCAGCAGGCGCGGCAGGAAGGTCTGAACCGCGTTCACCGCCCCGCCGATATTGGTGCCCAGCGTATAGTCCCAGTCGTCATAGGTGGCGGCCGCCAGCGGCCCCATGAAATTGATCCCGGCGTTGGAGCAGAGGATTGAGACCGGCCCCAGCGCGGCCTCGGCCGCGTCGGCCACGCGCGCGAACGCATCCCGGTCCCGCACGTCCAGCTGAAACGCCGCCGCCTCGCCCATCGGCGACAGGCTCTTCATCGCGGCGTCCAGCGCGTCCTGGCTGAGGTCGGCGATGGCCACCTTCGCCCCCGCGCTTAGGAACGCTTTGGCCATGCCCAGGCCGATCCCCCGCGCGCCGCCGGTGATGAAGACGGTCTTTCCCGCGAACTGATCCATATCGTCCCTCCCGAACGAAAACGTCCCGCCCGCGATACCACGCGGGCGGGACGATGTTCGAGGGCCTGTTGAGGAAGGCCGCCTAGCCGGCCTCGCTGTCCGGGGCGAGCTGGAAGCGGATCATCACCCGCTCGTCCGTCGTACCGGCGGCGTCCGCGCCATAGCGCCACTGCTCCACGGCCTGCACCGCGGCGGTTTCGAAAATGTCCTGCGTGCAGCCGAGCGCGCGGACATTGCCCGTCGCGCCATCGGCCTGGATATCGAACCCGACGATGCATTCGCCTTCGAGGTCCGCTTCGGCGGCTTCGGCCGGATAGGCCGGCGGCACGGCGGTCACCGGGCGCAGATTGCTCGCGGCGTCGCCCGCGTCCTGCGCGTTCGCCGGTGCGACGGCGGCCAGGCCGGTCAGCAGCGCGGCGGCCGCGACCGCCCCGATCATCGACAGGCCCGCGGCGCGGGTCTCTTTCAGGCAGGCATGATTGGTCAGCATGGCGGTTCTCCCTTTCAGATGATTGATGGCGATCAGCGGCGTGCTCGCCGCCGGCATGCGCCGGCCGCCGCCGGTCATGTCCTCGGCGGCTTTCAGCAGGGTCCGGGCGTAAAGCTGCGGCCCGATGGCGGCGTCGCGGCCCAGCACGGCGCGGTCGCAGGCCTGCTCCTGGTCGGCGACGAAGGCGCGCTCGCCCAGCCAGGCCAGCGGGTGAAACCAGAACAGGCTGCGCAGGACGGCCGCCGCGGCGCGGTGCTGCAGGTGCCGCGCCCGCACATGCTCGGCCTCGTGCAGCGTCATCACGCGCCGCTCGTCGGCGCCATAGCGCGTCAGGAAATCCTCGGGCAGCAGTACGACCGGCCGCGCGAGGCCACTGGCCAGCGGACCGTCCAGCGCGCCGGTGAAGCGGAAATCGCGCCGGGGATCGAGCGCCGTCCCCGCCGCCGCCCGCGCCAGCGCATCGGCCTCCGCCGCGTCCGGGATGCGCGCCGCCGCGATCACGCCCCGCGCAAAGCGCCGCTGCGCACGCCATGCGCAAAACAGGAATGCCGCCGCGCCCGCCAGCCATATCGCCAGCACCGTCCCGGCGAACGCGGACGCCGCCCCGGCGCCCGGCGCATCGGCTGCGCGGCCGAACGCGCCGGAGGTCCCCGCGCTCACTGTCAGGCTGAACGGCGCATCGACCAGGCCGTTCGGCGTCAGGCTCGCCGCCAGCGCGGCGGGAACCGCCAGCCACAACGCATAGATCCATCCCGCGCCGACCCGCAGGCGCGCGATCCGCCCAGCGGCCAGAACCACAAGCACGACAACGCCGAGCACCAGCGACGCCTCGCCCAGCCAGGAAAGAAGATCAGCGCTCGTCATCGGACATCGCCTCCACCAGCGCCTTCAGCTCGGCCAGCTGTTCGGGCGGCAGCTTCCGCCCCCCGGCGAAGCTCGCGACCAGCGGCGCGATGCGCCCGCCGAACAGCTGGTCGGCCAGGCGGCGCGCCTGCGTGCGGCCGTATTCGGCGCTGTCGATCAAGGGGACATAGCGTTTCGGGGAAGACCCCTCCTCCACGCCGACCGCGCCCTTCTTCTCCAGCCGCGCCAGCAGCGTGTTCACCGTGGTCCGTCGCCAGCCTTTCTCGCGGGCCAGGGTCTCGGCGATCTGCCGCGCCTCGCACGGCTGGCCGCGCCACAGCGCCTGCATCACCTGTTCCTCGGCGTCCGTGATCTCGACCATGGCTGCGCTCCTAGCGCGTCTGTCTGACTACACCTGTAGCCGAAAAGACTACAAACGTAGTCTGGAGTCAAGCGCGGCCAAATCCGGGCATGAAAAAGCCCCGCCCGGGCGTCCCGGGCGGGGCCTTTCATCCCGATCCGGGGATGGTCAGTTCACGGTGGCGGAGGCCGGGCGGCGGTCCATGCCGACGGGCTCGCCATTGATGGTCAGCACGTCGCCCTCGGCGGACACCGCGATGGACTGCCCATCCTTCAGGCTGCCCATCAGGATCATCCGCGCGATCGGGTCCTGCAGCCGCTTCTGGATCACCCGGCGCAAGGGCCGCGCGCCATAGGCCGGGTCGAAGCCCGCTTTGGCCAGCGCCTCTTTCGCCGCGTCGTCCAGCGTGATCGTCATGTCGTGGTCGGCCAGCAGGCCTTCCAGATGCCGGATCTGGATGTCCACGATGCGGGCCATGTGCTCCATGCCCAGTCGACGGAACAGGATGATCTCGTCGATCCGGTTCAGGAATTCGGGCCGGAACCGGGCGGACAGTTCCGCCATCACCGGCTCGCGCGCCTCTTCCACATCGTCGCCGGTCATCGTCATCAGATGCTCGGCCCCGACATTGGAGGTCATGATGATCAGCACATTGCGGAAATCGACCGTGCGGCCCTGCCCGTCGGTCAGGCGCCCGTCGTCCAGCACCTGAAGCAGGATGTTGAACACGTCCGGGTGCGCCTTCTCGATCTCGTCCAGCAGCACGACCTGATAGGGCCGGCGCCGCACCGCCTCGGTCAGGGCGCCGCCTTCCTCGTATCCGACATAGCCCGGCGGGGCGCCGATCATGCGGCTGACGCTGTGCTTCTCCATGTATTCCGACATGTCCAGGCGCGTGATCGCGCTTTCATCGTCGAACAGGAATTCGGCCAGCGCCTTGGTCAGCTCCGTCTTGCCGACGCCCGTCGGGCCCAGGAACATGAAGCTGCCGATGGGGCGGTTCGGGTCTTTCAGCCCGGCGCGCGCGCGGCGCACCGCGTCGGACACGGCCTCCAGCGCATCGTCCTGGCCGACCACGCGGGCGCGCAGACTGTCCTCCATGGACATCAGCTTCTCGCGCTCGCCCTCCATCATCTTGTCGACGGGAATGCCGGTCCAGCGGCTGACAACGCCCGCGATCTGCTCGGCGTCGACGACCTCCTTCACCACGCCGCCCGCCGCGCCGTCCTGAACGGCCTCGGCGTCGGAGACCTTCTTCTCCAGCTCGGGGATCTGGCCGTATTTCAGCTCGGACGCCTTGGCCAGGTCGCCCCGGCGCTCGGCGTCCGCCAGTTCGGCGCGCAGCCGGTCCAGCTGTTCCTTCACCTGCGTGGCGCTGGCCAGCTTGTCCTTCTCCGCGCGCCAGGCGGTCGTCAGCTCGTTGCTGCGCGACTCCAGCTCCGCGATCTCGCCGTTCAGCTTTTCGAGGCGGGTGCGGGAGGCGTCGTCCTTTTCCTTCTTCAGCGCCTCGGCCTCGATCTTCAGCTGGATCAGCCGGCGATCCAGCTCGTCCAGCTCCTCCGGCTTGGAGTCGACCTGCATGCGCAGGCGGCTTGCCGCCTCGTCCATCAAATCGATGGCCTTGTCGGGCAGGAAGCGGTCGGTGATGTAGCGGTTGGACAGGTTCGCCGCCGCCACGATGGCGCTGTCGCTGATGCGCACCCCGTGGTGCACCTCATATTTCTCCTTCAGACCGCGCAGGATGGAGACGGTGTCCTCCACCGTCGGCTCCTCTACGAAGACGGGCTGGAAGCGGCGGGCGAGCGCGGCGTCCTTCTCCACATGCTGGCGGTACTCGTCCAGCGTGGTCGCGCCGACGCAGTGCAGCTCGCCGCGCGCCAGCGCCGGCTTCAGCAGGTTGGAGGCGTCCATCGCCCCCTCACTCTTCCCGGCGCCGACCAGCGTGTGCATCTCATCGACGAACAGGATGATATTGCCCTCGGCGGCCTCGACCTCCGACAGCACGGCCTTCAGCCGCTCCTCGAACTCGCCACGATACTTTGCGCCTGCGATCAGCGCGCCCATGTCCAGGGCCAGCAGCTGCTTGTCCTTCAGGCTTTCCGGCACGTCGCCATTGACGATGCGCAGGGCCAGCCCCTCCGCGATCGCGGTCTTGCCCACGCCCGGCTCGCCGATCAGGACGGGATTGTTCTTGGTGCGGCGGGACAGGACCTGGATCGTGCGGCGGATTTCCTCGTCGCGCCCGATCACCGGGTCCAGCTTGCCCTCGCGCGCAGCTTCGGTCAGGTCGCGCGCATAGCGTTTCAGCGCGTCATAGGCCTGCTCGGCGGACGCGGAGTCCGCGGTGCGGCCCTTGCGCACGCTGTTGATCGCCTCGTTCAGATTCTGCGGCGTGATCCCGGCCTGTTTCAGCGCGTCCTGCGCCTTGGTGCCCGGCACGATGGCCAGCGCCTGCAGAATGCGCTCCACCGGCACGAAGCTGTCCTTCGTCTTGTCCGCGGCTTCCTGGGCGGTGTTCAGAACCTCGACCAGCTTGGGCACCGCGCGCGGTTCGCCCGCGCCGGCGCCTTCGACCTTGGGCAGGGTTTTGAGCGCCGCATCGGTCAGCTCCAGCGCCTGTTCCGGCCGGCCGCCGGCGGCGCGCATCAGGTTCGCCGCCAGGCCCTCGCGGTCCTCGATCAGCGCCTTCAGCAGATGTTCAGGCGTGAATTGCTGATGGCTCGCCGCCATCGCCGCCCCCTGGGCGGCCTGCAGCATGCCTTTCGATCGCTCCGTGAAGCGTTCCAGATCCATCCGTTTCGTCCCCTTTCAGGCAGACCGGGCGGAAGCGTGCAGACCCGTATCGGCGTCCGGTCCGCCCGTGCGTTTTCGTCTGGCTGATATGGCGTGGCATTTTCGCCACGCAAGGCCGGATGGCCGGCATTTGCGCGACAAAATGCGCCGGGAATGGCGCTTGAATCGCACGCGCCCGCCCCTTTCGGGACGGGCGCGCGCGAACGGATCGGAAGACGCGCCTAGGCGGCGTCTTCGGTCGCCTCTTCGGGCTCTTTTTCCTCGGCCTTCGCCTTGGGCTTGCGGCTGCGGCGCGGCTTCTTTTCCGCGGCGCTTTCGGTCAGGTCGCCCTCTTCGGGCGTCACCATTTCCAGCGGGCCGCCATTGTCCCCGGAATCCTTCCCGTTGGACTTGGCCCGGGAGTCGGACCTGGCGTCGGACCGGTCGTCGTCATTGTCCGACGAAGCGTCCTGGCCGCGCGGGTTCTGACCGCCCTGGTTGTTCTGGGCGTTCTGGTTGTTCTGACCGTTCTGGCCGCCCTGGTTGTTGTTCTGATTCTGGCGCTGCTCGTCGCGGCTCTGCCGGCTTTCCTCCTGCGCGCGCATGATGCGGAAATAGTGCTCCGCATGCTGCAGGTAGTTTTCCGACCGCACGCGGTCGCCGCTGGAGGCGGCGTCGCGCGCCAGCTGCTGATATTTCTCATAAATCGTCGACGCCGCGCCGCGGACCTTCACGTCCGGTCCGTTGCTTTCGAGCGCACGATTATTGTTATGCTGGCCGCCGCCGCCTTTGCGGCCCCGGCCCCGCTGACGTTTCATGTGCTTCCCCTTCTGTCGGGTTCTGCCCGCCCTCGCGCGCTCATGCGCGCAGCCGCTGCATATGCGGCAAGTCTGTTGCCTTTGACGTGATCGTCCGATCCGTTTCCGAATCCCTGGCCCGCCGGTGCGGATTTACATCCGCGAAACGTTTCCGCGCCTGTAGCGGGCCGGCGCGGTCGAACCGACCCTAGCCTGCGCCGCCCCGCCTTCCAAGCCCTTTTCACTGCTGGGCGCGGGTCATCCCGCGCGGCGGAAAATCGCGGCGCGCGGACGCCCTTCCAGATCGGAACGCACTGCAACATATACAAGTCCCGCCGCCGCTTTTGCCGCCGCCCGGACGTCCTCCGCCTGGTCGAATCCGATCTCCAGAACCGCCGTCCCGCCCGGCCGCAACAGGCGCGGCAAGGCCGGTAGGATGGCGCGATAGGCGTCCATTCCGTCCGCCCCGCCGTCCAGCGCCGCGTGCGGGTCGCGCCGCACCTCGCGCGCCAGATCCGCGATCTCCGCGCTGCGGATATAGGGCGGGTTGGACACCACCAAATCGTACGGCCCGTCCAGCGCCTCGGCCCAGCCGGGTTCCGTCCAGTCGCCGCGCCGGAACGCCGCCCGGTCCGCCAGCCCGGTCCGCGCCGCGTTCTCCGCCGCCAGCGCCAGCGCCGTCTCGGAGACGTCGACGCCGAGGCCGGAGGCCAGCGGACGCTCGCTCAGCACCGCCAGCAGGATCGCCCCCGTCCCGGTGCCCAGGTCCAGCACATGGGCGTGCGCATCGGCGGACAGACCCTCCAGCGCCGCGCGCACGATCGCCTCGGTGTCCGCGCGCGGGACCAGCGCGCGCGCATCGCTCTTCAGCTCCAGCGTCCAGAACGGCGCGACGCCCAATATGTGCTGCAGCGGCTCGCCGCCCGCGCGGCGCCCGGCCATCGCCTCCAGCGCCGCCTCGGCGTCCGCGTCCAGCGCGCGTTCGGGCGCGGCGGCCTGCGCTGCCGCGTCCAGCCCGGTGGCGGCCTGCACGATCTGACGCGCCTCCAGCATCGCGTCCTCGATTCCGGCTTCGGCCAGGCGCCCGGCCAGCGCCCTGCGCGCCGCGCCCAGCGTCTGAATCATGGAAAGCGGTCCGGGCTCAGACCCGGATATAGCGGCGGCCGGTCGCGGTGAACGACCAGATCAGCGCGATGAACCAGCCGATCACCGACCAGCCCAGCAGAAGATTGGTCAGGAAGATCGCGAAGGCGTTGTGATGGCCGCGCACCATCGCGACCACGGTCGGCGCGAAATACAGCAGCAAAGGAATGAGGGCGAATTCCATGGCGGCGACTCCTTATCGATAAACGATAATTTAGGGCCATCCCCGCCCCTGCGCAAGACCCGCCACGGCGCGGACCGCATATTTCCCCGCCGCACGCCGCGCCCATGCGCGTCAGCTCACGGTCAAGGCGTCGCCAACCGCCAGCCGCCCGCCCTGCACCACGGCGGTGTGCTGGCCGCAATCGATATGGCCGTACAGATCGCGCAGCGCGCCGACCAGTTCGAAGTCGCGCTCCCCGGTCGCCGGGTCGACGTGGGTCGCCGCACAGCGGTCGATCCGCCCCACGCCCTCCAGCACCGCGCCGCCCACAGAGATGGTCGCGCCGGTCATCTCCAGCTCCGCCCAGGGCGCCCAGCCCTCGACATAGACGTTGGCGCGAAAGCGCAGCGGGTCGATCGCCCGCCCCGTCCGCGCCTCCAGATCGCGCACGCTGGCCAGGTTGACGATCGAAACATGGCTCGCCGGCGTATCCATGAACCGGTGCGCGCCCGGCGCCCGCACGACATGGAACGGCAGATGCGGCGTATCCTCCAGCGCCGGCTCCAGCCAGGCGGCGAACGCCTCGCGCCCCGCTTCGGTCTCCAGATCGCCTTCGAAATCCGGCTGCCCTTCGCGCCGCGCGCGCAGAACGCCGGTCTCCGCGTCCCACTCCGTGCGCACCGCCGCGATGCGCGGCATGCGGGCCAGCACGGCGAATTTCATCTTCTTGATATGGGTCGGCGCGGCGGGGTCGAAGCCGGACGGCCCGCTCTCCACCACATACAGCCGGTCGCCCGGAAAATGCGCGCCCGCGGTCAGGTCCGCATGGTCCAGCGGCTCGGGCGTGAAGCTTTTGACGGGGTGGCGGTACAGCGCGGCGATACGCCCTTCGCCGGGATTCGCGCTCACGCCGCGCTCTCTTCCATGGCCGCCAGCTTGCGCGCCTGGTCCTCGGCGCTCAGCGCGTCGATCAGCTCGTCCAGATCGCCCTCCATCACCTTGTTCAGGCTGTAGAGGGTCAGATTGATGCGGTGATCGGTCACCCGCCCTTGCGGGAAATTATAGGTGCGGATGCGCTCGCTGCGGTCGCCGCTGCCGACCTGCGCGGCGCGGTCGGCAGCGCGGGCGCTGTCCTTGGCCGTGCGCTCCATGTCGTACAGCTTCACCTTCAGCATCTCCATCGCGCGCGCCCGGTTCTGGTGTTGTGACTTCTCGGACGACACCACGACGATGCCCGAAGGGATATGCGTAATCCGCACCGCGGAGTCGGTCTTGTTGACGTGCTGGCCGCCGGCGCCGGAGGCGCGCATCGTGTCCAGCCGGATGTCCTGCTCACGGATGTCGATCTCGACCTCCTCCGGCTGCGGCAGCACCGCGACCGTGGCGGCGGAGGTATGGATGCGCCCGCCGGCCTCGGTCTCCGGCACGCGCTGCACCCGGTGCACGCCGGACTCCCATTTCAGCCGGCCGAACACGCCGTCGCCCTCGACCGTGGCTATGATTTCCTTGTATCCGCCGGCCTCGCCCTCGGACTCGCTCTCCACCTCCACGCGCCAGCCGCGTTCGGAGGCGTAGCGCTGGTACATACGGAACAGGTCGCCGGCGAACAGCGCCGCCTCGCTGCCGCCCGTCCCGGCGCGCACTTCCAGGACCGCGCTCGCCTTGTCGTCCTGGTCCTTGGGCAGCAGCAGCAATTGCAGCGCATGTTCCTGCTCGGGGATGTCCTCGCGCAGGCGGCCGACCTCGTCGAACGCCATATCGCGGATCTCCGCGTCCTCGCTCTCCAGCAGTGCCTCGGCCTCTTCCAGCTCCTTGCGCGCGGCGCGCAGCGCGCGCGCGGCGTCGGCCACAGGGCGCAACTCGGCGTGCTCCTTGGACAGTTTCACGATCTCGGCGGCTTCGGATGCCGCGCCCATGCGCGCCTCCACCGCCTCGAAACGGTTCACGACCTGATCAAGCTGGGACTCGGGAATGCGGGCCATTTCGGTGACATAGCGCGCGGCGCGCCTCTTTCAAATCGTCCAGATTCAGCCCCGCCCGGCGCATCCCTTCGCGCCTTCGCGCGTTAGCACCGGCATGGCCAGCCGATCCACAATCCTGGGCCTGTGCGTTGTGGCCGCCGCGATCGCGGCGGGAGCAGGCATTGCGCTGATCCGGCCGGGGGTTCCGGAGCCGGACCCCGCCCCCGTCCGCACCGCCGATGCCGCGCCCGTTCCGGCCCCGCTGCCGAAGCCGCAG
>ENA-ORCV01000731-ORCV01000731.1-marine-metagenome-genome-assembly--contig:-NODE-731-length-16025-cov-3.276900_pt1 | contig 16025 bp, 12 predicted proteins | sample MGYA00237779_ERZ508509 | MGnify/ENA primary metagenome ERZ508509 (study PRJEB26180, sample SAMN06268772) | marine metagenome | isolation source: Bioluminescent Bay, La Paraguera, Puerto Rico | place... | reverse complement strand
CCCCGTCATGACGGCGCGAAGCGGGAGATGCGCAATTGGATTTGTTGAGCGATATTCTGGATTCACTGGCGCTGCAGGGTCAGCTCTATTTTCGAACCTGCTTCAACAGCCCGTGGGCGGTCGCTGTCCCGGACTATCCCGCCGCAATACGCTTTCATTATGCCGTCCAGGGCGAGTGCTTTGTGCGTGTGGACGATGAAGCTCCGGTCCATTTGCAACAGGGCGATCTCGTGCTTGTTCCCGCAGGGACAGCGCATTCCATCTCCGATACCAAAGACCGACGACCGGCGGAGCTGGAAAGCGTCATGCGCGACAGCGGCTATTCCGGATCGGGCACTTTCGTGCTGGGCGAAGGCTGCGATGACAAGGCGACGCAACTCATGTGCGGCCATTTCTCTTTCGCGCAGGGCGGGAACCATCCGCTGCTGCGGTCGCTGCCCGCCATGCTTCATGTCAGCGCGGGCAAGCGCAGTCAGGCTTTTTGGCTGGATGAGGCGCTGCGCCTGATGGCGCGGCAGATGCCCGAAAGCGATCCCGGCTCAACCGCGGTCGTGCGGCGCATGTCCGAGATCATCTTCATCGAGACGATCCGCTGCTGTTCGGACCAGTCGGACCAGTTGGCAGGGTTGATGGCCGCGCTCACCGATCAGCGTATCTCGCGCGCGATCCAGGCGATGCATAACGATGTCGCCATGCAATGGACCGTCGAAGCGCTGGCGAGGGAGGCCGCCATGTCGCGCAGCCGCTTTGCCGAACGCTTCCAGGCGCTGGTCGGCTGCGGCCCGCTCACCTACCTTGCCGAATGGCGCCTGCAAAAGGCGCGCGCCCTGCTGCAGGACAACCGTATCTCGGTGCAGGAGATTGCCGGGCGAGTCGGCTACCAGTCGCCCGCCGCCTTCACGCGCGCCTTTGCCAACATGTTCGGGGAATCGCCGACGCGTTTCAGGGCCAATCTCGCCGCCTGAATTTGCACTGCGTCCGATCGGAATGGCAGATAATCCCGAACTTTCGGCTACTTATTGCTCATTCGTCCTGTTCTGAGCATCTCCATCGAGCCGCTGCGGCGGCGCTTCCCAATCGAAGGAGTTGTCATGAATATTCTCGATCATATCAGCCTGGGCGTTCCGGGCATTGCCGAAGCAAGGCGTTTTTACGACGCGGCGCTGGCCCCGCTGGGCATCGCCTGCCTTGCTGCCAATGATGCATTCGCTGCATACGGAGCGGATGCAGTGCAGTTCCTGCTGATGGTGCCGGCAGACGGCGCCGCATTCAGCCGCGGCAACGGCACGCACATCGCCTTCCGCGCGGATGCCTCTGCAGCGGTGGACAGCTTCCACGCTGCCGCACTGCAGCAGGGCGCGACTTGCGCCGGAGAACCCGGTCCGCGCCCCGACTATCCCGCCAGCAATGTCTATGCCGGCTTCGTCTTCGATCCCTTCGGCCACAAGCTCGAAGCGATCCATAACGGCTTTGCGAACTGAGCGGAGGGCATGATGGAACAGGCATATCACTATCTCGCCATCGCCGGTGTCCTGACCGTTCTGATGTGGACGCCCTATATCCTTGCCCGGCTTTTCACCTGGGGCCTGGGAGACTTCCTCAACAACTATCCGCAGGGATTCCCCGCCATCGAGCCGGAGCCGCCACTCTGGGCACAACGCGCCAAGCGCGCGCATCTCAACATGGTGGAGACCATGCCCGCCTTCGTGGCAGTAGTGGTTGCAGCAGGCTTCCTCGCCGCTCCAGCGCAGGCCGCCGCTGTGGCGCAATGGGCGATGATTTTCGTCTATGCCCGCATCGCGCATTACATCGTCTATGCGTTGGGCATCCCCTATCTGCGCACGCCGACATACCTCGTATCTTGGGCGGCGGTGTTGATGATCGGGCTGCAGGCGCTTTGAAGCTGAGCACAATATGAGGTGGCGATCGCAGTCTGGTAAGGCGCGGTCGTCACCAAGAGCCGGTTTCGAAATGAGGGGTGCAACGCCCTCCCGACCTCCTGTCGGACGGTACGCTCGCGATAGAAACATCTGCGACGGCTTTGCTCTTGGCCAATTGACTCGGTCCGGTGCAAAACCTTATCTCGACAAAGAATTTGCGGAGGACTGACTCCGCGACGGGAGGGGATTGGGACATGCGCATGACTTCGCGCCGACTGCTTATTTCGATGTTTGCTTCGCTTTCGCTGGTGGGCGGCACGGGCGTGGCCCAGGCCCAGAGCAACTGGTCCGATCCGGCGACATGGCCATCGGGCGTAGTGCCGGGTGAAGGCGACGCGGTGGAAATCACCCGCGACATGGATGTTGTGCTCGATGTGAGCCCGCCCGTTCTGCGCAGCCTGACCATCCAGGGCAAACTCAGCTTTGCGGACGAAGAGGATCTCAACCTGACGACGGAGTGGATCTACGTGCCGGGCGGCGAACTGACCATCGGTACGGCCGATAATCCCTTCCAGCACAATGCCACCATCACCCTGGTCGACAACGTCAAGGGCGAGGACATCAACACCATGGGCGATCGCGGCATCATGCTGATGCGCGGCACGCTCAACCTGCATGGCAATCGCGAGCATACGTGGTCGAAGCTTTCCGCCACGGCAGAGGCGGGCAGCACCTCCTTCACCGTACTGGATGCGAGCGGCTGGCGAGTGGGTGACGAGGTCGTCCTAGCCTCGACCGACTTCAATCCGCGTCAGGCGGAGCGCCGTACGATCACCGCTGTCAACGGCAATACCGTTTCCGTGGACAGGCCGCTGAAATATATGCATTTCGGCGAGATCACTTTTGGCGTGGACGAACGCGGGGAAGTCGCCAACCTGACGCGCAATATCCTGATTCAGGCCTCCGAAGATGCGGCAACGAGCCATTTCGGCGGGCATATCATGGCGATGAGTGGCTCCGAAATGTATGTCGACAGTGTCGAGCTCAACCGCATGGGGCAGCACCTTACGCTGGCGCGATATCCGATCCACTTCCACGTGCTGGGTGAAGGGCAGGGCATGTATGTCCGCAACAATGCCATCCATGACACGTTCAACCGCTGCGTGACCGTCCACGGTACCAACAATTTGGAGGTGGAAAACAACGTCACTTACAACACTGTTGGCCACTGTTTCTTCCTTGAGGACGGGATCGAGCAGGGCAACCGCTTCGTCAGGAACCTGGCGATCCAGACCAAGTGCCATCCGACTTTGGACTGCGTGCCCACCAACCTCGCCGCCAATGGCGAGAACAACTATACCTATGCGAACCGTATGACCGTCAGGGAAGTCAGCTTCCACGGTGGCGGCACGCTTCTGCCTTCGGACAATACGGTGGCGTCTTACTGGATCACCAACCCGAACAACCATTATATCGACAATGTGGCGGCAGGTTCAGACCAGAACGGTTTCTGGCTCTCCCTGCCGGAACACCCCAATGGTGCCTTCCTCGGGACGGAGGAGAGCCTCAACACCTGGCCGCGCCGGACGCATCTGCGCGAATTCCGGGGCAACACGGCTCACTCGAACTACGACGGCTTCATGTTCGACCGGAACATTGCCGAGAACAATACCTATGCGCTGGCAGGCAGCACATACCTACCCCTGGTAGACCATACAGACCCGATGAGCGAGGCACTGGAAACCGAACTTGCGGACCTGACCACTTACAAGAACCGCAATCAAGGTTTCTGGGGCCGTGGTGAGCTTCTCATTCTCCGCAATTTGAAGTCCGCTGACAACGCCATCGGCATGACGCAATCTTCGGGTTCGTTCGGCACCGAGAGGTTCACTTCGCTGGTGACCGATTCCCTGTTCGTGGGCGAGACCGACAATATCGGCAATCCGCGGACGCCGGAAGAAGTCGCTTATGGCCGCAGCCTGCCCAAGCCGCTGATCCCCGATTTCCCGATCCGCGCCTACGAATATTACGATTACCGCAATGACGTGCAGAACACGACATTCGTGAATTATCAGGACAATGATCTGCGCAGGACGGGCGCTCTCTCATGGCTGATGTTCAACAGCTCGGGCGTTACCACCGCAAGCACGATCAGCTCCGCGACATACATCAACGCCAAGCCGGTCTATTTCCCGAACTACGATACAAGGTTCGACAATGACAACCGCGGCGGCGGGTCGTACAGGACCCTGTCGATCCTCGATCTTGACGGCACGACCTCGGGCATCCCCAACTCCCACATCATCCTCCATGACGGGGTGAGCAACTCCGTTGCCACAGATGACAGCTGCACAATTCATCCCGACTGGAACGCCTCTGTCTGCAGCGGCGATCTCGGGCGTTTGAACTTTTCGCCACCTCGCCGGCCCTTTGCATTCGGACGTCCCGGTGCGCCGCGCCCCGAAGGGTTTACATTCAACTTTGGCAACCTTGGCCCGCCATCCGCACCCCCGCCACCCATCGTGCTGCGTCGCGGCGACATCGAATTCTCGAACGGCAATGGAGCCACTGTGCGCGCCGGCACCGAGGTGCGGGTGATAACCGAGAGGGATGAAGTGCCTCTCAGCATAAGCGAAATGGATCAGGGTTCGTGGGTGATCTTCGAATTGCCGGGTTTCACCACCGCAGACTCCGGAACGGAACTGAACAGCCTGGCAGCACTGCGTGCAGCGAACGAGACATCCTGGTTCAGTGATGAGGATGCCCTCTGGGTCAAACTGTATGTGGCCGATCCTCCGGAAATGCCGATTCGTCCGTTGGATATGCAGGCGGGCATTATCGCCAGCAGAGAAGGGCGCGGCGGCTAATGCACAAACCTCCGACGCGAGGGCGTCGGAGGTTGATGCCCGCACCCTCGACGGGGCGGGCTCTGTCGGAGCCGGTGCCGGGCGGGCGCGAGGAGAACGCAAGACCGCTCCGGGCAATTTACCGGCCCTCGCAGCGTTAGAGGACGAGCCAAACAGATTTCCTGGGAAAGCTGAGCAAATTCTGACGTCCGCTTTCCACCCATTAGCGGACATCGTGGCACCTCTTTCCTACAGCCATCGCATTCAGCCACACCAGAGGCATGGCACCGTTTGCACCCGCATCGCCTCCGTTCATATTGCCGCAGTTGCCCAAGGAGAGATTTTCTCCTTTGGAAAGTGTTAAATGTCTAAAGCGAATGCCCGTTCGGGAGCGGTTATTGCGCCGGAACTTGATCGCTGCGCATCGCTTTCACCGCCGCATCGTCATGCAGGAAGGCGCCTTGTTGGCGCAGCACTTTGCGGATCGCATCGACATCTACATCTCGCGGGAGGATGCCCTGATCGGCCGCCAGTGCCGCGCCCACGCCCGCCGCATGGCCCGTGAGCCAGCATTGCGGGATCTCGCGCATGAAGCCGTGGCTGTTGGCATCGCAGGAGATGTGCCGCCCGCCCACAAGCAAACCATCAAGCTGGCGCGGCAGCAGCGAGCCATAGGGTACCGAAACCAGCGGGTATTTGGGATTGATCGATGGCGAAACGCCCACTTCGTCACCCACGGGATCGGGCTTCTCCCAATCACCGCGTTCGATCCGCGCGCAGCCAGCCAGTCGCCTTGTATGCCGTACGCCCAGCTGGCTCGCGCTTTGCAGCATGTAGGCATTCTCGAAGCCCGGCGCGTGCTTGCGGAAGAACTCGCAGTGCCCCTGCATCAGCCGGTGGCTGCGGATTTCCACCTCGGTCATGTCGTCCACATCGAGCGCCGAAAGGCCCGACTGGCGCGGGCCGAGGAACAGGCCGATATCGGGCCGCCAGCTGACATAAGGCGTCTGGAAGAAGCCCAGCGCCTCGCGCCCGCGCGCCATCAGTTCACGCAATTCGTCCGGATGGTTTTCCTTCCAGTCGATCCAGCGATCCATGTTGACGCCGCCCAGCACCCAGGCGGTGTTCATCGAATGATGCGGGTCCTTGGTCTCGATATCGGTGTGATAGTCCGCGCCGCAGCGGGCGAACATGTCGCCATCGCCCGTGGTATCGACCACTACTTTGGCGAGCAGAGCATTGCGCCCCGCCTTGCTCTCGAAGATCACGCCTTTCGTGGTGTTGTCTTCCACCAGCGGACGCGCGGCCCAGGCGTGGAAGACGATGCGCACGCCCGCCTCCAGCAGCATTTCCTGCGCATTGAGCTTCATCCGTTCGGGATCGAGCGTGGGCGCCCATTGCACGATGCCGTGCATGGCGGTGGTGCGGTTGCGCCAGTAGGTGACTTTGCTCTCCTCTCGCGCGCCCCAATCCTCGCGCGGAGGGCCAGCGATGCCCTCGGGCGGCATGCGCTCGATGAATTCGCGGGCGAAACCCTGGATCACCAATTGCCCGTCCCACCCGGTCATGCGATCGATCCACATGACGAGGCCGCCGGTGGAAAGCCCGCCGAGGCAATTATAGCGTTCGACCAGCGTGACATCGGCACCGGCCTTGGCCGCGGCCCATGCAGCAGCGCAGCCTGCAGGCCCGCCGCCGACCACCACCACATCGCACTGGTGGTATATATCGATCTCGCGCGCGTCCTCGGTGATCGTGCCCTTGCCGTTGGGCGGGGGCAGGTTGCGGCTGCCGCTTTCGAACACGTCGGAGGCGAGGATGCGTTCCTCGTTCATCCCCGCCATGCTCTGCATTTTCACCTTGTCGTCGGCCATGTGCCTTACACCTCGTTCGCGTCAAACAAGCGCTAGTGATTAGCTACCTATCCATCAAGTGCGAGGAGATGATTTAACACATTGCCACCTGCCTCCGCATTCGCTAGGTGCCCGCCTCCGCATGGGGAATTGTGAGGCCCGATGGCGGAGTGGTTACGCAGAGGACTGCAAATCCTTGTACGCCGGTTCGATTCCGGCTCGGGCCTCCATTTTCATCCATTGCGCTCGCCGCAAGGCAGCGATAATGGCGCGGGGCGTGTGCCGCTTTAGCTCAGTTGGTAGAGCACATCATTCGTAATGATGGGGCCACTGGTTCGAGTCCAGTAAGCGGCACCACCTCTTTCAGCTGGAAAACTCGGAACAGCCAGCGGGAAGGCCGTTCGGCTGGTCGCCGCTTTCTGCCCGCAACCGCTGCCAGGCTCTCGAAGGGCGGTTCACAAGGCAGCTTCGCTTTGTTAGGGCTCGCAGGCTCATACTGTATCAGCAAGAGCACCGGCAGGTCGGCCGGCAGGACGGGCAAGGACCAATCTTTCATTCAATGCGTTTCCCTTACCCGGATTGCGTTCGGAATTCGCCTCGATTTCGCCGTCTTCACACATCCAGCCTCCTGAGCCGGATGTCTGCGAAAGGCCTGCGGCTACTTCTCGCTCCCCTGCTTGTCCTCGCATCACCTGCCCTCGCAGCGCCGGAATTCACCGGTGGGCCGGAATTCGCCAGCGATACAGGCCATGTCCTGTTGAGTTGGGAAAGCGATGAGCCTGTCAGGCTGATCATTGCCGATAATGCGGAATTCTCGGGCGCGAAGCCGCTGTACGAAGGGTCGCAGACATCTTTCTTCGTTTCGGGCCTTTCGAATGGCGAGTATTATCTGCGCCTCGATGGGGTACAGGGAGAAAGCTCCCAACCGGCCAAGCTGAATGTCGTCCACCAATCGCTTACCCAAGCCATCTGGCTGACCATCATCGGCCTGATCATCACCGTCGGCATCATCGCGACAATTGCCAGGGGAGCGCGCGATGACTGAAGATGCAGTTCTTCTCGTTCCGTCGACCGGATATGCCCTTCTGGCATTGTTCAGCCTGCTATGGATTGGCCTCGGCATCTATTGGGGCAGGCGCAACAAGAGCTTCGAGGACCATGCGCTGGCCGGACGCAATGTCGGGCTCGCGCTTGGCTCTGCCACTGCAGCGGCGACGTGGATCACCTCCAACACCACCATGCTGGCGCCGCAATTCGCGCTCGAGCTCGGCATTTGGGGCATGCTTGCCTATTCGATGGCCGCTTTCGGGCTGATCCTGTTTGCCCCGTTGGCGAAGCGGATCAGGACGCTGATGCCGCACGGTTATACGAGCGGAGACTTCTTCCGCCTGCGCTATGGCCGCGTGGCCTGGGGCATCTTCATGCTCTTCACCCTGTTCTACTCTCTGACCTGGCTAGTCAGTATGGCCATGGCCGGCGGCATATTGCTCGAGGCACTGGCCGGCATCGATTATGTCTGGGGCATGACGGTGATCCTTGCCGTCTGCGTGATCTACACCATGCGCGGCGGGCTGGTCGCGGTGATCGGGACCGACTTCATACAGACCCTGATAATTATCGTCGGCATTGTGGTTGTAGGCTTTTCGGTGCTGCAAAATGTCACCGTCGACGAAATCCATGCCAATCTGACGGCAAGCAAGCCCGAACTGTTGCATGTCCTGTTCCCCGCCGCGCTGATGGCAATCTTCAACAACCTCCTGTTCGGCCTGGGCGAAGTGTTTCACAACAATGTCTGGTGGAGCCGGGCTTTCGCTTTCCGAGAAGGAGTAGGAAGCAAGGCCTTCCTGATTGGTGGTCTTGTCTGGTTTCCCATCCCGATTGCCGCAGGGTTCATCGCGCTGGCATCGGGCGCGCTCAATGTTGCCGTGCCCAGCCCGGACATGGTTGGCCCGCTGGTGATCGCCAATGTTCTGGGCGAGGTCGGTGCCGTGGCGATCTTCATCATCGTCTTTTGCTCGCTCGCATCCAGCATCGACAGCCTGCTGGCAGCAACGAGCGACCTGTTGGTGGAAGATGTCTATCGTCGGTTCCTCAAGCCTGCAGCGACACCAGAGCGGCTCAAGACTGTCGCACAATACATCACCTTGGCTCTCGGCGTGGGCACATGGGCCGTCTGTGTGCCGCGCATCGGAACGCTGGCATCGGTACTGTTTTTTGCAGGACCGCTGGTTGGTGCTATGATCTGGCCGATCGTCACCGGTCTCTACTGGAGACGCGCCTCGAGCGTGGGTGCGATTGGGGGGATGCTGCTGGGTGGCGGCATTGGACTGGTAAGCTATTTCACCATCGGCTGGTTTGTAGCGAGCACAATCGGAACTGCCGTCTCGATGGTCTGGGTGCTGGGCGCGGCCTGGCTCTCAAAGGACCGCTACGACTGGAACCTCCTCAAGGAGGAAGCATGATTTTTTCGTCCGAATTTCTAACGTTTCTTGTCTACGGGTCGCTCATCTGGTGTGCGATTTCAGCAACTGCTTTGGCAGTGATGCTCCTCAAGGACTTATTGCGTGGGGAAAGTTGGTGACGATCCCTGCCGCGAAGGTCGCGAAGAACAAGGACAGGGCAAAGAAGCGCGGGCAGATCGGCAATTGTCCCGATCCGTCGCGCATCCTTGAACACGATCCAAAGATCCGCATCGATGTGCTCGACAGGCTGCGCAACACCTCGGTCGTGTCCGCCGCGCAGTTCGACAAGGATTTGCTCGTCGAGCTTGGCAAGCTGTCCGCCTATCTCCAGCTGCGCAAATATCCGGTCAGGAAGGCGCTGGAAGACAAGATCATGGCCGCCGCCTTCTTTGAGCCCAGTACGCGCACTCGCCTGTCATTCGAAAGTGCCATGCTGAGCGTTGGCGGCAAGACCATTTCGGTCGCCGATGCGAAGACGACCGGCGTCGCCAAGGGTGAAAGCCTGCGTGACATCGGCCAGATGTTCAATTCCTATGCCGATGTCGTGGTGGTGCGCCATACCGAGCAGAGCGCGATTGCGGAACTGTCCGAATATCTGCGGATTCCGCTGATCAACGGCGGCAATGGCTCTGACGAACATCCGACGCAGGCGCTGGCAGACTGGTACGCGCTGCTCAAGTGGCGGCCAGAGATTGCATTCGACGAGATCCCCGAGAAGTTCCGCCTCAACATCGGGATCATCGGCACGCCGGGCAATATGCGCACTGTGAAGAGCTTCCTGACCCTGGCCCTGCTGTTCCACAAGAATATCAACCACATCACGATATTCTCGGAAATGGCGGACCCGCTGGGCGACGACATGAGGGAGCTGTGCGACAACAGCCCGATCGGCATCAATTTCAGCCGCGACCTGCAGGGCAGCCTTGAATATCTCGACGTCATCTACATGAACGCCATTGCCTTCCTGGGCGATGGCTATCGCTTCTATTCGGAAGATTTCCAGCTCAGCGCGGAAAGCAAGCTGAAGGACGATACGGTCATACTGCACCCACTGGCGCGTAGCGACGAACTGGCAGTCGATCTCGATGACACGCAGCACAATCTCTACTTCAACCAGGCCGACGGCGCGGTCTGGATGCGCCAGGCCTTGCTGCTCTCCATTTTCGACCGGGTGCGCAATTCCGTGCCCGACGATTTGCTCATTTGACGGCTCGCGCATGCGGCCAATGACAGGATAACGAAACACCATGTGCGGAATTGCCGGCTTCTGGAATCCCGGAAACTTTCACGCGGATGCGGATGCCATCGTCCAATCGATGGCCGACAGAATGTATCACCGCGGCCCCGACGGCTGGGGTAGCCATATCGATCCCGACAACGGCCTGGCCATGGTGCACACGCGCCTCTCGATCATCGGCCTCAATTCCGGCGACCAGCCGATCTACGGGCAGGAGAGCGACACAACCGACGGGCTTGTGATGACCGTCAATGGTGAGTTCTACGGCTACAAGCAGCTACGTGGCATGCTGCGGACCGACGGCTATGACTTCACCACCAAGTCCGATAGCGAGATCGCGCTCAAGCTGTTCCACAAGCATGGCTTCGATTTCATGGAGCATTTGCGCGGCGAATTCGCCTTCGTGATCTTCGACGAGAAGAAACAGCGCATGATCCTGGTGCGTGACCGCTTCGGCATCCGCCCACTGTTCTACCATGTCGGCGACAAGGGCCTGTTCTGGGGCAGCGAGATGAAGGCCATGCTCGCCCACCCCGACGTGCCGCGCGATGTCTGCCCCAAGGCGCAGCTGCACCAGATGATGCAGGTGATGGTGCCGGGCATGACTTTGTTCGAAGGCATCCATGCGCTCAAGCCCGGACACATGCTGGTGGTGCAGAAGACCGACGAGGGCTTCGATGTCGAAGAGAAGCGCTACTGGGACGCCGAATTCCCGCTCGACGGCGAACATGACGATCTGCCCGACGAAGAGCATATCGAGAATGTCCGTCAGGCACTGGTCGAAAGCGTGGCCTTGCGGCTGGAGGCGGACGTGCCCGTGGCCTGCTACCTCTCAGGTGGCATAGACAGCTGCTCGATCATCGGCATGGCCGCAGCGATCCAGCAATCGCCGGTCAAGGCCTTCACCATCAGCTTCGACGATGCGCGCTATGACGAGGCCGCCATCGCCACCGAAATGGCCGAGAAAGCGGGCGCCGACCAGGATATCCTCAACGTCAAGGCCGTCGACCTCTACGGCAAGAATTTCGAGGATGCGGTCTTCTATTCCGAACGCACCTTCTACAACACGCTCGGCGTCGCCAAGATGCTGATGAGCCGCCACGTGCGCGATGTCGGCTATAAGGTGGTGATCACCGGCGAAGGCTCGGACGAATTGTTCGGCGGCTATGCGCAGTTCAAGGCCGACTATTTCCTCCACGATCCCGCCTATTCCGAAACCGCGGCCGGCGACGAGATGAAGGAGCGGAACAAGCTCTTCTCCGGCTCCGTGCTCGCCGAACAGCAGATCAGCCATCCCGCATTCGAGGAAGTGATGGGCTTCACCCCCTCATGGATCCAGCCGTGGATGCTGGTGCTCGAACGTGTGAAGCCGCTGCTGTCGGACGAGTTCAAGGCCAGGCTGGGCGATTACGATCCCATTGCCGCCATCGCCTACAGCCTCGACAAGTCCATGCTCGATGGCCGCCATGTGCTCGACAAGGTCCAGTACAGCTGGATCAAGACCATGCTCGAAGGCCAGATCCTCAATTGGGGCGGGGACCGGGTGGATATGGCCAACAGCCTCGAAAGCCGACCCGCCTTCCTCGACCATCACGTGGCCGAACTCGCCATGCGCATCCCGCCGCATGTCCGCATCCGCGACGGTATCGAGAAATGGGTGGTGCGCGAGGCGATGAAGCACGTCCTGCCCGAAGTGCTCTACAAGCGCGAGAAATTCGCCTTCATGGCCCCGCCCGCGCATACGGACGCCGACAAGACGGCGGAGATCAACAGACTGATCGACAAGTGGCTGTCATCCGAAGAGATCGCCGAGCACGGCATTTTCGACGAAGTCAAGCTGCGCGCCTCGATCGAGGATTACCGCAAATCCGATGACCACACACAGAACACGCGCAAGGACATTATCCTCAACCACGCCATCGCGCTGCATGCGATTGATGAGTTGATTGCCTAGCGTTTGTGATTGGGTGGGAAGCGGACAATCGCAATCGGCAATCCGCTAAGCCCCTCTGACGGCATGTGGTGAAGCGTTCTCTAAGAACTGCGCAGTCATTTCTGGCGCTTCTTCCATTAGTCCATGACCAGTGGGTATTGTGACGGTCCGCCAGTCTGGGTCTTGCTGAAGCCGCGCAAAGACTTCGTCATGGTCGTGCCAGTTCTCGGCTTTGACGAACGTCTTGATGGGGATTGATGCAAAGCCTCCAGTGAGTGAGACAGGGTCTGTCAATGTAGCGATGGGCTGGGGTGTGAAGCGCCAAAGCTCCTCTTCCGGGATACCCATGGCTTCAGCGAACGGGAATTCCAAATAGTCGCCCTGCTCCGTTCCTTGAAGAAAAGGGACTTGGCCTGCGTCGTCGATTATCGCGTGCCCATCTTCCAATAGAAACGCATCAAGGAAGACGATCGAGGCAATTCTTTCGTGCATTCTGTCGCCGACGCCGGAAATGACAGCGCCTCCAGAAGAATGGCCTGCCAGCACGATGTCTGTCAGTTCATGAAACCGTATCAGGTTCGTAATGTCGGTGATGTGCGTCTCAAGATTGACATCAGGCGTTGCGAGATGGGAACGATCTCCTACTCCGGTCAGGGTCGGGTTGAACACACGATGGCCGCGGCGACGCAATATCTCGGCGACTTCGGCGTAGTTGTAGCCGCCACCCCAGCCACCATGCACGAGAACAAATGTTGTCGGTTGGATTACACGGCCACAATTGTCAGCTTCCACCGCCTTTGCGGCACTGGGTGCCCAGGCGCCTAGTGCAACCGCCCCACCCGCAGCTTTGAGAATGTTCCTCCGATCCATGATTACCCTCCCTTGCAGGGGTAGGCTAGCACAAACGGCGCAGCTTGCCGATTGTACGCAATTGGGTCGTTAGCGGACATTCGATTTTCCTACACGCCACCGATCTGACACCGAAAGGCCATGACCTTGGTCCGCCACGCCTGCCCGCCCTTTTTCAGGTCGGCGGCGGCCCCGGCTTTTCTTTCTTTAGACCGTGTTAAATGTGTAAAGCGCAGTTGCGCTAGCAAGCTACGCAACCACCTTTTCGCATGCCAGTTCCATCACGCATTCGAGCAGCAATTGCGTCCCGCGTTCGATGTCCGACCAGTGGGTCCATTCGTCGGGCGCATGCGAAACACCGTTCACGCTGGGCACGAAAATCAGCCCGGCGCGCGTGTGTTCGCAGAAGAACTGCACATCGTGGCCCGCGCCCGAGGGCATAACCTTGTAGCTGTAGCCCAGTTCCTTGGTTTTCTTTTCGATCAGCGAGACGATGCCCTCGTCGCAATAGGCGGGCTTGAGCCAGCTCATCTCCTCATATTCGAACTTGAGCTTATGCTTGCGGGCAATGGAGGAAAGCACACGGCGACAGGCATTGGCGAGGCCGCGCATGATATCCTCGTCCAGATCGCGGCCCACGATAGTGAAATCCGCCTCCCCCGGGACCGTATGCGGAAAGCCGGGCTTGAGCGCGACATGGCCGATGGTGATGCGGCTCTTCTCGGTGCCTTCCTCATCGATAATGCGCTGAATCTCATGCGCGAAATCGGCCATGCCCATGAAGGCATCGCTGCGCATATCCATCGGCGCGGTACCGGCATGGTCGGCCTTGCCGATCAGGCGACAGTTCCATTTGAACACGCCCGAAATGCCTTCGACGATACCAATGGTAAGCTTTTCGGCATCGAGCACCGGCCCCTGTTCGACATGCAGTTCAAGGAAGGCCTTGATTTCTTCGGGGCGGCGATAAGCATGCAAGGCCTCCAGCGCATCCAGCCCGGCTTCCGACATCGCATCCTTCAAGGCATAGCCGTGCTCGTCCGCTGCTGTGTCGAGCCATTCGCGCGTCAGGTGCCCGGTCATGGCCTGCGCGCCCAGCATGCCGCCGAAGCGCCCTTCTTCCTCGCTGGTGCCGATCACTTCGATAGGGAAATCGGGGGTGATCCCGGCATCCTGGAATGTCCGGACCACTTCCAGCCCGGCAGCGACACCCAGCACGCCATCGAAGATCCCGCCTGCGGGAACCGAATCCACGTGAGAGCCAATGAGGATGGCGGGTTTGTCATCCGGCCCGAAACGCCCGATCACGTTCCCGGCACCATCCATGCGATGCGTCATGCCGAGGGATTCGAACGTGTCGCCCAGCCATTTGCGCGCGGCCATATCGGCCTTGCTGAAGCCCTGCCGGAAAACACCGCGCCCGGCCTCCTGCAGTCCGAAACGCGCGAGGGCGAGAACATCTTCTTCTATCCGTTCAATGCTGACCTTGGGCACGGGTCCTCCTGCTGATGCTTGGCACTAGCCTAACCGCCCAGGGTGCAAATGGGCAAGGCGGCTGTCGAAATGCGATCTCGATTACCCGCAAGACGTCGGCATGCGGACATTCCTGTTTTCGACCGACTCTTCGACAGCTTTACGCCGATCAGCAGACCATCAAGACCGGGTCCCGCTTGGGTAAGCCTTCCAGTCTAAAACCTACCCAAGCAATTTCGTGCCCGAAACCGCCGGATTTCCGGCGCTCTTGCACGATGGAGCCCTCCTGCGAAGATGCGGCATCGGGCCCGGCAGGTCGCCGTCGCACAGCGAGTGTGGCGTCAGCCCCCGCGCCCTTCCCTGCTCACCGCGATACTCGCCTGGAAATCGAATGGACGAACGGGAAAGTTGGGAGCGCCGGCCACCAGCTTGACCCAGAGGGTGTCCCCGTCCCTGAACCAGGAGGTTTCGTTGGACGCGCGCAGAGCGGCCATGCTGTCCGCTTCCGTCCCGGAGGCTGCTTGGGCGAAGCCCGGCAGTTCGAATATGACCCACGAGCCTTCGTCCATTTCACTCATATTGAGAGAGACTTCCGACCTTTCGGTTTTCACCTCGATCTCGATGCCGGAGCGCACAGTGCTCTGGTTGCCGGTGATCTTGAATTCCTTGCCATTCCGGACAAGCGCGATTGGCGGCTCCTCCTGGATGACTCTGGCACCCAGTCGCCCGTTTCGTTGCGCGAGATACAGGCGTCCGACATCACCCGTGCACACAGAGGCGTTCCAGGTGGGGTGATGCTCGCAGCTTTCGTCAATGACGACACTGTCGTTCTCGCCATCGTGGAGCATGATGTGGGAATCGGGGATGCCGGTCACCGAGCCGTCGAGGTCGTGGATCGACAATGTCCGATAAGCCACGCCACCTCGGTTGTCGTTATCGAACCGGAGAGTGATTGGCGGGAAATACACCGGCTTGGCATTGACGAAGCGCGCACCTTCGATGGTGCTTGCGGTCGTGACGCCGGAACTGGTGAACAGCAACCAGGAAAGCGCGCCTGTCTTTCTTCTGTCATTGTCCTGGTAATTCACGAATGTCGTGTTCACCACTTCATCGCGGTAATCATAATATTCGTAGCCGCGGTTCGGGAAGTCAGGCACCGCGGTCTTTGGCAGGCTGCGGCCATAGGCGATTTCCTCGGGCGTGGTCGGATTGCCGATATTGTCGGTTTCACCCACGACCAGCGAATCCTCCAGACGCGAGGTAAACGCCTGGCTGCCGAAATCACCCGATGAGTGCGTCATGCCAATGGCGTTGTCGGCGAGTTTCAAATTGCGGAATATGTGCAGCTCACCCCGGCCCCAGAGGCCGCCATTGCGGTTCTTGTAGCTGGTCAAGTCGGTGATCAGCGTTTCCACGAACGGGCTGTCCGGGTCGGCGGGATTTTCCCGCGGCATGAACGCATTGCCGGTCAGGCCGAAGGTGTTGTCTTCAT
>ENA-ORCV01000730-ORCV01000730.1-marine-metagenome-genome-assembly--contig:-NODE-730-length-16029-cov-2.407723_pt1 | contig 16029 bp, 7 predicted proteins | sample MGYA00237779_ERZ508509 | MGnify/ENA primary metagenome ERZ508509 (study PRJEB26180, sample SAMN06268772) | marine metagenome | isolation source: Bioluminescent Bay, La Paraguera, Puerto Rico | place... | reverse complement strand
TCTTCGATTTCGATCCTTCAGAAGATAGCGACCAAAACAATCAATCGGAGTAGCCTGCCGTACTCAGCTTAGTTTGATTGAGGCTCGCCATAACAATCGGCAAAGAACTGTCGCGAAACCTCATTTTCAACCAACTCGATTTCGTCGGTTCCGTGTGCGGTAAATAAGTAGTGCGTTCGGTAGGGTGGAATCCAGGGGTGCCGGGCATAAGCCACCTCGATAACGCCGGTTGTACGTGTCAGGTCAGAAGGCAAAGCTACTAAGCTGCCATCTTCTGCCTGGACCTGCACAGTATCAGGTAGGACCGCAAAGGTCCTTCCGGAATGATCGAAGAAACCAAAGCCCATCGTTCCAAGCGAGGTCGAAGAACGTCCACGACGTTCACACTCCAGCACCACTTCGACGCGGCCGAAATTTGTGTTGAAATCTGCGACAATAAATTCGCCGAAGATGTCACGCTCTTGCTGCCAGTCGCCCGAAGCTTCAGCTGGGCATGCCGACGCAAGAGCCAATAACGCTAATGCAGGTGGGGACAGTCCAATGCGCATCAAAAACCTCCAATATCACACTCATAGTGTGTAGAGCATTGGAGACATACTTGTCACACGTAAAGTGTGAATCGAGACCCTCTCATAGCGCTTGGCAAAGCGGTTCGAACGCTCAGAAAGGCCATTGATATTTCCCAGGAGGAGCTGGGGTTTCGATCGGGCCTTCACAGGAATTATGTAAGCGGCGTCGAACGTGGCGAGCGCAATGTGACCTATCTCAGCCTGCTCAAAATATGCGAAGGCCTAGGAACCGATTTGCACAGCCTTCTGAATGAAATCGATTCCATTGGGAGCTGATCGGGTTGCTGACTGCCCGTCCACATTAGCAACCCATCGCGTTTAAGCCTGTTACTTGGCGCCAGCAAATCAGCGCCGACGCTTGATACAGGCGATCTGTTTTTTCAGCCGGTCAAGATCAATTGATTGGATCCATTGCGCCTGGGCATTCGACAGAGACATATTCATCTCCATTGTTGGGCGATCGCCAGTCATGGCAATGCACTTGCAATCCAGGCATCAAACCAGGTTACCAATTCTATTTAGGGCAGATGGCCAAAACCATGACACCGAAGGTCAAATCCAGCGCTTGCATTGCGTGATCAGAATACTCGGCTGATGATCGTCGATCACGAATCGTACGAATAGCTCTTGATCCAATTGAACGTTAGAGCGGTCGCATGCCGGATAAACCAAAAGGCCCAAGAATTCTGCCGCCCGGTAATCCGGTCAGCGTCAACGAACTTACGGCGGGTAAGTATCTGAGTGCGGTAATGCGGAAAGCTCAGCCACAGCGGGTTATTGCATTCGTCGTTGGCCAAGATGCTGGAGACGCAATTTTGTTCCCAGCAGACCGCGCTGCGGCTGAGGAGGGGGATTGGTTGTTTCGCCCGGTCGGAATAGATGCCTACGGCCTAACGGACCTGTACGACATTACCGAGAGCGTTCAATTTGATTTTGACCTGGAAGCGGTCCCGCCGGATTCGCACAGTCCTACTGGCGATATTGTTGCTATTGAGGGCAGCTGCCTCCTTGCGTGTCGATCGGGTCAGAGCAATCGCGTATTCTTCGATCTGGCAACAGGCCTCCCCTCGACGGGTGCCAACACCGGTACATTGGCGCGATTCAGCAAATGGACCCTGCGAGTACCCAAGAGCGAGGATGCTGACTTCTTTGCCTTCGAGCATGGCTGAGATCGCAATCACCAGCCGAAGGTATATCGGCCACTCATGGTGAAATTCACTTAATCACATGAGTAGGCTTGAAGTGTCGATTTCATTTTCGCATTTGACGGCAATCTGTGTAACTGAATCCCTCTGCGACGGTAACAGGAGCTGGGGCTGAGTTTTACTGGTATCGAAGTCAATATTTGCTTCGATAGTCCATGAATTTTTTGAAGGTCGGGCGCTTTTGAACGCTGCCGACACTTTTGTTAGGCTTTGTTGCGCCTCGACCAACGCCCAAGAACCCTAATGCTGGATCAGCTCATCCAGCGACAGGATTTGTGCGGCAAGGCGCATCTCCGCTCGCCGCAGTTCTGCCTGCGCCGCCGCCGAGGCGATCTCGGCCTCTACCAGCCGCAAGTTCGCATCCAGTACGTCATTGAGCGACCATACGCCTGCGCGATAGCCTGCAAGAACGCCCTCGCGGGCCGAATTTGCCGCGTCACGGCGCCGTGTGCTCGCACTGACCTGGAAGCGCTGGGTCTGTACCGCAATCCAGGCTTGGCGAGCTTGGGAAATAACAGATTCCTCGACCTCTCTTTCGGCGCTTCTTGCCGCTGACCGATTGGCGATAGCGCGGCGCTGATCGGATTGAGCCCGGCCGCCTGTCGATAGAGGCAGAGTGAAATTCAAACTGACGCGGGTTTCATTGTCCTCGATGACAGCAGGCGAGACATCCCGGCTTGTCGAGTGGGTGGCGGACAATGAAGCCGTCGGACCGCTGCTTCTGCGAGCGGCGATAAGCCCCAGCCGAGCTTGCCGGGTTTGAAGGCGAGCAGATTCCAGGTCGAGGCTGACCAATTGCGCCCGATCAGCGACCTCTTCCGGGTCCTCTGGCAACGTGTGTTCAAAGTCCCAGGCGGGAGACTCCGGCGGAAATCCAACTGCCTGTTCGAATTGTATCCGGAGTGACGCTCTTTGTGCGGCAGCGTTCGCGAGTTCAGATTCAGCCAGCGCTAGTTCGGCATCAACAAGTGCAACTTCAGTCGTTGTGGCATCGCCACGCGCCTGGCGTGCCCGCACAGACTCCGCCAGTGTTCGCGAATAGCCGACAGCTTCATTGCGGAGGGCAAAACGATCCTCGGCTTCGAGAAAATCGATGTAGAGACCCGCAATTTCCAGCACGAGATCGCGGCGGGCGATTTCGTATTGGACCTCAGCGAGACGGATTTGCGTGCGAGCGATCGCGACGTCAGCCTCTCGGCGGCCGCCGCTGTACACTACGCGGCTGGCTTCGATCGCCGCAGATCTCGGATCGGCATCATCGTCGATGGACTGACCGCCTGCCAGATCCGCTTGCCGGCTAGAGCTGGAATAACTGCCTTGCGCCGTAATCCGGGTTTGATAGGCGGCCAAGGCAGCTGGCAACGCTTCTCTTTCAGCGCGCAACTGAGCGCGGGCTGTTTCAATCCGGGGATGGGCGCTGAGCGCGTATTCCCATGCTTCGCTGAGCGTTTGGGCGCCGGCGCTTGCAGATAGTCCGGCAAGCAAGGCGAAGCCAAGAAAGGGGCTCATGAAGGCACTGATACGCACGAAGGAAACGCCTTTTCGAGATAGGTTGTGGGTAATACCGTTAATCACCCTTGGATTGTCAACCGGCAACCGCTAATGGAGTTGGCCGAGCTTGAACTCAGGGGTGGAGCAAATTGGCCGATCCGCAATCGCCAGATACCGGCCTTGCCTGCCTGTCGCTCCTTCTGGGCTTGCTGGAACTCCCGGTCGATGCAGCGCAGCTTCGTCACCAATTGGGATCAGACGCGCCTGCGACGCTGGAAGACCTCATTAAACTCGCGAGGCGTGCTAAAGCCCGTGCCAAACTGGCATCGATCGAGGCCGAGCGCCTTGAAGATGCGCCCTTGCCGGCGGTCGGTGAAGCGAGGGACGGGCGATTTTTCATCCTGGGTGCCGTGAGAGACGGCAAAGTCCTGATCCAGTTTCCGGGCGAGGCCGCGCAACACATTTCGCTAGACGACATCGGTCAGATCTGGACGGGCCGGGCCGGTCTGATGACCAGTCGGGCCGGAGCCGGTCAGCGCCTGCGCAAGTTTGACGTTACCTGGTTCATTCCGGCACTGGTGCGATATCGCGGGTTGTTGGGCGATGTTCTGGCGGCATCTTTCATCCTGCAGCTGTTTGCTTTGGCAACGCCGCTCTTCTTCCAGGTTGTGATCGACAAGGTGCTGGTGAATCAGAGCCTGAATACGCTCAATGTTCTCATCATCGGGCTGCTGCGCGTGATCGTCTTCGAGACATTCCTGGGCGGATTGCGGGCCTTCATTTTCAGCCATACCACATCGCGCGTGGATGTCGAGTTGGGGTCCAGTCTCTACCGGCATCTGACCCACTTGCCGCTAGCGTATTTCGAAGCACGGCGGGTTGGCGATACCGTCGCGCGCGTCCGCGAGCTGGAGACCATTCGCGAATTCCTGACCTCTTCGGCCGCCACGCTGGTGATCGATCTTTTCTTCACCATCATTTTCCTGGTGGTGATGTGGTTCTACTCGCCCTGGCTGCTGCTGATCGTGATCGGCGCCATCGTCCTCTATGTCATTATCTCGGCCGTCATAACGCCGCCGCTGCGCGCCCGGATCGAAGAGCGCTTTCATCGCGGCGCTGAAAGCCAGGCCTTTATGGTCGAAAGCGTCACCGCGGTTCAGACGCTGAAGGCATCGGCCGTCGAACCGCAAATGCAGCGCCGATGGGAAAAGCTACTGTCGGGCTATGTGAAGTCAGCTTTCAACGCGAATGTGCTGGGCATCTGGGGCGGTCAGGCCATCCAGGCGGTCAACAAGATTTCGACCGCGCTTATCCTGTTTGTCGGGGCAACGCTGGTGATCGACGGACGGTTGAGCGTTGGTGAACTGGTGGCGTTCAACATGTTGGCGGGACGGGTTGCCGAGCCCGTTCTGCGCCTGTCCCAGCTGTGGCAGCAATTCCAGGAAGCGCGGGTCGGTGTCGACCGGCTGGGCGATATTCTCAATACGCCAACGGAATCCAACGCGGCCGGTTCCCGCACCGCCATGCCGGAGCTGAAAGGCGAGGTGCGCTTTGATGATGTCACCTTCCGTTACACGCCCGGTGCGCGTGAAGCCCTGCGGCGGGTATCGCTGGATATCCGTCCGGGTGAAGTGCTGGGGGTTGTCGGTCCGTCGGGATCGGGCAAGTCGACCCTCGCCAAGCTGATCCAGCGGCTATATGTGCCGGAAAGCGGGCGCATCCTGATTGACGGTGTGGATCTGGCGCTGGTCGATCCGTCCTGGCTGCGCCGGCAGATCGGCGTGGTCTTGCAGGAAAACATCCTGTTCACCCGCTCGATCCGCGACAATATCGCGATTGCCGACCCGTCCCTGCCAATGGATGCGATTGTGCATGCCGCGGAACTGGCGGGCGCGCATGACTTCATCCTGGAAATGCCGGAAGGGTATGACACCCAGCTGGACGAGCGCGGCGGCAATCTGTCGGGCGGCCAGCGTCAGCGGATCGCGATTGCGCGGGCCCTGGTGACCAATCCGAAAATGCTGATTTTCGATGAAGCGACCTCGGCACTGGATGCGGAAAGCGAAGCGGTGATCCAGAGAAACATGGCCGAGATCGCGAAGGGCCGGACCGTGCTGATCATCGCCCACCGGCTGAGCGCGCTGCGCCATGCCCACCGCATCGTAACGCTGGAAGCCGGCGTGGTGACCGAAAGCGGTACGCACCAGGAATTGCTGAACGCCAATGGCCGCTATGCCGCCTTGTGGCGTGAACAGATGGAGGGCTTTCGATGAGGCGCCATCTGTCGGTCTTTCTGGAGAGCTGGAAGCGTGAAAGCCAGCGCCGGCGTGAAAACCGGCGCAAGAAGATCGAGACCGAATTCCTGCCCGCCGCGCTGGAAATCATGGATACGCCGCCACGGCCGCTGGGGCGGATCATTCTGTGGACGATAATCGCGATCACGATTTTTGGCCTGGTCTGGGCCACTTTTTCCAAGGTCGATGTCGTCGCTACCGCAGAAGGCCGTCTGACACCGGAAGGCCGGCTGCAGGCTGTCGAGACGCTGGAAAGCGGCGTTGTCCGGGAGATCCATGTCCGCGAGGGCCAGCGCGTCCTAGAGGGCGATCCGCTGGTGACGCTGGATTCCACCTTCACCGATGCCGATGCCGATGCGGCCCGCAGCGAGCTGGAAACCGCCCGGCTTCAACGCCGCCGCGCCCTGGCCCTGATTGCGTATATCGAAGAGGGCGCGATCAGCTGGACAGATGAGGACAGCGTCACACCGGCGGCCCAGTCGGCGGAAAGCCAGCTGGTCCGTGCCCGCGTCCAGCAGTACGAGGCCCAGCTGGCCAGTTTGCGCCAGCGGCGCGAGGGCGCTCGTGCCGCGCGGGCGGAATCGCGTGCCCGGCTGGACGGTATCGAGGCCACGCTTCCCCTGGTGCGGGAACAATACGCCGCCCGGTCCGATCTGGCGGCGCAAGGCTATGTGTCCCAATTGCAGGTCAACGAGCTAGAAGAACGCCTGACGTCGCTCCATGCTCAAGCCAATCAGGAACGCGAAGCCATCCGCCGGACGCAGGCGGAAATCGCGATGATCGAGGAAGACATCAATGCCGCCCGCGAAGGCTTCCTGTCCGGTGCGGCTGGCGAGCTGAGCGAGGCGGAAGGCATCATCGCCACACGCACCGAAATTCTGGAAAAGGCCGAAGCCCGCAGCGCGCTGCAAAACCTCACCGCGCCGGTTGACGGCACCATCAACGCTATCGCCGTGACCACGATTGGCGAAGTTGCAGAGCCGGGAGAGCCGGTCGTCACCCTCGTGCCCGCGGGACGCGAGCTTTATGTCGAAGCCTTCCTGCTCAATCGCGATATCGGTTTCGTGGCCGTGGGGCAGGAGGTTCGGGTCAAGCTCGAAGCCTTTTCCTTCATGCGCTATGGCTATCTGGATGGCGTGGTGGAATCCATCTCCCCTGATGCCATCGTCGATGAGGCGCGCGGCCTAGTCTATCCGGCGCGGATCCGCATCACGAATAATGGCGTTGTGGTGAATGGCGAAACGCCCACCCTGTCGGCGGGCATGGCCGCGACGGTTGAGATCAAGACCGGGCAGAGGCGGGTGATCGCCTTCATACTGTCGCCCATCATGCGGGCCCTGAACGAGGCCGGCCGGGAGCGGTGATTGTCGATCAAAGACCGGCACCTACCCGCTGTAGTCACACACGCAGAGCGCAGCGTGAATTTTCTGACACAATGCGTGGTTTAGGGGTTGTGATGGTCGGAATCCCAGCTAAAGATTGTGGCCATGTGGGATTGTGGTTTCAGGAGAGCTTTTTTTGGCTTTGCGCTGGTGCTTTGCATTGGCGCGTGCGGCGCAGAAAATGCAGCTTCGGAACCGAATCGAGCTGTCGCCACGGAGTCGCGTCTTTCGCTTCATGATTTTACGATCTCGGATGATGGATCGGCAATTGCCTTTCGTTTCCACCCTCGGGATCAACGCGTCTTTTATGTTGATTTTGAGCGTGAGCGTCAGATTGTGCTAGATCCACGGCCAAGTCTGGCCGCCGGGTCTAACGTCAGGCAATTTCGAGTGACCTATGGTGGCCTGAATTTGTCTAGCGATGGCGACCAACTGTTGGTGCATCACCGCGTCGGGCGTCACGGCGCCGTCAGTCTCGTATCTGTTTTTGACATGCGGCGTGAGGCCGACATTGCGGTTCGCCGGTTCAGTCGGCACGGAGAGGCTGTCGCGCATCCCCGTTTCATCTCTGAAACACAAATTATTTACTTCCGCGAAGGCAGCCAAATCGGGGCTATGTCCGAATTTACCGGCGGAACCCTGGGCGAGACAGATGTTAACCGCTCTGGTCTGCTTGTTGGCTCCTTAACTGTGTTCGATCTGGATGTGGGCGTTGAGCTTGATATTCTTCCGATTGAGGCTGGGCAGGGCGAGGGCGGTGATGCCATTAACGAGCCATTGTTCTCTGCGCCCGGCTCCATCACCCTTGTCGATGGAAATATTCGTTTCGGCTTGCTGAGCATGGTCAATGTTTGTGCGCCAAATGCAGTCATGCGCGAAGTGGCCGCGCGTCGCGATCAGGCGCTCATTACCGAAATCGAAATTTCACTCGATGAGCACATTGCCGAGGGGTGTCCGTATTCAGTTCGCGTCTTAAGCCGGAACCTTTCCGACTTATTTGTTCGCCAGACGTCACTCGGAATACTGAGATCAACAGCCCAAGATTATGAAATCGATAGCGAATCCATAGGTCTTCTCAGTACCGAGGATTTCTTATCTGGCCTGTATCTCGCTCATGTTCCGGAGCGCTTTCAAAACTATCGATGGGCATTTGGCTTGAACCACTTTGCACTCGCGAGCGGGATCGATGGCGAATCGATCGTCGTCGCCCGCTGTGAATATTTCTCGGCCTGTACGCATCAAGCATTGGAAATCGGTAGGTTCGAAGACGCAACTTATTCTTCGCTGCTTTCAGAAATTAGGAATAGCCATGACGAATGACCGTCGTAATCGCCTACAAGATTGGGTAAGCAATTATTATTACAATGTAGAGCGAAACGTGCGTTGGCGAGCGCTCCGTGACACTTCTCGCAATCCCGACCGCCTCATAGGCAACAGTAGCTTAATTCGTCGCCCACTGTTTGGGGACAGGGTTCTGCGAGACGAGCCTCGCCGAGCGGCGCTCGACCGCCTTCAAGGTATTTACGGCTATTTCTATGGCGGCGGTTGGACCTTTGGCCTGATTGAAAACAACTACTTGCGGATCACGTCTCAGTCGCTTGAAGATTACAGGAACAACTTTGGTTTGGGTCCAGGGGGAGCGGGCGAAGTCGTAATCACGTTTACGTATGGTGGCGATGGTATCTACGGTATGCCGGGCGGGGCTTTTTATGGTGATGTGTATATAGATGCAAATAATCACCTAGACGATATCGACCTCCTCCGCACGAATGCGGGATATTACAATATTCATGTAACAATCAGCATAAATGGCGGTGATACGGGCCTATCGGTCATTGATATGCCCGGATTCGATAGCCTTAGCCCTGTAGATCAGCTTGCATGGAAGCATGACTTTGAGCTGCAGTTAATTAGAGAGTACCGCGCCGGACAGAATGTCGCGCGCGCATTACAAATGATCGCCGACGAGGGATATGATGTTACAGAATTCATATCTTTAGAGGCTCAGATCGACCTAAATTTAAGCAATTCAATCAAAAACATAGATTGGGATGCTGAACATCAGTCGCTTTGGGATGGATTTTTATCTGGCGAATATGGCCGATCAGAACTTCTGGGTGCATTGGACCAGCTTGCATACGAGCAAGCTATGTCTGAATTCGGCGCTACGGGCCTTACAGCAAGAGCTCTCGGTGACTTAGCTGATCGTGTCAGGTTTAAGGGTGATTTCAAAGACATAGTATACGGGGAAAACGCCAGTGAAGGGCTCAGGGGAAGTATAGAAAAGCGCTATACTGAAATACTGAACGAGAGAGTGAAGGAGTTCCTGGCTGCTGAAGAGATGGTTGAGTCTTATCAGCAACTCGGCCGAGCAGCCGAACTTGGATCGCTTTTCGGATCGATACTCGGAACAACTCTCGCAGGGGGTGACGGCGAGTTCACCGACAGTTTTCATTCAGCAGTATTGTCGACCATTGGCGCCCAATTTGGTGAGCACCTCGCGACAGGCCTTCTAAAGGGTGACCTTTTGGCCAGCATCGAGAACGGGTTCTTCGATGTCGTTGAGTCGCTCGACGACACTTTATTGAGTTCTGCCCAGACGGCCGGGGTAGGTTTTGTCTCTTCAACGCTGGTCGACGAGCTTATTTCGCTCACGGGAATTGAAGGCGAAGCTGGGCAGGCCATTTCTTATGTCCTGGGCAACGTGCTTAACCAAGCCATCGGTCAGTCTTTGGGTTGGACTAATTCTGCCGCCGTTGTTGTGAATACAGCGGATGGTGCTACGCAGACCCTTTCAGGTTCATTGCAGGCGACCGCCTGGACGGCTGTAGCGAGCTATCTGGGCAGTCGTTTGGCAGATGCAATCGTCGAACCTCAGAACAAGTTCGCGGCGGTTTCATCCAGTATCATGGCGAGCCGTGCTGCCGCGCAGACTTTCTCAAGCGTGTTGATTTCCACGGGAAACCCGATAGTGGCAGCTGCTGTCGCAACGGCTGCTGCTCTCATCCAGAATGTCATCTGGCGGGTGATCGGCAATCTGTTTGGCCGGAGAAAGCCGAGAATTCCATCAGCCAGTGCGGAGACCCAGTTGGATTTCAGCACGGGGTATTATGCAGTTGGCTCCGTCCAGTCTCAGAATGGTGGCAATGAAGATCTTGTTCGCGATATGGCGGCCGCGGCACGCGACTCGCTAAACGATGTCATATCGCTAATTAGTTATGGTTCGGACATTGCAAATGTTTCCAACCAATTCTCCCCCACTCAGATCTATGGTCATACTGTTGATCCCGGCACTGGTGTCAGCACAATTTGGATAAAATACGGATCAACTTCGGCCCCCAAAACGAACTATTCCAGCGCACACGACGCCGTCGATGCCGGTGTCATGTGGGCCATTCGTCAAACACAAGTGGTGGGTGGCGATCTCTACATGAAGCGCGCGGTGCAATCCTTTAGGTCGTTGGATCTTCTATCGCTGACGGCGGATTTGCAGATAGCCGAAGACTACGCATTTTATCTGGAGCACGAACACGTTATCAATTCTGCCATTGCGCAGTCTTATGAAGGTCTGAGCGAGTCTGATCAGTCATTCTACGACGACAATAAAGACCTGTTCACCAAAGTCATGGCTATGGAGTCAGTGCCGCTTAGCCAGGCCGACGACGACTGGTACAATTATACTCAACAGAACGAACCGACCGGGGAAACCCGCAAGGAGCGCGTTGATCGGATCATATCTGAATTACAGGTTTCTCAATTCGCCGCCGGCTGGATCGTCACACTCCAACGTGCAGCAGAATTGGGTCTGGACAAGACCTCGGTGTCGGATTTCTACGGCGGGTTCGGGGGCTTTGCCGACAGTCTGCGCATCCTGACCGGTCAGGAATTCTACAACGAGGATATCAAACTCAACCTGATCAGCCCGGCCTCCGGCGAACTGCAGGTCGATTTCGGCCGTTATCTGGAGTCTGGCAGTGACAATCTCCTTCGTGGCGGTGATTTGTCTCTGGGGGAAAGCCTCTTCCATCTGACCAATGACTATCCGAATGGCACCCATCCTGCGGGATCGACGCCTGTCTCGCACGGTATCGAGCGTCTGGATGATGGCAGCACGGCCTTTGTCAGCCGGGACGGTAGCATTCTGGACAATGGCAATTGGGAATATGCTGCGCGATACGAGCTGCGCGGCGGTGATATGGATGATGGCCGCAGCTGGAAAATCAATCCCGGCGAGAAGTTGTCGTTCGGATTTGAGGGCCGTCAGCTCGATGGCGGCAATAGCACGAACGTCGCGTCGCTCTACATCGATATTCTTGATGCCAGCGGGACCCGGGTGGACTATCAAGCGATCGCTGGTGCCAAGCAGACTGACTGGCTGGCCGTCAACAAGACCATTACGGCCCATGCCAATGCGGCGTCTGCGCGCCTGTATGTGTATACCTTCTCCTCTCAGGTTGGCGGTGATGTCGACGATCTGGCGATTGCGATGCGAAATCTGTTCTTCAAGCGCGATACGTCGGGAACACCGGATATCGAATATTCCGCCCCGATCTATGAGCGCTTCACGCTGGATGAGATCTTCACCGATGGCGGTTTCAGCTATATGAGCGGTGGCGGCCGGTCGTCAGCCTCAACAATGGTCCAGAATTATGTTCTGGCAGAGATTGCCAGCCGCGGGCATGTGCTCGTGTCCGGCTTCCCGATCAGCTATTCCAGCTATAGCGCGACAGGTGGCGATAACACAGCCGGGAAAGATTATTATGCCTATAGCGGCACATCGAATATCACGGTCGATGACACGAGTTCGGAGACCTTCGCGGTCACATACGAATACTGGAATGCGCAACAGAACGGTACGATCACCGGCTATATCAACTCGACGACGCTGAGCTGGACGGGCGGTGATGATGTCATGTTGCTTGGGTCTGGCCATGATACGGCTTATGGCCGCAATGGCGATGATTGGATCAATGGCGGCGATGGCAGAGATACGCTTTACGGTGGTTTCGGCAATGACGTCGTGATTGGCGGCAGTAGCGGCAATACGTCCTCGACCGGCACGCATGGTGATCTGCTCATAGGCGGCGATGGTGACGATTATCTCGCGCTCGGCGATGGCTATTACGACGTCGCCTATGGCGGCAATGGCAATGACACGATTGTGGGCGGCAATGGCGGCAATGATTATTCGATCGGTGAGGGGGGCGATGATCTGCTGATCGTTGCCGAGAACAACGAGGTCAACTGGTATCTCGGTGGCACCGGCTATGACACGGTCTCGCACGAGCGCTTTGTGAAAAGCGGTGTGACCTTTGATCTCTCCCTCGTTTGGACGCTCAACACGGCCTACCGCTACATCAATGGCGATCTTCTCCAGGATGTCGAACACGTCACGGGCAGCCGTTTTGACGACACGATTTCTGGTGATAGCGGCGCCAATACGCTGCGCGGCCTGTCTGGCGATGACACGCTGAACGGTGCCGGCGGCAATGACGAGCTCGAGGGCGGTTTTGGCGCTGATACAATCGATGGCGGTGCCGGTTTCGACACGCTGTCCTATCGCAATTCCTCGTCTGCCGTCTGGATCGATCTTTCGACCGGTGAGGCTTTAGGCGGTGATGCTGAAGGCGATACCTGGTCAAATATCGAGTATATCCGCGGGTCGGATTTCGATGACACGATGTTTGGTACGGACACAACCGGCGATGCATTCTATGGCGGGCGGGGTGATGACTGGTTCGTCGGATCGCTTGGCAGCGACACCTATTATGGCGAAGAAGGCTTCGACACTGTCGATTATGCAGACTTTGCCAGTGCGATTACCGCTAATCTTTCACTGAGCAGCGCACACGTTACCGGAACTGGGTTCGTTCAGCATAATCTCTACGGCATTGAACACATTGTCGGCACCGACCATGCCGACAATATCACCATGACCGATGCGGATGACTACATCCAGGGCGGCAAGGGCAATGATACGCTGGCCGGCGGTGCGGGGCTTGATACGTATATCTACAATCTGGGCGATGGCGAGGACACGATCAACGAAACCGTTGTTGGCGGCGGGTTTGATACGCTCGTCTTTGCTGAGGGCATCAGCTGGAATGATCTCTATTTCGAGACGCCGCCAGTCCCCGGCACGTCCGATGGTAGCCTGATCATTCATGTCGGCGGTGGCACAGGAACAGGCCACAAAGTAACGATCATCGGCAATTTCTCATACAATAATGAGGAAGGAAAAATCGACGCGCTGGATGTCGGCGGCGTCGGCGCTGTTGATATCGATCATATCGAATCCGGTGCCGGTGGCACGACCGGCGCCCAAACACTGCATGGCACAACCAACAAAAGCGACCTGCTGATGGGGTATGCCGGCAATGACACGCTATACGGGGCGTGGAATGGCTCAACGGGCCAGGACGTCTATGAACAGACCGGCAATGTCTATTGGGGCGGTCGCGGCGATGATGTCCTCCACGCTTCCGTGGGCGATGACCAATACGTGTTCGAGCGCGGCGATGGCCGCGATACGGTTTATGACACTGGTGGTGCGGACCGGATCCAGTTCGGTCCCGATGTCGCTGCGGACGATGTGATCTACCACATTGAAAACGGCGATCTGTTCATCGGCATTCGTGATCCCAACGATGAGACCAAGAATGCGTCGCAGGTCGATGACTATGTCCGCTTTGTTGGTGGTGGCTATGCGACGCTGGATGGCGGCGTGGTTCGTCCCGAATACATAACGGCGGGCGGCGTCGATATCTCCATCGCGACACTCGGCCTTGCCTGGGAAGCCGATCCTTTCGCCGGCGGTGGCGGCGGTGGCGGCGGTGGTGGTGGAGGCGGTGGCGGTGGCTACTACCTTCCGATTGTCTTCGATCTTGATGGCGACGGCGCCGACCTCATCAGCGTCAATCAGAGCCGCGTCGTGTTCGAATCCGATTCCGGTGGCCATCTGTTCCGCTCGGGCTGGGTATCCGCCGATGATGGATTGCTGGCGCTCGACCGGGATGGGGACGGGGTCATCAATCGCCGCTCGGAGATTTCTTTCGTCAATGACTTTGAAGGGGCAACCACCGACTTTGAAGGCCTTCGGGGTTTTGACTCGAACGAGGATGGCAGGTTCGACAATCAGGACGAGGCCTGGGGCGAATTCCGCATCTGGCAAGACCGGAACCAGAACGGTGTCGGCACCGCAACCGAGCTGATGACGCTTGATGAGGCCGGTTTCAAATCGATCAGCCTCTCGCTCACATCGTCCGGCTATTCTCTGGAAGAGGTGACAGACAGTGTCTGGCTGAATTCTGCGCAGGTCGAGCTGACCGATGGGACGACGCTTACAGGCTATGATGTTGCTCTGCGTCTGATGGCCGCGCGCGCAACAGGGTCTGGCCGCAAGGCAGGCGAGGCCTGGGACGGATTCGACATCACCGCGGATGGTGGGTTTGGGCTTGCCCATCGCGGCAATGGACAATTCCATGAATCGCATATCGAAAAGCTGATGACGATCTGGGATGACATCGCCGGCAATGGCCGCGGTAATCAATGGGTCCAGTTGCAGCGCTATGTCGATATCGCTGATGAACTCGGTGTCTTCCGTTATGAAGGTGATGGACTACCGGCGACCGAATTTGCAACCATGAACGTTGTCGCGATTGATCTGGATGGCGACGGTATCGAGATGATCGATCCGTCCAGATCGAAAATCCTGACCGACATCAATGGCGATGGCGCCAAAGACCGGCTTGGCTGGATCAACGGAAAAGACGGTTTGCTGGTCGTTGACGAAAACAATGACGGCAACATTGATCTGCTCAGCGAAATGGTGCGCGGCGTGTCCGGTGGCAATCTGTCAATCGGTCAATTTGATACCGATGGTGATGGCTGGATTACCGAAGGCGATGCCGGATTCGGTCAGCTTCGCGTCTGGCGCGACCGGAATTCCGATGGTTCCGTGAATGGAAATGAACTACTTTCACTGTTCGAGGCAGGCATTGAGGGGCTGAGTGTCAATCTTGATGGCTCGACGCGTGATCACAACCAACAACTCTCCAACGGCATCGAAGGCAGCTTCGTCATCAACTGGACTGGCGATGGCGGCGGAGAGGCTCAATCGCTACTGTTGAAGGCGTTTGCGGGCAATCTGGCCGAGGACGAGCTGGACAAGCGTTTGCGCGAAGCCGCGCGACGCTCTCTGCGAGAGACGACTTTTGGCGATCGCGCCGCAAGGCGCCAGGCCATCACCGAAGCAGAACCGGTTTCCGGGCCTGATACGGGTCCGTTCAATCCCGGTTCGTCGCCCCGGTTTGCTTTCAACGGTTCGGAACGGGGCGAAGGTGACCGGAAACGGTCGCAAGTCGAGCGGCCGCGCGGGATCAATGGGCTGTCAGATATCCATTTCGGTGACATGGGGCCGGCGGGCATCGAATTGGAGTTCGCTGACTTGCCCATGCCGTCATCGGACGCGCTGCTTCCAACAGGGTCGCCGGCAGAGCGTTGGTGGGCGGGCGTTAGGGCATCCACCGTCCAAGGGTATGCGCCTACATCGCTGGCCGAAAGGCTGGCCGGGTTGGATACGGATCGTTTGGCGGTCGATCCCGCTTCCGCCCCGCTGCCACAACAGTCAGCTGAAGCGCTCTCGGAACAGCAAAGACTGCTGCAAATGATTGCCGGTTTCCATGGCGCTTCCGGTGTTGCGACACTTCGGTCCGGTGAGCGCAGGTCAGAAGGTCAGTTCGGTGTCTTTGCATCTGCCAATCAGATCAATCGCCCCGTCGACTCGCTAGGAATGTCGGTCTAGGCAGGACGTCGATACAACGGGGAATCGAGTAATGACGACGAATGTTGCACCGGATTCTGCTGGCCAGAAAACCGTCTCTCAGGTGTTGGGGGAGGTGACCTGGCTTCTGACCCAATCGCCGGTTCATAAACAACTCTTCATCGGCGATCTTGAATGGTTTGTGATGCCGGCCATCCTGCTCGAGCAGTTCCGCGTATTCGCGGGCCCCAATCATCCTGCTGCCTTTGTCCTGTGGGCGCGCGTGTCCGAAGAGACTGAAGAACGGCTTGAACAGGGCGCTCACAA
>ENA-ORCV01000729-ORCV01000729.1-marine-metagenome-genome-assembly--contig:-NODE-729-length-16031-cov-2.569512_pt1 | contig 16031 bp, 10 predicted proteins | sample MGYA00237779_ERZ508509 | MGnify/ENA primary metagenome ERZ508509 (study PRJEB26180, sample SAMN06268772) | marine metagenome | isolation source: Bioluminescent Bay, La Paraguera, Puerto Rico | place... | reverse complement strand
TTGCTCGTTTCCCTGCTCGCAGGCGGGTGTGCGTCCGCGCCTGCCTATATCATCGGCGTCGACGGCACATCCGTCACGGCCGCCGAAGTTCCCCTGGCCACGCCCGTCGACATATTCATCGCGACGACGCGGGCCCGTTCCGACGACAATCGGGTGCTCTATTCGGGCGAGCGCAGCGATACGGTCAGCTTCGCCAAGGTGACGGTGTCCGTCCCGCCGGATCACAAGACCGGCCATATCGAGCGGTCACGCTCGCTACCGCCGGACCCACGCAAGGATTTCGTCGTACTCAATCCGCAGGAATTCAGCGGCGCCGCCGCCTTTACCGCCGAAATCGACGAAGCGCTCGTGCAAAGGGCCGAGCCGGACCAGACGATCCTGCTGTTCATCCACGGCTACAATAACGACATGGCGTCGGCGATCCTGCGCACCGCGCAGTTCGTCCACGACAGCGATTTCCGCGGGATTCCGGTGGTGTTCAGCTGGGCTTCGCGGGGCAAGACAATCGACTATGTCTACGATCTGAACAGCGCCCTACACGCCCGGGACGGCATCATCGAGGCGAGCCGAGCCCTGTCCGAGACGCGCGCCAAAGGCTTCGACATCCTGGCGCACTCAATGGGAAACTTGCTGACCATCGAGGCGATCCGGCAGTCGGCGATCATGGGAGACTATGCGCGCGGCAGTCGCGTCCGGCACGTGATCCTGGCCGCACCCGACATCGACATCGACCTGTTCCGCAGGCAGCTGGCGCACATTCCCCTCGCCGATCCGCCGATCTATGTCCTGACCTCCGGCGACGACCGGGCGCTGGCGCTGTCACGGCGGCTGGCCGGCGGCGTCAGCCGCGTCGGGATCGCCGACCCGGACGAGCTCGCGGAGCTCGGGGTGACCGTGATCGATCTGTCCAAGGCGGACAACCAGGGAAGCTCCGATCACACGAAGTTCGCCAATTCTCCTGACGTGGTGAAGCTGATCGGCGCGGGCCTGAATACGACCGGCTCGGCTCAGTCGCCGCGCCGCCTTCGCGACCGCTCGATCCGAACCATCGCACCGGGCGCCGTTCTCATTCCCGCGCGCGCCGACAGAGTTCAGCCGTAGCCGCCCCCGCCGGGCGTTACCATCAGGACCTCGTCATCGGGCTGCATCTCGATCTTGCGGGCTTCCGAGGTCGGCTTGCCGTTGACCTCGAACCGGCCGGCGGCACCGGCGCCGCCCCCGAGCAGTCCCTCCGGACCTTCCTTCAGCCGGCTGGGAATGGCGTTCAGGAGCCACGGCGAGCCGGTGCGCATGCGATAGCCGATGCGCTGGCCATCACCGCCGCGATGCGTGCCGGAGCCGCCCGAGCCGAGTTCCAGTTCCTTACAGGTAAAGACAATCGGAAAGGCGGCCTCCAGCACCTCGGTGGGCACGGCGGCGACGCCGGTCGGATAGCAGATCGCCGACAGGCCGTCCTTGGTCGCGCGTGCGCCCATGCCGCCGGAATAGTTGAACATCGAGCTCGTGAACGGCTGGCCGGCGCGGTCGCGGCCCTGGATCTGGATCGTCCAGACCGCGCCGGAGCCTTCCGACACGACCCGGTCGGGCGCGACATGGGCGAGCGCCTTGAGGATCGGGAACGGCACATACATGCCGACCACGTGACGGGCGTTTACCGGCGCGGGGTATTTCGCGTTGACGATACACTCGTCCGGCGCCGTCACCCTGATCGGCGCGAGGCTGCCGTAGTTGTTCGGCAGGTCCGGATTGAGCGTCGAGCGCACCGCGAAGGTGGCGTAGGCATGGGTGTAGGCGGGCACGACGTTGATGCCGATGCTGCTCGGCCCCGACGAGCCGGCGAAGTCGATGGTGATGTCGCCGGCCTCCGCGTCGATCGTCACCGCCGTGCGCAGGGTGACGATTTCGCCGCTCGGCACATCGAACCGGCTTTCGCCGTTATAGGTGCCGGCGGGCAGCTTCGAGATGGCTTCGCGGGTCGCCGTCTCGGAGCGGTTGATGATCTCGTCCGCCAGTTCCTCGATATCGTCGAGGCCGTAGCGCTCGCACATCGCCGAGAGCCGTTCGGCAGCGATGTTGCCGCTGGCGACCTGCGCGCCGAGATCGCCGAACAGAGCGTCGGGCGTGCGCACGTTCTGGCGCAGGATGGCGTGCAGCGTCTCGTTGGGCCGGCCGGCCTCGTAGAGCTTGAGGACAGGGATCCACAGCCCCTCCTCGTGGATGTCGCGGGCGCCGGACCCGACGCCGTAGCCGCCGATGTCGGTGTGATGGATCGTCGAGCCGCAATAGCCGATGATTTCGCCACCCCGGAAGATCGGCGTCAGCACCGTGATGTCGAAGAAATGTCCCGCCGACATCCACGGATCGTTGGTGATCAACACGTCGCCCGGCTGTAGCGTTTCCGGCGGAATAACGCGCAGCAGGTTACGGGCGGCAGCACCGAGCGAGTTGATGTGGCCGGGCGTGCCGGTCACCGCCTGTGCCACCATCCGCGCCCGCCTGTCGAAGATCGCGTTGGCGAGGTCGCCGGCCTCGCGCACGACGGGCGAGAAGGCGACGCGCTGCAGCGCGCGGGCCTGCTCGCTGACGATCGAAATCAGGTTCGACCAGAGGATTTCGAGTTCGATCCCGTCCATCTCAGGCATCCTTCCTGCTGGCGATCAGGCTTCCGTTTTCGTGCAGCTCGACGCTCCAGCCGGGCAGCACGAAGGCCGTCGTTTCGCGTTCCTCGACGATTACCGGGCCGTCGATCACCTGGCCGACCGCAATCGCCGTGCGGTCATAGACCGGCACGTCGACCGGCGTGTCCTCGAGGTGCACCTTGCGTGTCTTCTTCGGGGCAGCCGGATCGGCAGCGAATGCCACCCCGGCTTTGCGGGCCGGCGCCCGTCCCTGCGCGACGACGCGCCAGCTCACGACCTCGACCGGCATGTCATCTAGCCGCAGCCCGTAGACCTTTTCATACGCCGCCTCGAAGGTTTCGCGCAGGCGGGCGGGATCGCCGATCCTGCGGGGATCGTCCTCAAAGGGCACGCAGACCTCCGACTGCTGGCCGACATAGCGCATGTCGGCGGCAAAGCCGAAACTCGCCTGATCGGGATGGAGGCCGGCCTCGGCAAGCGCCGACCGGCCTTCCTCGATCATCGCGTCCAGCGTCGCGCCGAGGCCGGTCCATTCGATGTCCTCGAGCCGGACAAGGCTGCTGCGGACGAGGTCGATCCTGGCCGGGGTCACCAGCGTACCGAAGGCCGACAGGACGCTGGCAAGCGGCGGATAGATCACGGTCCCCGCGTCGATCAGCTCGGCGACCTTGCAGGCATGTACCGGCCCGGCGCCGCCGAAGGCCAGCATCGGCAGGCCGCGGTAGTCGACGCCGCGGTCGGTGGCATGGGCACGGGCGGCAGCGGCCATCTGCTCGCAGACCACCTCGAAAACGCCGAGCGCGGCCTTCTCCGCGGACACGCCGAGCTTCGAACCGAGGTCGCCGAGCGCCCTGCGCGCGCCTACGGCATCCAGCTTCATGTCGCCGCCGAGGAAGTTGTCGGGGTCAAGAATGCCGAGCACCACGTCCGCATCGGTGATGCAGGGCTGAGTCCCGCCACGGCCATAGCAGACCGGCCCGGGGTCCGAGCCGGCGCTGTCCGGACCCGTCTTCAGGAGCCCGAGCGCGTCGATGCGGGCGATCGAGCCGCCGCCGGCGCCGATCTCGATCATGTCGATCGACGGCACCGTGATCGGCATGCCGCTGCCCGGCTTGAAGCGATACCGGCGATCCACCTCGAACTCGCCGGACACCAGCGGCTCGTGGTCGAGGATCAGGCAGGCCTTGGCGGTCGTCCCGCCCATGTCGAAGGAAATCAGGTTGGGAATGTCGAACCGCCGGGCGAAGTAGCTCGCCACGAGCGCCCCCGCCGCCGGGCCGGATTCGATCATCCGGACCGGATTGCGTCCGGCCGTGGGCGCGCCGACCACACCGCCGCTGGACAGCATGATCAGGGGCTGCTGGGCGAAGCAGCGTGCGGCGAGTTCGCGCGTGAGCGCGTCGAGATAGGGTCGCGTTATCGGCTCGGTGAAGGCGTTGATGGCGGTGGTGGAGGCCCGCAGGTACTCGCGCATCTGCGGCGCGATATCGCTCGACAGGGAGATGAACAGCCCGGGCATGGCGTCGGCGAGGATGCGGCCGACCGCCTTTTCGTTGTCCGGGTTCTTGTAGGAATTGAGCAGGCAGACGGCGACGGAAGCGACGTGGTGCGCCTTCAACCCGGCGGCGATGTCGCGGACCGCTGCCTCGTCGACGGCCAGACCGATCTCGCCGTCCGCATAGGTGCGCTCGGCGAGCGTAAAGGTCAGGTCGCGCGAAATCAGCGGTTCGGGGAATTCGATCTGTGGATCGTACATGTCGTAGCGGTGCTCATTGCGGATGTAGAGCACATCGCGGAATCCCTCCGTGACGATCAGTGCGGTGGGCGGCCCCTTGCGCTCGATCAGCGCGTTGGTGACGACGGTGGTCGCATGGACGACGACATCGTCGACATTGGCGGGGGCGATCCCCGCGCGGTCGAGCACCAAATCGACTCCGCGGAAGAAGCCGTCGAGCAGATTGTCGTGCGTCGTCAGGGTCTTGTCGACAAAACTGGAACCGTCGCCGGACACGAGGACGACATCGGTGAACGTTCCGCCGATATCGACCGCAAGGGCGTAGCGCGTCATTCAGGATACTCCGTGCACCCAAGATTTTCGGAAATTCGCCGGGCCGCCTGGACGATGGCGGCGAGAAGCTCCTCGGACGGGTCGGCGGGCACCTGTTGCAGCGACCCGGTCACCGCGATGGTGGCGACGAGCTCGCGATTGGCGCCGACGACCGGCGCGGCCAACGCATTGATGCCGACGAGCGTCTGTTCGGGCGCGGTCGCCCAGCCGCGCCGACGGGTTTTCTCGACCTCGGCTTCCAGCGTGGCCAGATCGGTATTGGAATTCGGCGTCCAGCCGGTCAGCGGCTTGCCGCGCACCGCCTTCCACAGGCCCGGCGAGCCGAACGCCAGCGCCACGCGCCCCTGCGCGGAGGAATGGAACTCCAGCAACGCACCCGGACGAGTTACGATCTGGACCGCCGACTGGGCGCGCACGATATCGAGGACCCGGATACCGCCGCTCTCGATACTCGACAGTGTGGCGGTCAGACCGGTGTCCTTGCGCAACTGCACCATGGCGGAGCGCGCCTCGGTCAGGAGCTGGGTGGAATCCGCCACCGCCTGGCCGAGATGATAGAGCCTGAGCGTCAGCCGGTACTTCTCTGTCGCGGCGTCCTGCGACACGTAGCCGAGCGACTTGAGCGTGCGCAGATAGCGGAAGGTCCGGGTCTTCGGGATGCCCAGCAGCCGCGCCAGTTCGGTGACGCCGACCGGTTCGCCGAACGCGGCCATTTCCTCAATCACCCGGAACGCCGATTTCAGCGACTGGATGCCGGCGGGCTGCCCGGCCTCTTTCGTCGCGGCGGCCTTCGTCGGGGCGTCCTTCATCGGGGCCTCAGTCATGGGGTCCTCCTGCCTGCGCTCACAGGTCCGCTCCGGATCGGGAGCAAGACCGTCCGGGGCTCATTAGGCTTCGAAGGCGTCTGTCTGGTAGGTGACGAGATGCAGGTAGTCCTCGCGCAGCGGCGAGAAGACATCGAGGTTGAGCACCGTCTCGTCGCCGATCACCTCGCCGCAATGCTCGACATTCGGCGGGATGCGGACGATGCCGCCTGCCCCGACTTCGACGGTGTCGTCGCCGATGAAGAAGCGCATGCGGCCCTTGACCACCATCACGAGCTGTTCGGCCTCGTGGCTGTGCGGACGCACCTCCATGCCCGGCTCCAGCCAGTTCATGCACATCATCACGTCGTTGCCCCGGAAACCGGCCCGGGAAACGCCGGGACGCACATGCTCCCGGGGCAGATCCTCCCAGCGATACGCCTGCGCCTTGTCCGTCATTGTCGCGACCCTTTGTTTCATAATAAGAAACGCTGTTTCGAATTATGATATAACGGAGATTTTCGAAGCGTCAACGCCGCGCGCGGCATGCGACGCATGAACCAGGAATGACTGGCGCGGACAGGGTCGCGGGGCGCGAATTCCAGGGGGAGACCGGTGGCAGGGAGTCGCAATCGCGCGTCCCGGCGCGAGCCGCGCACAGTCCTACGCGGAGCCGTCTACTTCCGACGGTTTTCGGGGGAGAGATCCGGTTGCGCCGGCCGTTGCAGCCGGCCGGCGCGAAGCGTTGTCCCGCTACTTCAGGACGTTGTTCTTGACGAGCGTCCAGACGTCGTCGAGCCGGCCGTTCATGACCGCCTTGAGGCCGTAGATGGTCGTCGAGGCGACCTCCTCGGCCGTGACGGTGGGCGGCATGATGAGTTCCATCTGGTTGACGTTGACGTCGAGTAGTGCCGGCCCGTCATGCTCGAGCCAGGCCTTCATGGCCGGTTCGAGATCGTTGGCGTTGTCGACCTTCGCCCCGTACAGGCCGCAGGAGCGGGCGACCTCGCCGAAATCGGGGTTCTTCAGGTCGGTGAAGGTGTTGATGTACCCCTCGACCTTCATCTCCATTTCAACGAAGCCCAACGTGTTGTTGTGGAAGACGATCAGCTTCACCGGCAGGTTTTCCTGAACGAGCGTCAAGAGATCGCCCATCAGCATCGTCATGCCGCCATCGCCGCACATGGCGATGACCTGCCGGTCGGGATAGGCCTTGGCGCAGCCCATGGCCATCGGATAGCCGTTGGCCATCGTGCCGTGCAGCAGGCTGGTCAGGAAGCGCCGCTTTCCGTTGGCGCGCAGGTAGCGCAGCATCCAGACGAACGGGGTGCCGACATCCGACGTGATGACGGCGTCCTCGTCGGCCAGCCGGTTGAGGGTCTGGGCGACGAACTGCGGGTGGATGAGATCCGGTGACGGTTCGCGGGCCTCCTTCTCCAGCCGCTCTAGGCTCTTATCGTGCTCCTTGAGGGCGGCCGACAGGAACGCGTCGTCGCTGCGCTCGTTGACGAGTGGCAGCAGCGCGTCGATCGTGTCCTTGACGTCGCCGACCAGCCCGAGCTCGACGGGCGTGCGCCGGCCGATATTGGCCGGGTCGTTGTCAATCTGAACGATTTTCGCACCCTTGGGATAGAACTGGGTCCAGGCGAAATTGGTGCCCAGGCACAGCAGCAGATCGCACTTCTCCAGGGCCTCGAAGCCCGACTTGATGCCGATGATGCCCGTCATCGAGACGTTGTAGGGATTGTCGTATTCGAGGAATTCCTTGGCACGCGAGGTATGGGCGACCGGCGCCTTGATCTTCGCCGCCAGCGCGACGACCTCGTCATGGGCATCGCGGCAGCCGTAGCCGCCATAGATGGTGACCTTGCCTGCCGCGTTGATCATGTCGGCGAGCTTGCGCAACTCGTCGTCGTTGGGGCGCAGGACCGGCTCGGGGCGCGAAACCTTCCAGTGGATCGAGTCCTCAGTCTTTGCCTTGGCCATGTCGCCGTTGACGATGATGACGGCGACGCCGCGCTTGGTCAGGGCGGCCTGAGCGGCCATCACGGTGACGCGCCGCGCCTGGTCGGGATGCGTGATGTACTCACAGAAGACCGAGCACTGCTCGTAGATCTTCTTCTGTTCGACGGCCTGCGGGAAGTCGAAGCCCTCCTGGACGCGGTCGATCTGCGTGGCGATCAGGACCACCGGGGCGCCGTTCCTGTGGCTTTCGTAGATGCCGTTTATGAAATGCAGGCTGCCGGGCCCGGTCGATCCGGCGCACAGGGTCAGATTGCCGGTCATGTAGGACTCAGCGCCGGCGGCGAAGCCGGCGGCCTCCTCGTGGCGCACATGGACCCATTCGAACTTGTGGCGCCGCATCGAGTCGCTGATCGTGTTCAGCGTGTCGCCGGTTATGCCGTAACAGCGTGTTGCACCGGCCTCGATCAGCGCTTCGACAATTACATCCGCAACGAGCCTGGTCATTGCCGCACCTCCTCTAAAGCGTCTCCGGCCTGCCGGCGGGAGACTTCAATGTCGCCGTTCCGCCCCCTTACTAAAGTTCATCTGCTCAACAATTGCTGAACTGCGCCGCGAATCCAAGTTTCGCGCGCGCAAGTGAATGCGGCCGACGCTCAGGGTGCGCGGCTCTACCGGCGTAGTTGCCGGTCCCTGATACGGAAGTGCTGCCGTGACGGCGGCCGGCGTCAGCCGGTCTCGGCGGTGAAGCCGGCGGCCTCGATGCCGGCGACGGCGCAGGCCTCGTCATTGTCCGAGGTATCGCCGGTGATACCGACGGCGCCGATGATGTCGCCGCCCGAACCGCGGATCAGCACGCCGCCGGGTACGGGCACCAGCGACCCGTTGGCGAGCGCGTTCATGGACTGGATGAAATAGGGCTGCTCCTGCGCGCGCTTGAAGATCGCGCGGCTGCCGATGCCAAGTTCGATCGTGCCGTTGGCCTTGCCGACGGCGATGTCCGGGCGCATCCGGCTGGCACCGTCGGCGCGTTCCAGCAGCTTGATCGAGCCGCTCGCATCGAGCACCGCGATCGTCAGGGGATTCAGTTCCATCTGCGCGGCCTTGTCGGCGGCGGCGGCAACGATCTTCCGGGCCGCCTCTAGCGTCAGTTCCGTCATCGCGATTGTCTCCCTTCGCAAGGCATTGCGCCGCGCGCGACCCCTCACCTGCTGCGGGTCACCGGTAGAACGTGTCCACCAGGAACATCGGGATCGCCGGCACGTAGGTGCATATCAGAAGCACCACAAGAAGCACCCCGATGAAGGGGAGATTCACCTTTGACACGTCCCAGATGTTGGCCTTAGCGATCGAACAGGCGGTGATCAGGACGCTGGCGACCGGCGGCGTCTGCTGACCGATGGCGAGATTCAGCGTGACCACCAGGCCGAAGTGGACCGGATCGATACCGGCCTGGGCTATCAGCGGCACGATAATCGGCACGACCAGGATGATGGCGGCGGCCGAATGCAGGAAGAAGCCGATGATCAGGAAGAACACGTTGAGGACCAGCAGGATCAGGTACTTGTTCGAGGTCAGGCTGAGGATGCCGCTGGCGATCTCCTGCGGGATCTGGGCGCGGGTCAGGTAGCCGCCCATCAGCACCGAGGCGGCGACCAGCAGCATCACCACCGCGGTCTGCATGCCGCCTTCCAGCATCGCCGACTTGAGCTGGGCCCAGTCGACCTCCCGGTACCACAAGCCGACCAGCATGGCCGCGACGACGGCGAGGCCGGCGCCCTCGGTGGCGGTGACGAGGCCGCCGAAGATGCCGCCGAGGATGATCACCGGCAGCGCGAAGGCCGGCAGCGCCTCGAGAAAGGTCGAGCCGAGACGCGAGAGCTGAAACGCCTCCTCGACGGGGAGGTTGTAGCGGCGGGCAAAAAGGTAGGAGACGCCCATCAGGCCGGCGGCGCCGAGCAGGCCGGGTACGATGCCGGCGACGAACATCTGCTCGACGCTGGTGCCCGCCGACACCGCATAGAGGATCATCGGGATCGACGGCGGGATGATGATGGCAAGCGAAGCGGAAGACGACGTGACGGCGGCCGCGAACGGGCTGCCGTAGCCGCGCTTCTTCATTTCGGGAATGAGGATCGACCCGATCGCCGCGACATCGGCGACGGCGGAGCCCGAAATCTCGGCGAAGAACAGCGACACGCCGATCGAGACCATCGCCAGCCCGCCGCGCACGAAGCCGATCAGCGCGGAGACGAAGGCGATCAGCCGGCGGGTGATGCCGGTGGCGTTCATGATGGCGCCGGCCAGCACGAACATCGGGATGGCGATCAGCGAAAACTTGTTGGCGCCGTCGTACATGTCGAGGGCGACGGTGACGAGGCTCGAGGGGCCTTCGGTCAGGAACAGGCCGAGCACGGCGGACAGCGCCAGCGCCACCGCGATGGGAACATTCAGGCACACCATCACGACGAGCGCGAGGAAGATGGACAGCAGGATCATGACCGGTTGCCCTCCCCGCCATTCGTCAGATTTCCGTTGCCTGGATCGCCGTCGGGCGTGGCGCCATGGGCCATCGGAGCGTGTTCGGTGGACCGGCCCGCCATCACGTCACGCCAGTAGTCCGGCAGGCTCAGGATCTCGGCGACGATGAACAGTGCGGCGCCGATCGGGATGACCGACTGGGTGAGTTGGACCGGAACCCAGGTCAGGCTGATCAGCGACATGCCCTGGAGCACCATGAGCACCTTCCAGCCGGCCCAGGCGAGCAGCGCGAAGAAGAAGATGACCAGGATCTCGGCGACGACGACGGCAACCTTGCGGGCGCCGACCGGCATCAGCCGCAGGACGTCGTCGAAGCCGATGTGGCTGCGGTTCAGCGCCGCAAGCGCGGCCCCGTAATAGGTGATCCAGGCAAGCAGGATCGAGGCGACCTCGTCGTACCAGGACAGCGACGCGCCCAGTTTCCGATAGACGACGGCGATCACGACCACGGCCGTCAGCGCCACCATGAGGGCGATCACCACCCAGGACAGAAATTCGCCGAGACCCCGGCCGATTGCACGCACGCTCCGCTCCCCCCGGTCAAACCGGGCGCCCGTTATGCCTGTAATACGAAGGGGGGCCGCGGCCGGACGGCCGCGGTCCCCGTCAACTCACGAGCCCTTGGCGAGCGACTGGATCTTGTCGATGAGATCCTGGCCGCCGTCGACGGTGGAGGCGAATTCCTCGTAGATCGGTTTGGAGGCATCGATGAACGCCTGCTTGTCGGCGTCGTTCACCTCGGTGCCCATTTCCTTGATCTTGCCGACAAGGTCCTCATCGAGCTTGGCCGCCGTCTCGTACACGAAGCCCTGGGTCTCGACGGCGCACTTGTCGACGACCGCCTTGATGTCGTCGGACCAGCCGTCGTACTGCTGCTGCGAAGTCGTGATGTAGCCCGGCGTGTAGACGTGGCCGGTCATCGACAGATACTTCTGAACTTCCGGGAACTTGGCCGACCAGATCTGCGCCAGCGGGTTCTCCTGGCCGTCGATGACGCCGGTCTGCAGGGCGGTGAACACCTCGGAGAAGGACATTGGCGTCGGGTTGGCCCCGTAGGCCTGGAACATCTTCACCCGCCATTCGCCCTTCGGCGTGCGCAGCTTGATGCCCTGCAGGTCGTCGGGCGTGTTGATCGGCCGGGTGTTGTTGGTGATGTTGCGGAAGCCGTTTTCCCAGAACCCGAGGATCTTGTAGCCCTGCTCGCCGGCGGCATCCTTGAAGGTGTCGCCCATCTCATCGGTCACGCGCTTCATATGCGCGCGATCCTGGATGATGTAGGGCATCTCGAAGACGCCGAATGTGTCGGAGACGGAGCTCATCACCGATGACGGCAGGGCGAACTGCACCTGCCCGAGCTTGAGCTTCTGGAGCAGTTCGGTGTCCTTGCCGAGCTGCGAGGAGCCGAACACCTGGACCTCGGCGACGTTGCCCGGATCCTCGTTGACGCAGCGGGCGAACTCGTTCGCCGATGCCTCGAACAGCGATCCGGGCGCACCGACATGGCCGAACTTCAGGACGGTCTGTGCTTGTGCGGCGCCGCCGGTCAGTGCGACCACCGCTATTCCGGTCAGAAGTGCTGTAGCCTTCATTGGTTTGGTCCTCCCTGATGAATTCGTTTTCAGTTCACTCCGCGGCGCGGGGCTTCTGCTCGTCCTCGCTGCGCCTCGAAAGAAAATCCATTGCGGCCTGAACGCCACCTGCCCGGTAGGGGACTCCGGCGACCTCCAGCCCCATCTCGACCCCGCCGAGCGTCCCGACCAGCATCAGATCGTTGAAGTCGCCCAGATGGCCGATGCGGAACACCCGGCCGGCGAGCTTCGACAGGCCGTTGCCGAGCGACATGTTGAAATTGTCGAGCACGACCTTGCGGAACTGGTCGGCGTCGTGACCGTCCGGCATCAATACGGCGGTCAGAGAACCCGAATAGTGGGCCGGCTCGGCGCAGAGCACCTCCAGCCCCCAGGCGTTGACCGCCCGCCGCGCCGCCTCGCCGTGCCGGGCGTGCCGGGCGAAGACGTGGTCGAGGCCTTCCTCGTGCAGCATGCGGATGGCCTCGTCGAGGCCATAGAGAAGGTTGGTAGCCGGGGTGAAGGGAAAGAAGCCCTTCTCGTTCATGCCGACCATCTCGCTCCAGTCCCAGTAGGACCGGCGCAGGTCGTTGCCCCTGGCCGTCTCCAGCGCGCGATCCGAAACCGCGTTGAAGGACAGGCCGGGCGGCAACATCAGGCCCTTCTGGGAACCGCCGACCGTAACGTCGACGCCCCATTCGTCGTGCCGGTAGTCGATCGAGGCAAGCGAGGAGATGGTGTCGACCATCAAAAGAGCGGGATGGCCGGCCACGTCGATCGCCTTGCGCACGTCGCCGATCGGCGAGACGCAGCCCGTCGATGTCTCGTTGTGGACGACGCAGACGGCCTTGATACGCCCTTCGGTATCCTCACGAAGCCGCTTCTCGATCGCATCCGGGTCGGCGCCGTGACGCCAGTCACCCTCGATGAACTCGGGCTCGAGGCCGAGTTTGACCGCGAGCGACTTCCACAGTGTCGCGAAGTGGCCGGTCTCGTACATCAGCACGCGGTCGCCCGGCGACAGCGTGTTGACGAGCGCCGCCTCCCAGGCACCGGTGCCGGAGGCAGGATAGATCACGACGGGATTATCGGTCTTGAAGATCGTGCGGATGCCGGCGAGCACGCGCTCGGCCATGGCCTGGAACTCGGGACCGCGGTGGTCGATGGTCGGCATGTCCATCGACCGCAGGACGCGGTCGGGCACGTTGGTCGGGCCCGGAATCTGCAGAAAATGGCGTCCCGGCATGGTGTTCATCGACCGGCCTCCCCTGCCGCCGCCGGATCGGTTTTCCCCGCCCGGACTTCCAGCCCCTTCTCCGGGGACCGCTTTTCATTGAGCCGATAGTGAATTATGAATTCATTATTACTGTCAAGGGAGCGATCCCGCAGAAAATTCCGGCCCGGAGCGGCGGACAGCGCGAGACAAACGCTGCAGACTGCCCGGCTGAAAACCGGCTGCCCAAGGCGGCCCGGAACTGGCCACGACGGCATCGCTGCCCCGGAGGTATCTCTGCCTGGGGGCATCGCTGCCACGGTGGTCCGGGAGGAGACACATGGCGGAACTGGTGCGGCCGGGATTGGCGCAGTCCGGCCTGGCGCGCCGCCTGGCGCGCGACATCGCCGGAGAGGTTTTTACCGACGCCTTCTCGCGCGGCCGCTATGCGACCGATGCCTCGATCTACCAGATCATGCCCGCCGCCGTGGTCGTGCCGCGCCGGACGGACGACATCGCCGCCGCCATGGCTGCCGCCCGCGAGGAAGGGGTGCCCGTGACGATGCGCGGCGGCGGCACCTCGCAATGCGGCCAGACCGTCAATTCGGGCATCGTCGTCGACACCTCGAAACACCTGAACACGATCCGTGAGCTGGACGTTGAAGGCCGCCGCGCGCTGGTCGATCCGGGAATCGTGCTCGACGACCTCAACCGCCAGCTCAAACCGCACGGTCTCTGGTTTCCGGTCGATGTCTCGACCGCCTCGCGCGCCACCATCGGCGGCATGGCCGGCAACAACTCCTGCGGCGCCCGCTCGCTGCGCTACGGCACCATGCGCGACAACGTAATCGCCATCGAGGCGCTGCTGGCCGACGGCACCAGCGCGCGGTTCGGCGAAATCGAGCAGCGCGGCCATGACGAGCCGCCGCCCAAGGCAATGGGCGACCTGGTGGCCGACCTGCTGTCGCTCGGCCGGCGCGAGGCCGAGGAGATCGCCGCCAGGTTCCCGACAGTGCAGCGCCGCGTCGGTGGCTACAATCTCGACGCACTGACACCTGACGCCTCGCCGCACAACCTCGCCCACCTGCTGGTCGGCTCGGAGGGGACGCTGGCCGTTTCCACGGCGATCGAGATCAAACTGTCGCCCCTGCCGCCGGGCAAGAAGGCGCTTGGGGTGTGCCACTTCCCGACGTTCCGGCAGGCGATGGAGGCCGCGCAGCATCTCGTGCGGCTCGATCCGACCTCGGTCGAGCTGGTCGATTCCACGATGATCGGGCTCGCTCGTGACATCGCCATGTTCCGTCCGACGCTGGAGGCATTCGTACGCGGCGATCCGGCCGCCCTGCTGCTCGTCGAGTTCGCCGAAGATCCGGACGAGAACGACCGGCGCATGCAGGCGCTGCAGGACGCGATGGCCGATCTCGGCTACGGATTCGGCCGCGGCGGCGCGCACGAGGGCGGCGTGGTCGAAGTCGCCGATCCGAAGCTGCAGGGCGCGATCGCCCGGCTGCGGGCCGCCGGCCTCAACATCATGATGTCGATGCGCGAGGAAGGTAAGCCGGTCTCCTTCGTCGAGGACTGCGCCGTTCCGCTCGAGCATCTCGCCGACTACACCGACCGGCTCACCGCCGTATTCGAGAAACTCGGCACGCGCGGCACCTGGTACGCACACGCCTCGGTCGGCTGCCTGCACGTGCGTCCGGTCCTCAACGTCAAGCTGGAGAAGGACGCCAGAGCGATGCGCGACATCGCCGAAGAGGCGTTCGCGCTGGTACGCGAGTACAAAGGCTCGCATTCGGGCGAGCACGGCGACGGCATCTCCCGCTCCGAATTCCATACGCAGATGTTCGGCGAACGCCTGGTTTCCGCCTTCGAGACCGTGAAGACACGGTTCGATCCCGGCGACGTGCTGAACCCGGGCAAGATCGTCCACGCGCCGCGCATGAACGACCGCAACCTGTTCCGCTATCCGCCGGGCTACCGGGTGAAGGATTTCGACACGGCGCTGAACTGGTCGGCGTGGCCGGGCGCGGCCGGCGGTTTCCAGGGCGCCGTCGAGATGTGCAACAACAACGGCGCCTGCCGCACGATGGCCGGTGGCGTGATGTGCCCGAGCTACCGGGTCACCCGCAACGAGCGCGACGTGACGCGCGGCCGCGCCAACACGCTTCGCCTGGCGCTGAGCGGCCAGCTTGGCCCCGAGGCGCTGTCCTCGGACGCCATGATGGAGACGCTGAAGCTGTGCGTGTCCTGCAAGGCGTGCCGGCGCGAATGCCCGACCGGCGTCGACATGGCGCGGATGAAGATCGAGGTGCTGTCGCAGCGCCGGAAAACACACGGGCTGTCGCTCAAGGACCGGCTGATCGGGCATCTGCCCCGATACGCGCCGACCGCCGCGCGGCTCGGCGGACTTTTCGGGCTGCGCGATACCCTTCCCGGCGTCGCCGGGCTGTCGGAGGCCTTAACCGGATTTTCGCGCCGCCGCTCTCTCCCGCGGTTTCGCAGCGACAGCTTCCAGGACGCGGAGGGCGACGTGGCCGGACCGGGCGGGGACGCGCCGCAGGTGGTGCTGTTCGCCGACACGTTCGGCCGGTGGTTCGATCCGGAAACGCTGCGCGCCGCCGTGAAGGTCCTGGCGGCCGGCGGCTGCAGCGTGGAAACGGCGCGACCGGCAGTCGGCAGCCGACCGCTGTGCTGCGGCCGGACCTACCTGTCGGCGGGTATGGTGGAGGAAGCACGCGAGGAGGCACGGCGGACGGTCGAGGCCCTGCTTCCCCATGTCGAGGCGGGCCGCCGCATCGTCGGACTCGAACCCTCGTGCCTGCTGACGCTACGCGACGAATTTCCCGGCCTCCTGCCCGGTCCCGAAACGGCGCGGCTCGCCGAGTCCGCTCTGCTATTCGAGGAGTTCGTCGCCGACGCATCCAAGACCGGGCGTATCGCCCTGCCCTTGTCGCCACGCCCGGGCAAGGCGCTTCTGCACGGGCATTGCCATCAGAAGTCGTTCGGCGCGATGGGCGCCGTCGAGAGCACGCTACGGCTGGTGCCCGAACTCGAGGTCGAGACCGTCGGGTCGAGCTGCTGCGGGATGGCCGGCGCCTTCGGCTACGACGCCGAGACGATTGACGTTTCGATCGCCATGGGCGAACTCTCCCTGCTTCCCGCCGTTCGAGGCGCCGATGCGGAGACCGTGATCGTGGCGGACGGGACGTCGTGCCGTCACCAGATCGCCGACGG
>ENA-ORCV01000728-ORCV01000728.1-marine-metagenome-genome-assembly--contig:-NODE-728-length-16041-cov-2.945502_pt1 | contig 16041 bp, 10 predicted proteins | sample MGYA00237779_ERZ508509 | MGnify/ENA primary metagenome ERZ508509 (study PRJEB26180, sample SAMN06268772) | marine metagenome | isolation source: Bioluminescent Bay, La Paraguera, Puerto Rico | place... | reverse complement strand
ACCAAACGCGCGAAAAGTTGGATAACTTCCGCGGGTTTGGTGGCGCGCAAAGCTATCCAAGTCGCACAAAAGACATCGATGATGTGGACTTTTCCACGGGTTCTGTGGGTTTGGGTGTTGGCATAACGTCGTTTGCCTCAATCGTACAAGATTACATTGCAGCGAAGGAATGGTCGAAGGATCGTCCTCTTGGCCGTATGGTGGCACTTATTGGCGATGCTGAAATGGATGAGGGCAATATTTTTGAATGCCTTCAAGAAGGTTGGAAGCACGATCTTCGAAACGTTTGGTGGATCATTGACTACAACCGACAAAGCTTGGATGGGGTCATCAAGGAAGGGCTCTGGGAGAGACTCGAAACAATCTTTGATGCATTTGGTTGGCAAGTTGTTCGGTTGAAATATGGTTCGCTCCAGCGTGCCGCCTTCAAAGAGCTGGGCGGAGCAAAGCTTAAGGACTGGATCGACAATTGTCCAAATCAGCTCTATTCCGCTTTGACCTTTGAAGGCGGTGCCGCTTGGCGGGCGCGTTTGCTGGATGACATTGGTGATCAGGGTGATGTTACAGATTTGCTTGAGCGTCGCACGGACGATGAAATCGCAGCATTGATGAACAATTTAGGTGGCCAATGCGTTGAGACGCTTGTTGATGCATTCAATGCGATTGATGACGATAAACCGACAATGTTCTTAGCTTACACCATTAAGGGGTGGGGTACGCCGCTTGCCGGTCACAAGGATAATCATGCTGGATTGATGACACCAACCCAGATGGCGCAATTCCAAGAGCAGTCTGGGGTGGCAACGGGCAAAGAGTGGGAAGAACTCTCCACATTCTCTAAGCCGGCCGAGGTCAAGAAGTTCTTGTCTGAAGTTCCATTCTTTAAAGACGGTACGCGTCGTTTTTCCGCCGATACTGTAGAAGTGGGCGAAGCGATTGAGTTGTCAGATCGCGAACAATCAACACAAGCGGGATTTGGTAAAATCCTTGACGCGATTGCAAAGCGTGACGACAAGTTGGCTCAACGGATTGTAACGACGTCTCCTGATGTTACAGTTTCGACCAACATTGGTGGTTGGGTGAACCGCAAAGGATTGTTTGGCCGGGCTGAGCAGCACGACACGTTTAAGGACCGCGCCATTCCGTCGGCGCAGAAATGGCAGTTTTCGCCAAGCGGTCAGCATATCGAACTAGGTATTGCTGAGATGAATTTGTTTCTCACCCTTGGTGCAGCAGGGTTGTCACATAGCTTGTTCGGCGAGCGGTTGTTGCCTGTTGGCACAGTGTATGATCCGTTCATTGCTCGCGGTCTCGATGCGCTCAACTATGCTTGTTACCAAGATAGCCGCTTTATGATCGTTGGTACGCCATCTGGTGTGACTCTTGCGCCAGAGGGCGGCGCGCACCAATCTATTGGGTCGCAATTGATTGGGATGAGCCAAGATGGTTTGGCCGCTTTTGAACCTGCCTATTTGGACGAGTTATCAGCCATTATGCGCTGGTCATTTGATTATATGCAGCGCAATGGCGAAGGCGACCCAGATGAAAGAACATGGCTACGCGATGAAACAGGTGGTTCGGTTTATATGCGGCTATCCACGCGCCCGATAGAACAGCCGCAATGGCGCAATGAGGAAGAGTTTGTTCAAGGCACGATCGATGGCGCCTATTGGTGGCGCAAGCCGGGTGCAAACTGCGAACTGGTTATTGCTTATCAAGGTGTTGTGGCACCCGAGGTGCTTGAGGCTGCGGGACGCATTGGGGAAGACCGGCGCGATATTGGCGTGTTGGCATGTACGTCAGCTGACCGATTGAACGCAGGTTGGACAGCTGCGCAACGCGCACGTCGTCGTGGTAATCCGAATGCGATGTCGCACATTGAACGTTTGCTGGTCGATTTGCCGCCGCACTGCAAAATCATCACTGTCACCGACGGTCATCCGGCGACATTAAGTTGGTTGGGTGCCGTTGGTGGTCATGTTTCTATTCCGCTAGGGGTTGAGCACTTCGGACAAACGGGCACCGTGCGCGACCTTTACCGTCACTTTGGCATTGACGCCGATACGATTGTCACCGTTGCGCAAAACCTGATTGCTGGGCGTCCATTGCGCAATTTACGCCTCGTGAACTGATCGCTAGATGATTTCAGATCGGATGGCCGCGATGTGCTCTCGCATTGCGGCCTCCGCTGCGTCAGCATCATGCTTTTCAATGGCTTCAACGATTGCTGAGTGCCCGGCGTTCGAGACATCTTTTCGGCGCTTCTTTTCGTTTTGAGAAGAGGCAGAAGGCAACATGCTCTTATTGATTTCCTGCAATATTGAATGCAGAAGTTGATTGCCGGTTGCCGCCGCGATTGTCTCGTGAAAATCGTGATCGAGTGACTGCCCTTCAGCAAAATCGGCTATCTCAATAAGTGCCTGCGCAATCTCGGCTATTTGTTTGCGATCCTCATCGGTTGCATTTTCCGCAGCCAAACGCGCCATTTGCGGCTCAATAATTTCTCTGATTTGAAATAAATCACGCAGTTTTTGTTCTGTCGGCATTGTTGAGATGTTCAACGCGCGGATCAAATCGGCTTTTGAGCTAGCCTGAATGTAGTTGCCGCTGCCTTGCCGTGTTGCCAGCACCCCTTGTTCCTGCAGAACGCGGATCGCTTCACGCAGCGAATGTCGCGAAACTTTGAATTTTTCGGCGAGTTGACGTTCAGGAGGTAACAAATCGCCGGGCCCCAAATCGTCATTTTCAATGAGCTTACGTATTTTTTGGATGACTTCTTCGTACGCGCGGACAGTTTTTTTGATCGGATTAGTTCTGCCGGCGTTTTTCTTCATTGTTACGATTGCTCAACCAATTTTGTTCGATTGGACTAGGTAATAGTGCGGGAGGTGCTGAATAACAAGGTATTTCTTCGATATTCTGTTCCGTTTAAAATTGGTTGTGGAGGTGGACGACGCTCCCTTCGGCAAAGAAAATTGAAGAATTGGTACAACCATTTCTTGCGCGTCCCAGCAAGATGGCTAAACTGTCCCAAACCTACCATTGTGAGCTTCGGAGAGCGTTTATGTTTACAACCCGGCCAGAAATTCAAGGCAACTTTGGCGTTGTCGCGTCAACGCATTGGTTGGCTTCTGGTGTGGGTATGTCGGTATTAGAGCGCGGCGGCAATGCGTTTGATGCGGCAGTGGCAACCGGTTTGACATTGCAAGTTGTAGAGCCGCACCTCAACGGTCCTGGTGGCGAAGTGCCTATGCTGATTGCAAAAAAAGGCGAGGCACCGCGGGTCGTTTGTGGGCAAGGCGTTGCGCCAGAGGCGGCGACATTGGAGCGTTACACCGGCTTGGGGCTCAACATTGTGCCCGGCACCGGGCTTCTGTCCGCCGTGGTGCCTGGTGCATTTGATGCATGGATGATGCTCTTGCAAGACTATGGCACAATGCGCCTGCGCGATGTGCTTTTATATGCCATCCATTACGCGAACAACGGTGTTCCTGTTTTACCAAATATCGCAGGCACAATTGGGCGCGTTCAGGATCTATTTTTGGACCATTGGCAAAGCTCAGCGGTCGTTTATCTCAACAAGGGTAAAGTACCCGAGATTGGTAGTTGGTTTGCGAACCCCGCCATAGGTGCGACTTACACGAGGCTTTTGGAAGAAGCCGAAGCTCAATCTGCTAGTCGGGATGCGCAAATCGAAAAGGCGCGTGAGGTCTGGCGCGAAGGATTTGTTGCCGAAGCCATAGATAAATTTTTCCGCCATGAAGAGGTGTTTGATACATCGGGCGCCAAAAATCGTGGTCTTTTAAACGGCGATGATTTGGCGAAATGGCGTGCCAGCTATGAAGAACCGTTGAGCTACGACTACAAAGGCTTTGAGGTTCTTAAAACCGGTCCTTGGGGCCAAGGTCCAGTATTCCTTCAGCAGTTGGCGCTATTAAAAGGGTTTGACTTAGACGCGTTGGATGCCACTGATCCGGAATTCGTCCACTTGGTGATCGAAGCTTCTAAACTGGCATTTGCGGATCGGGAAGCATTCTATTGTGATCCAATCTTGAATGCTGTGCCGATGGATGTGCTTTTGAGCGACAGCTACAATGACGCAAGACGAACATTGATTACAGACCAAGCATCACATGAGTTGCGGCCTGGCGTGGTGGACGGCTTTGGCGGTCCAGTGGCGGATCGCCCTAAAGGGCAGACCTATGAAGGGCAAAACAACACAGATCTCGGTGAACCTACGGTCGCACGGTTTGATGATTTGCAAACAAGCGATAATGGCGCAACTAAGGGGGACACCTGCCACCTAGACATTATTGATCGGTGGGGCAACATGGTCACCGCGACGCCAAGCGGTGGCTGGCTGCAAAGCTCACCCGTGATTCCAGAGCTTGGCTTTTGCTTGACCAACCGCGCTCAGATGTTCTGGCTAGATGAGCGGTCGCCAAATGTTATCGCGCCGGGCAAACGGCCGCGTACTACGCTTTCGGTTTCGATGGCGCTTAGAGATGGTGAGCCGGAATTGGTCTTCGGCACACCTGGCGGTGACCAACAGGACCAATGGTCGCTACATCATTTCTTGCGGATGGTGCATTTCGGCATGAACCAACAAGAGGCTATCGATGCGCCGGGTTTCCACACAAATCATTTCCCATCCTCATTTTACCCGCGTGAGGCCGACTTAGGTCATTTGGTTGTTGAAGGTCGTATGCCCCAAAGCACAATCAAAGCGCTAGAGGCGAAGGGGCATCGGTTGGATGTTGATGGCGATTGGACGATTGGTCGCATGACTTCAGCTTCCAAGCGAGATGGTATTTTGCGCGCTGCAGCAAATCCACGGTTCATGCAAGGTTATGCATTGGGGCGCTAGGCCCAGCCTCATACAAATTGGTAGGCTGCAACCGCACGATTGGGCTTGCACTCGTACGCTAAATGCTTGAAACCTTGGACCAAGTAAGGGAGTAGGGCATGGCCGCAATCAAATCAGATATTGTTGTTGTTGGTGCAGGCATTGCTGGCGCTGGTGTGGCCGCGGAACTCGCGGGCGACAATAGTGTCACGATTTTGGAAATGGAATCTCGACCAGGTTATCACTCGACGGGGCGTTCTGCGGCAATGTTCGCCATGAATTATGGCAATGACCCAATCAAAAAGCTCAACCGGGCGTCGTGGCAGATGTTTCACGAGCTTGAGCCTGAGTTTTTTCCGCATGCGGTTTTAACCGATCGTGGGGTGTTGCATGTCGCAAATTTAGCTGAACGTACAGAGCTAGAGGCTTTTGTTGCGGCGAGCGATGACATTGAGTTGTTGTCCGTTGCCGAAGCAAAAGAGATGGTTCCCATTCTTGATACTGATAAATGTGTTGCAGCGGGATGGGAGCAAGGCGCGAAAGATTTGGATGTGGCCGCCGTTCATCAAGGTATGCTCAAAAAAGCAAAAGTTCGCGGTGCCGATCTGGTGTGCGGTGCGCCAGTCGAAAATGCAGAACGAACTGATGAAGGCTGGCTGGTTTCGACTTCAAAGGGTCAATTTGAAGCAAAGATTGTTATTAATGCTGCCGGAGCTTGGGCAGACGAGATTGCTCAGATTTTTGGCGTCGCCCCGATAGGCTTTCAAGCAAAGCGCCGCTCGATCGCGACTTTGCCGTCGCCGGACCCGTCGAATTCGCACCGTTGGCCAATGCTATTAAGTGCAAGCGAAGATTGGTACATGAAACCGGATGCGGGCAGCCTGTTGGTCTCGCCAGCGGACGAAGATGTGGTGCCGCCACACGACGTGTTTGTTGACGATATGGTTTTAGCTGAAGGCTTGCATCGATTTAGCGAAGCGACCACTTATGAGATTGAGCATGTTGAAGGCAGCTGGGCCGGCCTGCGCGTTTTCGCGCCGGATAAGACACCGGTGTGCGGATATGCACCGACGGTTGAGGGATTTTTCTGGTTGGCAGGGCAAGGTGGCTATGGCATTCAAACTGCGCCTGCGTTAAGCCTGTTGGCCGCGAAACTGGTAATGAAAAGTGATTTGCCAGATTTTGCGGATGCACAATTGATTGCGGATCTTTCGCCGCAAAGATTTAAATAAGGAATTCACAATGACAATCAAACGCATTCAAGCCGGTCCTCGGATGAGCCAAGCCGTTGTTTATAAAGACATGGTTTATCTGGCTGGCCAAGTCGGCAATGTAGGCGAAAGCCCAGCTGACCAAACCAAAACAATTCTCGCCAATATTGATGCATTGTTGGCGGAAGCAGGCACTTCTAAGTCTAACGTATTGAAAGCCGAAATTTGGCTTTCTGACATGAAGTATTTCGCTGAGATGAACTCAGTGTGGGACGCATGGATTGATCCTGCTAACCCACCGGCACGTGCATGTGGTGAAAGCAAGTTGGCAACGCCAGACTTTGACGTGGAAATCATGATTACGGCGGCGAAGCCGGAGTAATTCGGCAAAGCCGACCATGCACATTTGTTTTGGTGTTATGCGAAATACTAATTTTACGCCGAAAATATTTTGTGCTTAAAATATTATAGTTGAATGGGGCGCATGGGTTGTGCCCCCGACTTTAAGGGAAGGACATGGGATGACCGAAGTCGCACGCGAATCCATGGAATATGATGTTGTCATAATTGGCGCTGGCCCAGCCGGCCTATCAGCTGCCATTCGGATCAAGCAGCTCGCAGGGGACGATGTGTCTGTCGTCGTCTTGGAGAAAGGCTCCGAAGTTGGCGCGCATATTCTTTCTGGCGCGATTTTGGATACGTCTGGTATAGACAAGCTTATCCCAGACTGGAAGGATAAAGGCGCGCCGATCAAAACTGAAGTCACCAGTGATGACTTTAATGTCTTTTCCGAAAAAGGTGGGTTTAAGATCCCCCACATCCTGATGCCGCCGCTTTTGAGCAACAAGGGCTGCTACATTGTTTCGATGGGCAATGTTTGTCGCTGGCTCGCCGAACAAGCGGAAGCGATTGGTGTTGAAGTTTTCCCAGGTTTCGCCGCATCACAACTGGTTTACTGCGACGAAGGCCAAGTTGTCGGTGTGGTTGCCGGTGAGTTTGGATTGAACCCAGATGGCACGCCAGGACCCGGCTACGAGCCGGGAATGGAATTGCGTGGCAAATATGTGTTCCTTTCCGAAGGTGCGCGTGGCTCCCTTGCAAAGCAGGTCATTTCTAAGTTCGATCTAGACAAAGATGCCGACTATCCGAAGTTCGGCCTTGGTATGAAAGAGATCTGGGAGATCGACCCGTCCAAGCACAAGCTTGGTCATGTCGAACACTCCCTTGGCTGGCCACTTGGCGCCGGAGCCGGTGGGGGTTCGTTCATCTATCACCTTGAAGACAATCAGGTTTATGTCGGCTTTACGGTGCACTTGGATTACAAAAATCCGCACGTATTCCCGTATATGGCATTCCAGCAGTTCAAGCATCACCCGCAAGTGGCAGCTCTGCTGGAAGGCGGGCGTCGTACGGCATATGGTGCACGAGTTATCGCAAGCGGTGGCATTCAGTCCTTGCCGAAAATGGTGTTCCCGGGTGGAGCGCTTCTTGGCTGTGCAGCGGGCACGCTTAACTTTGCGCGTCTTAAAGGCAATCACAATGCGATGCTCTCGGGTATGGCTGCCGCTGAATCTGTTGTTGCGGCGCTTAGTGCTGGTCGCCAAGGCGATGAACTTACCGACTATGAAACAGAGGTTCGAACTGGACCGATTGCAAAAGATCTCAACAAGGTGCGCAACGTGAAGCCGATGAGTTCAAAACTCGGCGCGGTTTGGGGCACAATGCTAGCGGGTGCGGATATGTGGTTCGCATCGCTATTTGGTGGGCCATTGTTTGGTAAATGGTCCCATGGCAAATCTGATGCGATGGCGACAGAGCCTGCGAGCCAGCATCAAAAGATCGAATATCCGAAGCCCGATGGTACCTTGTCTTTTGATCGGTTGACCAATGTTTCGTTTAGCTTCACCAATCATGCGGAAGAGCAGCCGTGCCATTTGAAACTTGCGGACCCTGATCTGCCAGTTTCGAAAAACTTGCCGGAATTTGCTGAACCTGCACAACGCTATTGTCCTGCAGGGGTTTATGAAGTGGTTGAGCAAAATGATGGTTCAGGTCCGAAGTTTGTGATCAATGCGCAAAACTGCGTTCACTGCAAAACCTGCGATATCAAAGACCCTGCCCAAAATATTACATGGGCAACGCCGCAGGGTGGTGAGGGGCCAAATTACCCGAACATGTAGCGCTTTTTTCTCGTTACGTTTATTATTGTTCCCGCGCCCAAAGTGGCGCGGGTTTGCTTTTTTGGAGATCACGACATGCACAAAGGTAGCTGCCAGTGTGGCGCAATTGAATTTGAAGTTCAGGGCGATTTGAAAGATCCTGTTGCCTGTCATTGTGACCAATGTCGCCAGGCCACTAGCCACTATTTAGTGTCCTGCGAGGTGCAAAAAGACGACCTGAAAGTGCGTGGCGAAGAAAATATAAGTTGGTACCAATCTTCAGAAAAAGTACGTCGCGGTTTCTGCCTGATGTGCGGATCGCCACTGTTTTTTGATGCCGTGCAGAAAGATTGGATTGGCGTGTCTGCCGGTGCATTTGAAAAGCCGACCAATGTCAAACTGGCACAGCACATCTTTGTTGCCGAAAAGGGCGATTACTACGAGATCACCGACGGATTGCCGCAAAACGAGCACTAGATCGCCATTGTTGCGATAAAGAATTGCTTGCCAAATTGTCACGTTGGTGAAATTCTCACCTCATGAATCGCGATTTCTTCGCGCCGGTAATCGCATCTCGCGGCTGTCCTCTGAAAGTTTTTCACGACAGCGAATAATCTCTTACCGGGATTAGCATATGAGGTGAAAAATGTCTGACGCGACGCAAATGCGGCCGGAGGCTTCTGGCTGGCAAAGTGAAGCAAAATCAACGTTAGTCTTGGCGTGGCCACTTATCCTTGCGCAATTGGCGCAAATCGGATTGGGCACAACTGATGTGATTATGATGAGCTGGCTAGGCCCACAGCACTTGGCTGCTGGTGGTCTTGCAACGTCCATCATGTTCTTCTTTTTGATATTCGGGATCGGTGTTGCGACGGCTGTGTCGCCTTTAATGGCACAAGCGGTTGGCAAAGAAGACTTCACTTCTGTGCGCCGAACAGTGCGGCAGGGTTTTTGGGTCTCGATCGTATTTGCGACGATTTTGGTGCCGTTTATTCTTCAGATTGAGTGGATTTTCGCCATGCTCAATCAAGACCCTGAGCTCGGCAAATTGGCGGCTACATATATCCAATTTGCAGCGTTCCAATTCTATCCGTTCTTGCTGTTCACTGTTCTACGCGGCTTTTTGTCGGCACACGAAGACACAAAGATTGTCCTAGCAGCAACGATCCTTGGTATCTTTGTCAACGCGCTGGGCAATTACACTTTGATGTTTGGTAATTTCGGTTTCCCGCGTCTCGAGTTGGCGGGTGCAGGTATCTCTACAATCATAGTGCATTCTGTGACGTTCTTGTTTGCGCTTGGTTATGCGTTGGTGCGGAAGAAATATCGTCACTATGAGTTGTTGACCCGTTTTTGGCGGCCTGACTGGGCGCGGTTTTGGGAAATTGTCAAGGTGGGTACGCCCATCGGTTTTATGCTGACTGCAGAAGTTGGCATGTTCAGCGTTGCCGCTGTCATGATGGGTTGGTTAGGAACCAATGAACTTGCGGCCCATATGATCGCTATTCAGCTGGCGTCGATTTCGTTCATGGTGCCGTTAGGTCTATCGCAAGCGACGACAATTCGCGTTGGGCTGCAATATGGTCGCAACAATGCGCAAGGTGTTGGCATTGCGGGTTGGGTGTCGATTGCTCTTGGCACTGGATTTATGGGTATTACATGCGCTTTGTTTGTGTTGATACCATCGTTCTTTGTCTCGCTGTTTCTTGATCCGTCGAAAGCGGAAAACTTACCTGTGTTCGGGCTTGCAGTTTCTTACTTGGCGGTGGCGGGCTTATTCCAACTTGTCGATGGCGCGCAGGCATTGGCCGCGGCGTCTTTGCGTGGGTTAAGCGATACCAAAATTCCAATGTACGCGGCCATTTTTGGCTATTGGATTATGGGTATGCCAATTGGGTATTTCCTAGCCTTCAATGTAGGTCTTGACGGCGTTGGTGTTTGGCTTGGGCTGGCTGGCGGCTTGGCTATTGTGGCTGTAATACTGAATTTCCGGTTCTATCACCGTGAACGGTTGGGTCTCACCAGGTTTAACGGTTAGCCGAAAGACACATGGCTCATCGCCGCTGTTCTGTGATTAGCGGCGATGACAACCTACGCATTTCACGCAAAAGCTTTAAGTTTAAAATAATGCTTGCCTGTTTCCCCATTTTGGCTCTAGCTTGTCGGTAAAGTCATCCATGACGAAAGTCGAATGAAATTGTGACCCAATTTCACTTGACCTTGTCGCGCGTTGGGGGAACGATTGGGCATGGAAAAGATAATCGAGGAGGCTCTTTCCGGTCATGTTGGAGAGACAGGTGGACTTATCACCGGCTTGCGGCATGTGCAGGAAAGATGCGGGTTTGTGCCTCGCGACACCGTTCGGATCGCGGCCGACCTATTTAACATTAGCCAGGCGGAGGTGCGTGGCGTAATCAGCTTTTACGCTGATTTTCGCGATGAAAAACCTGGTGAGAATCATATCCGTCTATGTGTGGCGGAGGCATGCCAATCAGTCGGTTCGCGCCAAATTGAGCGCGAACTGACCGACAAATACTCAATTGCGATGGGTGAAACCAGCGCGTCGGGTGAAGTCACCATCGAGCCAGTGTTTTGCCTTGGGCTCTGCTCTTGTGCGCCCGCTGCCGAAGTGAATGGCAAATTGATCAGCCGTGCGAGTGCGAAACGCATCACCAATGAGGTGGGCGGATGAGCAAAAATCGCATTTTTATTCCGCTCGATAGCGCCGCTGTGGCGCTAGGGGCGGACGAGGTCGCTGAACGCATAGCCATTGAAGCCACGTCACGCGGACTTGAGGTCGCAATCGTTCGCACCGGGTCCCGGGGCATGCATTGGCTCGAGCCTTTAATTGAGGTTGAAGTCGACGGCAAACGCATTGGCTATGGACCGGTCAGTGAAGATGAAGTTGCCGGCCTTTTGGATACAGGGCTTTTTGAAGGTGGCGATCACGACACCACAATTGGTGTTGTTGAAGAGCATCCATTCATGCTCGACCAGCAAAGACTGATCTTTTCGCGCTGTGGCGTCACAGACCCACTCTCATTTGACGACTATGTTGGCAATGGCGGTTTGGACGGATTGAAAGCCGCGATTGCTGCAGACGAGCGTTCTATCGTTGATGCCATCAAGACATCTGGCTTGCGTGGCCGTGGCGGTGCAGGCTTCCCAGCGGGGATAAAGTGGGACACTGTTCAAGGCGCGACAGCCGACCAAAAGTACATTGTTTGCAACGCTGACGAAGGTGATAGCGGAACCTTTGCGGACCGCATGATCATGGAAGGCGATCCGTTTCTTTTGATCGAAGGCATGGTGATTGCTGGCTTGGGCGTCGGCGCCACAAAAGGGTACATTTACCTCCGGTCGGAGTATCCAATTGCCGCGCGGGTCTTGAATGAAGCGATTGAGGTGGCGAAAGAAAACCGTCTGCTCGGTGATGAAGTTTTGGGCAGTGGGAAAGCGTTTGACTTGACCGTGTTTGTTGGTGCGGGCGCCTATATTTGCGGCGAAGAAACATCCCTTCTTGAAAGCCTCGAAGGTAAACGTGGTTTGGTGCGTGCAAAACCACCGCTTCCTGCGTTAGAAGGACTGTTCGGCAAGCCGACGCTTGTTCACAATGTGCTTTCGCTTTGTTCTGTGCCGTGGATTTTGGCGAATGGGGGCGAAGCATACGCTGCCTATGGCCAAGGGAGTTCAAAGGGAACGCTTTCATTCCAGCTCGCAGGCAACATCAAGCAAGGTGGGCTATTTGAGACGGCGTTTGGTGTCACACTCGATGATTTGGTGAACAAATATGGTGGTGGTACACTAAGCGGCAGGCCGTTTAAGGCGGTGCAGATTGGTGGGCCTTTGGGCGCATATCTGCCGCAAGAGCTTTTGCATTTGCCAATGGACTATGAGGTCATGGCGCAACATTGCGCAGGCGTGGGCCATGGCGGTATTGTTGTCTTTGATGATCAGGCCGACCTGATGGCGCAAGCGCGCTATGCATTTGAGTTTTGTGCTGAAGAAAGCTGCGGCAAGTGTACGCCATGTCGTGTTGGTGCCGTTCGTGGCGAAGAGGTAATGGACAAAATTGCAGCAGGCGAAAACCATGATGAAAACATGGTTCTGTTGGAAGATTTGTGTGAGCTGATGGTGGATGGTTCGCTTTGTGCAATGGGAGGTATGACGCCAATCCCGGTGACCAGTGCCATCAAGCATTTCCCAGATGATTTTGCGCCGCGGCATGCCCGCGAAGCGGCAGAATAGGAGATAGTCAAATGCCTATCTTAAAAGAAAAGGACTTTGGAACGCCGAAGTCAAAGTCGACCAAGTCGGTTTCGGTCAAAGTTGATGGTTTTGATGTGGAGGTGCCAGAAGGCACAAGCGTCATGCGTGCAGCGTCGGAAATCGGCATCGATATCCCGAAGCTTTGTGCGACGGACAGTTTGAACTCTTTTGGTTCTTGCCGTCTCTGTCTTGTCGAAATTGAAGGCCGAAAAGGTACGCCTGCGAGTTGCACGACGCCTGTTGCTGAAGGAATGGAGATTTCCACCCAAACGCCGCGTCTGGAGAAGCTGCGCAAAGGCGTAATGGAACTTTATATCTCCGACCACCCGTTGGACTGCCTAACTTGCGCGGCCAATGGCGACTGCGAGTTGCAGGACATGGCGGGTCGAGTTGGCCTGCGCGATGTGCGTTATGGCTATGAAGGCGCCAATCACTTTGACGCCGAAAAAGACCAATCCAATCCATACTTCACCTTTGATCCATCAAAGTGCATCGTTTGCTCGCGCTGCGTGCGCGCATGTGACGAAGTGCAGGGCACACTCGCCTTGACCATCGACGGACGTGGGTTTGACAGCAAGGTTGCGGTCGGCACCGAGGATTTTTTCTCGTCTGAATGCGTCTCTTGCGGTGCTTGCGTGCAAGCATGTCCAACGGCGACGTTGCAAGAAAATGCGGTAATTGAACACGGTGTCCCTGATCGCTCGGTTTTGACGACTTGCGCTTATTGCGGCGTGGGTTGTTCATTTAAGGCCGAAATGAAGGGCGATCAGGTCATTCGTATGGTGCCTTACAAAGACGGTAAAGCGAACCATGGCCATTCCTGTGTCAAGGGGCGGTTTGCGTGGGGTTACGCGACCCACAATGATCGGATCACGAAGCCGATGATCCGCGAAACCATTGATCAGCCATGGCGCGAAGTTAGCTGGGACGAGGCGATTGAGTTCGCCGCCGCAGGGCTAAAAAAGGCGCAAGCTGATTATGGTCGCAAGGCAATCGGTGGGATTACATCGTCACGATGCACGGCGGAAGAAGTGTGGGTGATGCAAAAAACCATCCGCACAGCGTTCGGCAACAACAATGTTGATACGTGCGCCCGTGTTTGCCATTCGCCAACGGGTTATGGCTTGAAGCAGACATTTGGCACCTCGGCCGGCACGCAAGATTTCGACAGCGTTGAAGAAGCCGATGTGATCATGGTGATCGGCGCGAACCCAACTGACGCGCATCCAGTGTTTGCATCGCAAATGAAACGTCGGCTGCGCAAAGGCGCAAAGCTTATTGTCGCTGATCCGCGGAAGATTGATCTTGTTAGGTCCGCGCATATAGAAGCGGACTATCACTTGCCGCTTAAACCAGGGACGAATGTTGCCATCGTCAACGCCATGGCACATGTGATCGCCAAAGAAGGGTTGATCGACGAAGCATTCGTACAAGTGCGTTGCGATATGCAAAGCTTTAATGAGTGGCGCAGCTTCATTGTTGATGACGTTAATTCACCGGAAACAGTTGAAGCTGAGTCTGGTGTTTCTGCCGAAGCAATCCGAGACGCGGCACGACTTTACGCAACTGGTGGAAAAGCTGCGATCTATTATGGCCTTGGCGTCACCGAACATAGTCAAGGATCAACAATGGTCATGGGCATGGCCAATCTTGCGATGGCAACGGGTAACATTGGACGCCGCGGCGTAGGGGTGAACCCACTTCGTGGTCAAAACAATGTTCAAGGCTCTTGCGATATGGGTTCTTTCCCGCATGAGTTTTCGGGATATCGTGGTGTCGATAATGACGAAGTTCGTTCGACCTTTGAAACGGCTTGGCAGCGCGATCTAGATGCTGTGCCGGGCTATCGCATCCCAAACATGTTCGATGAAGCAATCGCTGGCAAGTACAAGGGTATGTACGTTCAAGGCGAAGATATCGCTCAGTCTGACCCTAACACCAAGCATGTTGAAGAAGCGCTTCGTTCGCTCGACATGTTGATCGTGCAAGACCTTTTTCTCAACGAAACAGCGCGATTTGCGCACGTGTTCCTGCCCGGGACCTCGTTCCTTGAAAAAGACGGTACATTTATCAATGCGGAACGCCGGATCAACCGCGTACGGCCGGTAATGAAGTCTGCGACAGGTCTGGAAGAATGGGAAGTCACCCAGCGCTTGGCGAATGCAATGGGTTATTCGGAAATGAACTACTCTGATGCATCGCAGATTATGGACGAGATTGCGGCGCTGACGCCGACATTTGCTGGCGTAAGTTTTGCCCGACTTGACGAAACAGGTTCTGTGCAATGGCCATGTAATGATGATGCGCCGGACGGCACACCGATTATGCATGAGGACGCATTTGTGCGCGGCAAAGGCGCGTTTATCGTCACTGAGTATGTGCCGACCACTGAGAAAACGAACCGCAAGTTCCCGCTTATTCTCACAACGGGGCGTATCCTTAGCCAATACAATGTGGGTGCGCAAACGCGCCGCACTGACAATATCGATTGGTGGGAAGAGGATGTGTTAGAAATCCATCCATCCGATGCTGAAGTCAAAGGTATTCGTGATGGGCAATGGGTTTCAATTCGTTCGCGGAAAGGCGAGACAACCTTGCGGGCGCAAATTTCGGAACGCATGGCGCCGGGCGTTGTTTATACTACATTCCACCACCCAGAGAGTGGGGCGAACGTTATCACTACAGAGAACTCCGATTGGGCGACCAATTGTCCTGAGTACAAGGTGACGGCTGTCGAAGTTACGCCGGCAAACCATAAGTCAGAATGGCAAGAACACTACGCACTTGAGACGCCAAACCTGCGAAAGATTGCCGAAAAAGCGGCGACTGAGCCGGCGGAGTAATGGCGGACAATCCAAACAATGAACGCCCGTCTGCACGGCAGGTGGGCGTTTGGTCCTCTAAGGGCGAGCAGACTTGGCACATTGCTGAAGAGTGCCCGGTGGCGATTGTGGTCAATCGGCGCAACTATGCTGTGATGCTAGCAACGCCTGCTGATTTGGACGATTTTGCTGTCGGTTTTGCCATTTCGGAGCACATCGTCAATGCGGCCGATGAGATCCTGTCCATAAGAATTGAACAAAACCAAATCGGGTTCGATATTCACCTAGACATCCGGGAGGACCGATTAGAACGATTGGACCTTCAACAAAAACGCCGCAATATGGTCGGAGCAACCGGTTGTGGCCTTTGTGGTTTGGAGAATGCCGATGGATTCCTTGCCAAGTTGCCGACTGCGACCCCGCTTTCAATTCTGCCGAGTGTTCAAGCAATGGGAAGCGCAATTGATGCATTGCCAGAAAACCAAGAGCTTAATCGCCAAACAAAATCAGTTCACGCGGCGGCGTGGTGCGGATCGAACGGCAATATTGAACTTGTTCGAGAGGATGTCGGGCGGCACAATGCTGTCGATAAGGTTGTGGGCGCGATGGCTCGCCTTATCAATCGCAGTGAAGGCTTTTTACTGGTGAGTTCGCGCTGCTCATACGAGATTGTTGAAAAGGCAGCGCGCCACAACGTTGCTGTTATTTGCTCGATTTCTGCACCGACCGGATTC
>ENA-ORCV01000726-ORCV01000726.1-marine-metagenome-genome-assembly--contig:-NODE-726-length-16080-cov-2.885771_pt1 | contig 16080 bp, 19 predicted proteins | sample MGYA00237779_ERZ508509 | MGnify/ENA primary metagenome ERZ508509 (study PRJEB26180, sample SAMN06268772) | marine metagenome | isolation source: Bioluminescent Bay, La Paraguera, Puerto Rico | place... | reverse complement strand
ACCAGTTCGACGGCGGTCAGTTCTTCCTTGCCGTCGCCCTGCATCAGGCGCGTCAGCACATCCACGGAGGGATCGCCCGGCTTGCGCCGGCGCTCGGCGATCAGACCGTCCAGATAATCCTGAAACTCGAGCACCGAACGGTTGCCGAGGTCCTGCTGGTCCTGTGTCAGAACCGGCTCGAGCGCCCCCAGGATCGCCAGCGACCAGCCCCGCAGCGGGCCGCGGTCCGCGTGCGGCACCGCCAGCAGGTTGCCGATGATCTCGATCGGAATGGCGGCGGCAAAATCTTCGATCAGGTCGGCCCTGCCCTTTCCGGCCATCGCCTCGATCAGATCGTCGACGAGGCGGTTCAGGCCCGGTTCCATCTGGGCGATCGCCTTCGGCGTCAGCGCACCGACGATGATCGAGCGAACGCGGGTATGCAGCGGCGGATCGTTGAAGACCAGGCTCGTGGTGTGGTGCGTGTAGAGCGGCGTATCGCCGAACTTCGGCAGGAACTCGATCTTTTTGTCGGAAGAGTACCGTTTGGTGTCACGGTAGACGGTCACGAGATCGGCATAGCGCGACAGGAGGTAGGAGCCGTCGTCGAACTTCTTGACCGGTTCGTGCTCAAGCAACGCGCGATAGGTCGGGAACGGGTTGTCGACGAAGGCGGGATCGAGATTGCGCAGGTCGAAATCCGCCGCCAGTTGCCGGCCCCGGTCGTCCGCTGCGGTCCGTGTCGCCACCGTCTCCTCCCTACATGCTGTTCGGCAAAACGAGGACAAGCCAGGGCACGAAGACAAGCAGGGCCAGCCGCAGAATGTCGAAGGCCCAGAACGGCGTCACCCCCCGGAAGATCGTCGCCGTCGACACGTCGTCGACGACGCCCTTGAGGACGAACACATTCAGGCCGACCGGCGGCGTGATCAGGCTGATCTCGGTGACCACCACCACGACGATGCCGAACCAGACCGGATCGAACCCAAGGCTGATCACCAGCGGAAAGAAGATCGGCACCGTCAGCAGCAGCATCGACAGGCTCTCGAAAACGCAACCCAGCGCCAGGTAGACGAGCAGGATCATCAGCATCACCACGATCGGGCTGAAGCCCGACTGGTTGACCATCTCGAGGAGCGCCTCGGGGAGGCCGGCAATGTTGACGAAGTTCGAGAAGATCCAGGCGCCGATCAGGACGCTGAACAGGCTTGCGGTGGTATGGGCCGTCTCGATCAGCACCTGCTTCGTGTCGCTGAAGGTCAGACCGCCGCGCAATAGGGCGATCAGGAATGCTCCCATAGCGCCCATGCCGGCGGCTTCGGTCGGCGAGAAGGTCAGGTGCAGCGGCCAGAAGTTCAGGGCGCCGTAAAGCCCGCCGATGACCAGCAGGAACAGCAGCAGCACCGCCCAGACACCGCGAAGAGCTTCGAAGCGGCCCTTCCAGTCGGTCCGTTCGCCGGCGGGACCGGCGTCGGGTTTGCGGCCGACGGTGAAACGTACGGCGGCGAGATAAAACAGGATGCCAAGTGCGCCGGGGACGATGCCGGCGATGAACAGCTTGCCGATGCTGGTCTCGGTCAGCAGACCATAGATCACCAGGATGACGCTCGGCGGGATCAGGATTCCGAGCGTCCCGCCGGCGGCAATCGAGGCGGTCGACAGGGAATCGGAATACCCGTAGCGGCGCATCTGCGGCATTGCGACCTTCGACATGGTCGCAGCCGTGGCGAGCGAAGAGCCGCAGATCGCGGAGAAGCCGCCGCAGGCGACGATCGTCGCCATCGCCAGGCCGCCGCGGAAATGCCCCAGAAAGGCATAGGAGACCTGGTAGAGCTCGCGGCTCAGCCCGCCCTTGTTGACGAACAGACCCATCAGGATGAACAGCGGAACCACCGACAGCCCGTAGTCCTGGGCCGTATCGATCAGCAACCGGCCGGACATGGAGATCGCGCCGCGCACGTTGGTCTCGTAGGCATAGCCGACCAGACCGACCAGCCCCATCGCGAAGGCGATCGGCAGGCGCAGCAGCACGAGGACGAGGACGGCGGCGAAGCCGATCAGTGCTTCGACCATGACCTAGTCGATGCTCGTGTTGAGAGGTTCGGAGAAACGTATCGCCTGCGGCGCGAACATTTCGATCAGTCCACGCAGCACGAGGACAACCACCGTCACGGACGCGGCGATAGCGATGAAGTAGGCGATGTAGAACTGCGGGATCCCGAGATATTCGGTCAGGTCGCCGTAGTCGCGGGCGCGTTCGGCCAGGACGAAGCACTGCCGCGCCGGCCAGATCAGCATCACGCCGCTAACAATATCGACAATGCCGTTGCGCAGCCTTGCCCCCCACCCACGGAACAGCGAGTCCAGCAGGTCGACCGCAATGTGACCGCCGCGCGCGGAGACGACCGGCAACGAGGCGAAGACGACGATCGCCATGCAGATGCGCGTCAACTCAGTCGCGGCCTCGATCGGGCTGTTGAACATGCTGCGCAGCACGACATCGGTAAACGTCATTACCATCAGGAAGAACAGCGTCACCGCTGCGAGCCATGACGGGAAACGGGCAACCCAGTGCCCGGCGGCTACGAGCTTATCTGACAGGGACTGCATCGGCAGACCTTCTGAAGGGATTCCCGGCGGCCTGAGCCGCCGGGAAGTCTATCAGGTGGCGATCAGCCGCCGTTCTTCATCGTCTCGGCGATGAAGTCGTGCGCAGCCTGCGCATCGACACCGGTCGCGGCAGCCTCTTCGATCACCTTGGCGATGATGGCATCGGCGATCGGCTGATACTTGGCGATGTCCTCGGCGCTCGCTTCGTTGATCGAATTGTCCGAAGCGGCATCGGTCACCGACCGGCCTTCGGCATCCATTTCGTCCCAGATCGCGCCGGTGGACTGGCTGACCGGGAGGCCGAACACCTTTTCGTCAAGCGCCTTCTGGATGTCCTCCGGCAGGTTCTTGAAGGCATCCTCGTTCATGATGAAAGCGAAGGAACCGCGATACAGTCCGCCGGGAACCTCGTAGACGTTCTGGGCGACTTCCGTGAGCTTGAAGCCCTTGCGGGACTCGAACGGCATCACGACGCCGTCGGCCGCCTTCGATGCAAGCGTCTCGTAGACCTTCGGTGCCGGCACCTGGATGCCGGTCGCGCCGAGCGCCGCGCCGACATCGCTGCCAACGCCACCGGGAACGCGAACCTTCATGCCGTCGATCTGGCTCAGATCGGTCACCTTGGCGGCCGAATGAAGCTGGGCGGGGCCATGCGTGTGCAGGCCGATCAGCTTGACGCCACGGTGCTCGTTGGCCTCGGCCAGATACTTCTCATAGGCCTTCCAGTACGCGGCGGAGGCGGCTTCGGCGCTACCTTCATAGCCCGGCAGTTCGATCAGCTTCGTGGTCGCGAACCGGCCCGGCTGATAGCCGTGGAAGATGATCGACATGTCCGCGGCGCCGTCCTGGATCAGATCGAACTGCGCCGGCGGCGGGGCCAAGCCGAGCTTGATTTCCGCCGTGACTCGGCCGTCTGTGGCGTCCTCAATGCGCTTGATGATGTTCGGCCACATCTTCGCATTGATGCCGTGGGTCGGCGGCGCCCAGCTGGAAATCGTGAGGGTGTAGTCCGCCGCATAAGCGGTACCGGACAGAGCCGCGGATGCCGCGACGACGCCCGCGGCAGCGAGTTTGGTCAGTGCGTTCATGTAGTTCCTCCCAATAGGATCTGGTGATCGACGGTCTTGTTTTTCGCCTTTCAGCGCTTGTCATCGTCGGTCGAGCGGTCGCCGGAATCCCTTCCCTCGAAACGGTCTCCCGTGACATCGCGACGATGCTGCGAGTGGGCGTATTATTGACCGGCCGGTCGGTTTATGCAAGTGTCTTGCCGTAGGCGCATGTTCGTTACGAATGAAACAATTGTCAACGCGTTCGCGACGGCGACACGCCATCCGACAACCATCGCCGCAACTTACGGGAGGAGCGCAAGGTGGGAGAGTCCATAAAGGTTGAAAGCGTTGGAAATTGTACGGTCCTGACGCTCAACCGGCCCGACAAGCTGAACGCGTTCAACGAGGAAATGCACCTGGAACTGCGGGCCGCCTTCGAGGCCGCCGGCGCGGACGAAAACTGCCGCGCGGTACTGCTGACGGGTGCCGGCCGGGGCTTCTGCGCGGGACAGGATCTCGGCGATCGCGACCCGTCGAAAATGGACGGACCTCCCGATCTCGGTGTGACGCTCGACAAGCTATACAATCCCCTCGTGCGGCTGATCCGAAGCCTCGAAAAGCCGGTCGTGTGCGCAGTGAACGGCGTCGCCGCCGGGGCGGGTGCAAATGTCGCACTGGCCTGCGACATCGTGCTCGCGGCGGAAAGCGCAAAGTTCATCCAGGCGTTTGCCCGGCTCGGACTGGTGCCGGATGCCGGCGGCACGTGGCAGCTTGCCCGCCTCGTCGGCGAGGCGCGCGCCAAGGGGCTCGCCATGACCGCCAAGCCGATCACCGCGGCGAGGGCCGCCGACTGGGGCCTGATCTGGAAGGCGGTTCCCGACAACGAGCTGATGGACGAGGCGTTGAAGCTCGCAACGATGCTGGCCGACGGCCCGACTGCGGGCTACGCGCTCATCAAGCAGGCAATCCACGCGGCGGCGGACAACACGCTCGACGCGCATCTCGACCTGGAACGCGACCTGCAGCGTCAGGCGGGCCGGACGCCGGACTATGCGGAAGGCGTGGCCGCCTTCCTCGAGAAGCGCGCGCCGAAGTTCACGGGGCGCGCTTGAGCATGCGTGCTGCCGATATGACGCCGGAGGAACTGGCACGCGCCTGTGCCGAGGCGATGTGGGAAAACGACGACGCCTCGCGCGGCATGGGCATGTCGCTCGACGATATCGGACCGGGTACCGCGACCGTGTCGATGACCGTGGAGAAGCACCACACCAACGGCCACGACATCTGCCACGGCGGGTTCATCTTCACGCTGGCGGACTCGGCCTTCGCCTTCGCCTGCAACTCCTACAACAACCTCGTTGTGGCGCAGCACAACTCGATCACCTTCATTGCGCCGGGCAAGCTCGGCGACCGGCTGACGGCTGTCGCGACTGAGGTGGTTCGGTTCGGGCGCAACGGTATCTACGATGCCCGCGTCACCGATCAGGATGGCACGTTGATCGCGGAGTTCCGCGGTAATTCGCGGGCCATCAAGGGCACGCATATCCCGGATTAGGCACGACGGAGAAAGACGAGCCGTCTGCCAGACAAGAACGATGTCCCGACAGCGGGAGGAACGAGATGAGAGACCTGACCCCCAACAAATCGGATCTGGACCCGATCGAAATTGCCTCCCGGGACGAGATCGCCGCGTTGCAGCTCGAGCGGATGAAGTGGTCGCTGGCGCACGCCTATGAAAACGTCCCCTTCTACAAGGCGTCCTTCGACAAGGCCGGTGTCCATCCCGCCGACCTCAAGAGCCTTTCCGATCTTGCGAGGTTCCCCTTCACAACGAAGGCCGACCTTCGCGACAACTATCCCTTCGGCATGTTCGCCGTTCCGCGCGAGCAGGTCGTCCGTGTCCACGCCTCGTCGGGCACGACCGGCAAGCCGACCGTCGTCGGCTATACCGCTCGGGACATCGAGACCTGGGCCGAGGTCGTCGCCCGCTCGATGCGCGCGTCGGGCACGCGGCCCGGCGACATCGTCCACGTCGCCTACGGCTACGGGCTGTTTACCGGCGGGCTGGGCGCCCACTACGGCGCCGAGCGGCTCGGCTGCACCGTCGTCCCGGTCTCAGGCGGCATGACCGAGCGCCAGATCACCCTGATCGAGGATTTCCGGCCGACCACCATCATGGTCACTCCCTCCTACATGCTGGCGATCCTGGACGAGTACAAGGCGCAGGGCTTCGACCCGCGCCAGAGTCCGCTGGAGGTCGGCATCTTCGGCGCCGAGCCGTGGACCAACGCCATGCGTGCCGAGGTCGAAGCCGCCTTCGACATGCACGCGGTCGATATCTACGGGCTGTCCGAGGTGATGGGGCCCGGTGTCGCCAACGAGTGCGTGGAGACCAAGGACGGGCTGCACGTCTGGGAAGACCACTTCTATCCGGAGATCATCAATCCGACGACGGGCGAGCCGGTCGCCGACGGCGAGCAGGGCGAGCTGGTGTTCACGACGCTCACCAAGGAAGCCCTTCCGATCATCCGGTACCGCACGCGCGACCTGACCCGGCTCCTGCCGGGCACCGCCCGCTCGATGCGCCGGATGGAGAAGATTACCGGGCGCTCTGACGACATGATCATCCTGCGTGGCGTCAACGTGTTTCCCACCCAGATCGAGGAGCAGATCCTCAAGGTCGACGGCCTGAGCCCGCATTTCCAGATCGAACTCACCAAGGACGGCCGCATGGACAAGATGACCGTCCATGTCGAGGCCGCTCCGGACGCCACCTCGGCGGATGCGAAAGCCGCGAGCGCCCGCGAGTTCGCCCATCACGTCAAGTCGGTGGTCGGGATATCAGTGTCCGTCGACGTCACCGAACCTGGCGGTGTCGCCCGCAGCCTAGGCAAGGCTGTCCGCGTCGTCGACAACAGGCCGAAGGACTAGCAGGTTTGGCCCGCACACGCGCCAAGGACCACGACGCCAAGCGCGCCGAGATCATGAAGACGGCGGCCCGCTCCTTCGCGGACGCCGGCTATCACGGCGCGTCGATGAGCGGTCTGGCGCGGGACTGCGGCATCTCCAAAGCGCTGATTTACCACTACTACGACAGCAAGGAAGCGCTGCTCTTCGACATCATCGAGAGCCACCTGAGCGACCTGATCGTTTCGGTCGAGGAGGCCGGCGCCGAGAGCGGCGATCCGGAAACCCGCCTGCAGCACCTAGTGACCGCGCTGCTCGACGCCTACCGGGATGCCGACGCCGAGCACAAGGTTCAGATCAATGCGATGTCGGCCCTCCCGGACACGTATCAGGTCAGGTTGCGGGAACTTGAGCGACGCCTGGTCGAGATATTCGCCGACGCGATCCGCGAGCTGAATCCCGACCTGTTCGATGGCCGCCCCCTGCTGAAGCCGGTCACCATGTCGCTGTTCGGAATGCTCAATTGGCTGTTCATGTGGTTTCGCGACGGTGGTGCGGTCAGCCGCAAGGACTACGCCAAACTTGCCACCGACCTGCTGGTCAACGGCGTGCGCGGCATGACCTGACCGGCGCGACCGCGCCGCTCTACCCGGACTTGCGTCCAACACGGACACCGGCCCATATGGCGGCCATGACCGCCACAGACGCCGCGACTCCCGCCCGGAAATCCGAAAACGAGGCGCTCGATGCGCTGATCGAGCGGTTTCATGCGGGCAAACGGCTGCGCGTCTGGTCCCTCGTCATCACGGCCTTCGGCGATGCCATCATCCCGAGAGGCGGCATGCTCGGCATGGCCGCGCTGCAGGAACTGACTGACCGGATCGGCGTTACGCCGGGGGCACTGAGGGCCGCGGTGTCGCGGCTGGCCAAGGATGGCTGGGTCGAGCGGCACAGGCACGGCCGCAAGAGTTACTACAGCCTGTCGCCTGCTAGTGCGGCAACGTCGATCGAGGCCGGCAAACGCTTCTACGCACCCGGCCCGCCGGAATGGGACGGCACCTGGACCGTCGCGCTGGCGCCTGAGGAATCCGCACCCGACCGCGAAAGCCGGAACGCGGCGCTCAACGGGATCGGATTCATCCGACTGGGCAACGGGGCCTATGTGCGCCCTTCCGAGATGAAGGGAAAAGACATTCGCGGGTTGACCGGAATGTTCGTCCTGCAAGCGCGAGCGGACACCATACCGGTCTGGGTTCTGCGGCTGGGATCGGATCCGGACATCGCGCTGGCCTATGAGGCGATCATCGCAGCATTCGCTCCACTCGATGCGGCGCTTGCCTCCGGTGAAACGCTGTCGCCGCTCGACGCATTCGTTGCCCGGACCCTTCTGATCCACGACTGGCGCCGGGTGGTGCTCCGCGACATCGAATTGCCGGAGGAACTCCGGCCGCAGGACTGGCCCTCCGAACTGGCCCGTAATCTCGTCAAGCGGCTCTACGCCCGGTTGCTCGCGCCGAGCGAACGCTGGCTCGATACCTGCGACGGGCGGCCGGACAAGCCGCTGCCCAAGGCCGACGCCTCGTTACACGAGCGCTTCACGTCGGCATTGAAGACCTAGTCTTCCAGATAGACGAATGCACAGGTCGCGCTAGCGGCCATCTTGTCCGAGCCGGCGACCCGGAACTCCGCTCGCGTGACCGCCATGCGGCGGCCGCTGGACAGAATATCGATTCGCACATCCACCTCTCCGTCCGGCAAAGGCCGCATGAAATGGACTGTCAGATCGACGGTCGTGCAGGCGCGGAAACGCCCGTTCCTGGCAGCCAGCGCGACGACCGACGCTGTATCGGCCGCCGCCGATACCGCCTGTCCGCAGATCACGCCGCCGCCCGTCCCGCCGGAGCGCACGAAACGTGTCCCACCGGGCATATTGAAATCCGCGCCGCGATCATCGAATGCCGCTGCCTTCAAGCCGAGATCCTGCACCCACGGCGCGAAAACCTCGCCCAGCAACGCCTGCCCTTCGGCCACGCCGAAAGGCTGCCCTTCCCCGTTCATAGTGTCCGTCCCCTCGCCAATACGTTACAAGATCATCATTGATTTTGGCTGTTTCGTAACATATTATAGGTGTCAGTCTTGGAGGAGACCAGCATGTATTCGCAGGGCCTGATCGGCGCCGACGGCGCGACGGAGGAAGACGAGGCATTTCTGGCCGCCTTCCAGGCGCGTATCGACGCGGAAGAGAAGATCGAGCCGAACGATCCGATGCCCGAAGGGTATCGCAAGACGCTTGTCCGCCAGATCGGCCAGCACGCCCATTCCGAGATTGTCGGGATGCTGCCGGAAGGCAACTGGATCACCCGGGCCCCGACGCTGCGCCGCAAGGCCGCGCTTCTGGCGAAGGTGCAGGACGAAGGCGGACACGGTCTTTATCTCTATGCCGCCGCCGAGACGCTCGGTGTCAGCCGCGAACAGATGACCGAGGAATTGCTGTCGGGCAAGGCCAAGTACTCCTCGATCTTCAACTATCCGACCCCGTCCTGGGCCGATATCGGCACCATCGGCTGGCTGGTCGACGGCGCGGCGATCATGAACCAGATCCCGCTGTGCCGCTGCTCGTTCGGCCCCTATGCCCGCGCGATGATCCGCGTCTGCAAGGAAGAGAGCTTCCATCAGCGCCAGGGCTACGAGATCGTCATGACGCTCGCCCAGGGCACGCCCGAGCAGAAGCAGATGGCTCAGGATTCGCTGAACCGGTGGTGGTGGCCGGTGCTGATGATGTTCGGTCCCTCGGACAAGGACAGCGCCCACGGCGAGCAGTCGATGGCGTGGAAAATCAAACGCTTCACCAACGACGAACTGCGCCAGAAATTCGTCGATGCGACGATCCCCCAGGCGGAATATCTCGGCCTGACCGTGCCGGATCCCGAGTTGCGCTGGAACGAAGAAACCGGCCACTACGATTTCGGCGAAATCGACTGGGACGAGTTCTGGCGCGTGGTCAAGGGCCACGGGATGATGAACCGCGACCGCATCGCCGACCGCCGCAAGGCCTGGGACGACGGCGCATGGGTGCGCGAGGCCGCCCTCGCCCATGCCGAGAAGCGCCGCCGCCGCCGCGAAGCGACGGCCCTGGACGCGGCCGAATAGCAACGGTCCCGCTCATCCCCGCGCAATCGGGGATCCAGCGAACAGATCAGGCACAGCCACCGCTTCCGGAAGCCCGCTTGCGCGGGAACGGGCGGAGAGAACAGAAGGCCCCGCAGCGCGGCGGGGCGATCGGAGGAGAAACCGATGACTGCCGAAGCCCCGACCAAGGACACTCCGCTCTGGGAGGTGTTCATCCGTCCGCGCAACGGCCTGGCGCACAGGCATTGCGGGTCCGTCCACGCAGCCGATGAGGTTCTTGCCCTGCAGGCCGCACGCGACGTGTACACGCGTCGCGGCGAAGGCGTTTCGATCTGGGTGGTCCCCTCGAACGCGATTACCGCGTCCGACCCGCTCAACAAGGACGAAAACTTCGAGCCGACCGCCTCGAAGATCTATCGGCACCCGACCTTCTACGAAATCCCCGAAGAAGTGGGGAACATGTGATGCAGACCCGCGACGCGCTGCTCGAGCTGCTGCTGCGGCTCGGAGACGACTGTCTGATCCTCGGGCACCGGGTCAGCGAATGGTGTGGGCATGCGCCGATCCTCGAGGAGGATATGGCGCTTCCGAACATGGGGCTCGACCTGATCGGACAGGCGCGCACGCTCTATACCTATGCCGGTGAGGTCGAGGGCAAGGGTCGCGGCGAGGACGACCTGGCCTATCTGCGCACCGACCGCGAATACCGCAATCTTCTGCTGGTCGAGCGGCCGAACGGCGATTTCGCCCATACCATGCTGCGCCAGCTCTATTTCGCAGCCTTCATGGAGCCGTACTGGCGCAAGATGTGCGCCTCCAAGGACGAGACCCTGGCGGGGATCGCCGGCAAGGCCGTCAAGGAAATGGCCTATCACATCCGCCACGCCGGCGAATGGGTCATCCGGATGGGCGACGGTACCGAGGAAAGCGCGCGGCGCATGGCCGATGCCGTCGACGCGCTGAGCATCTATATCGACGAATTGTTCCAGACCGACGATGTCACCGACACGCTGGTCGCAGCCGGCATCGCACCCGATCCCTCCGGGCTGCGCGCCGAATGGGACCGCACCATCGATATGGTCTTCACCGAGGCGCGCCTGAAACTGCCCGACGTGAGCTATCCGCAGACGGGCGGACGCAGCGGGCTGCATGGGGAGGAACTCGGGCATCTGCTGTCCGAGCTTCAGTATATGCAGCGCACCTATCCCGGCATGAAATGGTGACGTGATGAGCGTCGTGTCGATCGATCATGCGAACGCGCAGAAACGAGCCTGGAACGCGGCCGCAGCCGTGCCGGACCCGGAGGTTCCGTGCGTGACGGTCGCCGATCTCGGCATGCTGCGCTCCGTGGAGATCGTCGATAACGTCGCGGTTGCCAAAGTCTCCCCGACCTATTCGGGCTGCCCGGCGACGCTGGCCATCGAGATGGCCATCGAGGCCGCGCTGCGGGATGCCGGCTTCGAGGCGCGGATCGAGCGGGTCATGTCGCCGGCCTGGACGACAGATTGGATCACCGAGGATGGCCGCGAGAAACTGCGGGCCTACGGTATCGCCCCGCCGGTCAAGGCGGCGAACTCCGTTCGGGCGCTGTTCGGCGAAACGACGGTCGCCTGCCCGCGCTGCGGATCGACCGAGACGGAGCGGATATCGGAATTCGGCTCCACCGCCTGCAAGGCGCTGTACCGGTGCAAGTCGTGCGCCGAGCCATTCGACTATTTCAAGTGCATATGAGGTTGCCGTGCGGTTCGATTTCCATCCCCTGAGCGTAGGTGCGATCGAGCGGCAGACGCCCGACGCCGTCGCGATCTCCTTCGACCTGCCCGATAATATCAACGGCGCCTTCGACTTCCGGCCGGGCCAGTACGTGACGCTCCGTGCCAATATCGACGGCGAGGATGTCCGGCGCACCTATTCGATCTGCTCGCTGCCCGGCGAGCGGCGCCTGCGCGTCGGCGTGAAGGTGCTCGACGGCGGGCAATTCTCGACCTTCGCGAACGAACGACTGTCTGTCGGCGACGTCATCGAAGTCATGGAGCCGGAGGGCCGGTTCGGTGTCGATATCGGCGGCGCGCACGACTATCTGCTGATCGCTGCCGGCTCGGGCATCACGCCGATGCTGTCGATCGCCGGCTCCGTGCTGACCCGCGAACCCGAAAGCAGCGTCACGCTGGTTTACGGCAACAGGACCGCGGACTCGATCATGTTCCTGGAGGAACTGGAGGATCTCAAGGACCGCTTCATGAAGCGGTTCAACCTGGTCCATGTCCTCAGCCGCGAGGCGCAGGACGTCGAGTTGCTCAATGGCCGGATCGACCAGACGCGCCTGACCGAGCTGACCGAGCGCGGCCTGATCGACCCGAAGTCGGCGGACGCCGTGCTGATCTGCGGTCCCGGCGACATGATCGAAGACGCGTCGCAGGCGCTCGTCGCCTTAGGCGTCGACGACAAGGCGATCCGCTTCGAACGGTTCACGCCTGCCAATGGCCAGGCCGCGCGCAAGACGCCGTCGCGGGCTTCGATGGCTACGAGTGCCGAAGCCGTGCATGTCGAAACGATTCTGGATGGCCGCAGGCGCAGCTTCGAGATCGTCGATCCCGAGGACACCGTACTCGATGCCGGTCTCGCCACCGGGCTCGACCTGCCCTACTCCTGCAAGGGCGGCATGTGCTGCACCTGCCGCTGCAAGATCGTCGAGGGCGCGGCCGAAATGGCGGTGAACTACTCGCTGCGGCCGTGGGAAATCGAGGAAGGCTTCACGCTCGCCTGCCAGTCGCGGCCAACAACGAAGAAGCTGGTGCTCGACTTCGACGCCGTCTGATCAGACAGCGAACTGACGGGAGCCTCTGTCGGACGCTCCCGTCATGCTTCCTTCTCTAGAAGGCAATCGCGTCTTCGATCGCCGCGATCCCGGCATTCGCACAGTCGGCATCGAGCGAGCCGCCCGGTGCGCCGGAAATGCCGATGGCGCCCAGCATGCTGCCGTCGCCCGCACGGATCAGGACGCCACCGCCAAGCGGCAGCGCATTCGGAATGCCGCGGATCGCCCAGGCTTCGCCGGTTTCGGTCTGCTTGCCGAGATCGAGCGTGTCCGTCCGGAAACTGACGGCCGTCCAAGCCTTGCGCCGCGCCGTCTCCGGCGTGTGCGGACCGGCGAAGCGGTCGCGCAGTGTCACCTGCTCCACCCCGGACCGGTCGACGACCGAAACGGCGACCTGATAGCCTTCGTCACGACAGGAGGCCAGCGCGGCCGAAGCGGCTTCGAGGGCGGTGTCGGGGGTCAGCATCTTGACGCTGTAGATCGCTTCCGCGTCCTGTGCCTGCGCGAATGACACGGTCGCCGCAATCGCCGCTGCGGATATCAGTAGTCTTTTCAATTCAACCTCCTATTCGCCAGGTTCTGCTACGCGTGGATAAACAAACCGCTGGACCATGTCCTTCGGGCCCGACAGGGCCGAGCCTTCCACCAGCCAGCCGATGGTCAGCCAGGCGCCGACCACGATCGATGTCAGGACGACCGGCGCGGTCAGCGACAGGACGGACATGGCGGACACGCCCTGCCCGACCGAGCAGCCGAGCGCCAGGACGCCGCCGGTTCCCATGAAGAACGCGCCGAGGATCTGACGACGGAGTTCCCGCGGATCGTCGCAGGCTTCCCATCGGATACGGCCCTGATAGAGCGCGCCGGACAGGGAGCCGGCGACGACGCCGAAAGTCGCGCCGATCCCGAACTTGATGCTGGCTCCGGTGTAGGTCATCAGATAGATGAGCGAATCCCCCACCGGACGAACGAAGGTGTAGGATTCCAGCGGTTTCGGATCGAAGGGATCCGCCCCGATCAGGCCGGTCGCCAGCCAGCCGAAGCTGACCGCGAGACCAACGCCGAAACCGCCAAGGATCAGGGTTCGGCTCTGTCTGAAACCCGGATCGCGGAACGCCAGCCAGGCAAGGACCGCGGCGATCGCGAGTCCGACAACGTAGGGCGAAAGGCCGGGGACGGTATCCGCCAGTATGTTCGCGATGCCCTGGTCGCGACCGAGATCGATCGTCATCGGTGCGAACAGGCCGACTCTCGCTGCGGCGGTTATGCCGTTTAGCGCTGCATAGGCTGAAATCGCCAGCACGATGATCATCACCATTGCGCGCAGGTCGCCGCCGCCGATCCGCGCCAGTGCGCCATAGGCGCAGGTGCCCGCCAGCGCCATGCCGACGCCGAACATCAGGCCGCCGAAAATCGCCGCCGGCAGATTGACGTGGTTCGACAGATAGAACGAGTTGGAGAAGTCGGCGAAGCCGGCAAGCCCGACAAGATTTGCACCGACGATCGCGGTGGCGATCGCGACAAGCCAGGCCCTCGCCCGCCTGGTGTCGCTCAGAAGGACCGCATCCTCGATCGCGCCCAGCGTGCAGAACCGGCCGAGCCGTGCCGCGAGGCCAAGGACCATGCCGCCTGCGAAACCGCAGATTGCGAGAAGGATTGGTGTCGAGATCCAATCCATGTTCCGTTACCTCCCCGATCCGGCGCTTGTGTGCGAGCCGTTTCCCGGTCTTGTTTTCAAGCCTTCCTTCGCCCTCGCGCCGGGTCCATGACTCCGATCAATTCCGTCGGGATCACTCCCGATCCGCTTTTCCTGCTCCGCAGAACATGTCGTAGATGATTTCCAGCAGCCGCCGGGCCCGGTCGTCGGTGAGGCGGTAGTAGATGACCTTGCCTTCGCGGCGGGTCTGGACGAGGCCTTCGAGACGGAGCCGCGCCAGCATCTGGGAGACGGTCGACTGGCGCACGGCCAGCAGACGCTCAAGTTCCGCGACCGAGCGCTCGCCCTCGACCAGATGGCACAGAATCATCAGGCGTCCCTCGTGGGAGAGCGCCTTGAGGAAGTCGCTGGCGGCCTGGGCGTTCTCGACCAGTTCGGCGACTTCGTCCTCGCTCAGATCGGGACGGTCCCCCGCAAATGCGGCGGGTGCGCTCTTGTTCGGTTCTTCAAAAACTGTTTGCTCTGTCACGGCTCAAAGTCCGGTTTGCGTTTCTGGATCAGTTCTCCGAGGAGCCCCCAGAAGAAGTCCTCGCCGGGATAGCCCCGGATCCGGCCGATCTCTTCCCCTGCGTCGACGAGGATGAAGGTCGGGGTGAAGCGACCGGTCTTCAGGAATGCCAGATCGGACGGCAATTTTTCGTGAATGTCGACGCGTCGAAGCGGCGCGTATTCGTGCTCGGCGGTCTTGGGATAGATCGTGCCGATTTCCGCGTGCCAGCGCGCGCACCAGGAACAATTGTCCTGCTCGACCATCACCAGTTCGGCGGCGTCGACGCGTGCCGAAACGGCCAGCAGCAGGGTGCAGGCCGCCAACGCCGAAAAGAAACTTCTGGTGACGTAAACGCTCATCTTGCCGTTTTATATATGCGAATTTTAGAATATATGCGAGGCTGAAGTTTCACATTTCTGACAGGCCTGGAAACGGCAAAGGAAGGGGCGATACGTGCTCGACGTGACACTCTGGGGCGCCTTTATCGCCGGCCTGATCTCCTTTGTCTCGCCTTGCGTGCTGCCGATCGTGCCGCCTTACCTGTGCTTTCTCGCCGGCGTTTCCATCGATCAGCTGACGGAGGGAGAGGGCGGCGTCGGCACGCCCGGTATCGCACGCAACGTCTTTTCCTCCGCCTTTGCCTTCGTGCTCGGGTTCACGACGGTTTTCGTCATGCTTGGGGCGACCGCGTCGATCTTCGGCCAGGCGCTGCGCGAGGCGCTGGCGTGGACGATCACCGTGGGACCGCTGGATATCAACGTGATCGCGGCTGTCGCCGGGCTGATCATCATCGTCATGGGCCTGCATTTTCTCGGAATCTTCCGCATCTCGATGCTGTATCGCGAAGCGCGGGTGCATGTGGAGAACAAACCGGTCGGCCTGTTCGGCGCCTATCTGGTCGGACTTGCCTTCGCCTTCGGCTGGACCCCATGCGTCGGTCCGGTCCTGGCGGCGATCCTGTTCGTGGCGGGGTCCGAGGACACGGTCGCGCGCGGCGCGATCCTGCTTGCCACCTATTCGCTCGGCATCGGCGTCCCGTTCCTGATCGCGGCGGCATTCGCCGGTCCGTTCCTGACCTGGGCAAAGGGATTCCGGCGGCATCTGGGTCGCGTCGAGAAGGTGATGGGCGGCCTTCTGGTCCTGACGGGGCTGCTGTTCGTCACCGGGCAGATGACGACCCTGTCCTTCTGGCTTCTTGAGACATTTCCGGCGCTGGGAACCGTCGGCTGACAGAGGCCCTGAACGGGCCGAAAGGAGGAGGAAACAATGACATCTGCAGCAAGGATTATCGGCGGCCTCGTCGGGCTGGCATTTCTGGCCGGCGCGACCGTATCCGCGGCATCGGCGGCCGAACTCGGCGACGACGGGCTGCACAAACAGC
>ENA-ORCV01000725-ORCV01000725.1-marine-metagenome-genome-assembly--contig:-NODE-725-length-16126-cov-2.927846_pt1 | contig 16126 bp, 16 predicted proteins | sample MGYA00237779_ERZ508509 | MGnify/ENA primary metagenome ERZ508509 (study PRJEB26180, sample SAMN06268772) | marine metagenome | isolation source: Bioluminescent Bay, La Paraguera, Puerto Rico | place... | reverse complement strand
TAACAAGCACCTTGCGTGCTTCATTAAAGCTATCAATGTATGACGCATTGCCATCGCCATTTTGGGCCAAGCTTTGCATCAAAGCATCATTGTAATTGCCTTGGCCGAAACCCAGAACGGAGAGCGACAGACCACCTTCACGCTTGTTTGCGATAAAATCTTTAAGCGCATCAGGATCTGAAAGCCCCACATTGAAGTCGCCATCGGTTGCCAAAATCACGCGGTTCACGCCATCAGACAATTTGGCTTCATTCGCCAACTGGTAAGCCAATTCAATGCCCGCCGCGCCTGCGGTTGAGCCGCCAGACTGAAGCCCATCCAATGCCGCCAAAATTTTTGTTTTTTGATCACCGCTGGTGGGCTCTAAAACAACGCCAGCCGATCCGGCATAAGCCACAATGGAAATACGGTCATTTTCATCCATCTGCTCAACCAACAATTTCAACGCGCGTTTGAGCAATGGCAGTTTATCCGCGTCTTGCATTGAGCCAGATGTATCGACCAAAAACACCAAATTGCTTGGCTGGTCAGCTAACTGGGTCGCCTCATACCCTTTTACCGAGACATGCATGAGCTGACGCTCAGCATTCCACGGTGCTGGAAACACAGCAATTTGCGGCTTAAACGGCATGTCCGCACTTGGTGCTGGCGCATAATTATAATCAAAGTAATTGATCAACTCCTCAGTACGCACCGCATCTTTTGGCGGCAACATACCATCGTTCAGCGCACCGCGCACAAAGGCATATGAAGCCGTGTCCACATCAATCGAAAAAGTGGAAACTGGATTGTCTTTGGCCAAGGACATACCCGCATCATCAAAAGCTGCGAAATTGTCGCCATTGGCTTCATACTGCACAAATTGATCAGGCGAAGGCGCTGGCGATATTGCTCGTTTGGCAAGTGGCGCAGCCACTTCAGTTGCAGGCACTACACTGAGGGGCGCTGGGGCGGAACCGCCTGAGATTTGCACACGCGACATTTCATCGGCAGCTTCAGCCAACTCCGCTGGCAATTCAGCAGGCGTTTCACTTTCAATGAAAAAGGGCGCAGATGTATCTTGAGCAACGCCCTGTTCCGACGCGCCGTCATCAGACTGAGTTGGTGTCACTTTGGAGCTAGTGGTCAGCGTTGGCGGCATGAGCGAAGTATTTTGCATCAACTGCCAGCTTAAAGGCACAACCAAAAGCGCTGTAATTGCAGCAGTGGCGGGAATGCGCATATCCATCATTTTAAAACCTTTCAGATTATCGATGATGGAGATAAGACGACCGCCAATCCCTTTTTCTTGGGAATTATTTTGTTTTGTTGTTTGCGCCTCGTCAAATGCCTGCATGGCAAGGCGCATGGCCTCGTCTTTACCGGTTGGCTTTGGCGTATGAAGGTCGTTGAGCTGGCGCAATTTTTTGTCGAGATCGGTCATAATTCTTACAAAAGCCCCTTTAGTGACTTCTTTGCTTCATGCACATACCAAGAAACGGTGCTTTGCTTACATTTGAGAATGTCAGCGCATTCGGCATGGCTCATATCTTGCGCATAAACCATCAAAACTGCATCGCGTTGCTTTTCAGGCAGTGCACGAACCGCCGCCCAAACTTCCGATAAGGTTACATCCTGTTCTTGCGATGATGGTTCTTGGGTGGGCGAAACCAATTTCAGCGCTTCGGTTTTTGAGCCGCGTCGTGCCGCCGCCTTTTGAAAGTCACGCACCGTGTTGAGGATCACGCGATAAAGCCAAGTGGTGAACTTGGCACGTCCGTCAAAACCGGAGATATTTCGCGCCAGCTTAATCGCCACATCCTGCGCGACATCTTGCGCATCATCCCGGTGTCCTAGCCATTTGAAGGCAACCGAGAAGATGAAGTCATATTGAAGATCGATGAGCTGCGAAAACGCGGCACGATCACCATTGGCGGCGCGTTTTGCCAACTGCTCCGTCGGATCAATCAGTTCATCCGATGCTTTGATCAAAGCCATATCCAATTTGTTGCCTAAACACTTAAGTTTCTTATCCGTCATCTATGAGACGACAGTGCGGCAAACATTCTTGGAAAAAAGATCAAAAAAAATGGGCGACCAGGAGATCGCCCATTAGCCAAAGCCATTACTCAGTTTATTGGAGGGACAACTAAGAGGGCAATATGGCTCTGGTGAGGAAATAGCCTGCGACAGCGGAGCCGCCAGTGAGCACCGCACCCCAAATCATATCGACAATCACAACTTCCCAAGACCAACCTTTAAGGGTTGCCATATTGGTAATGTCATAAGTGCCGTATGCCATGAGGCCAATAAGCGCGCCATTGATCAGCGCGACAGAAAACTGTTGATCGCGCAATGCCGGCACAACCGCGAGGTAAGCCACGCCCACCACGTAAAAAACGTAGAAAATCGCGGCAATTGCCAAATTTGGACGCTCAAGCATAAGCGGTCCAATACGATCAAAATAGAATTTGCGCGCAACAAATGCGAGCCAGACGAAATCTATGCCCAAAAACACCACTAGCGTGGTGACATATGCAACCAACATCTGCATCATGAAACTCCTTAGTTGATCGTATAACGTGGCAAATAGCGCAACGGTTCACTGAAATACATATTGATCCAATCCTTGAGTTGGATCGTTTCACACTCAGAACAAGAGTCAAAGGTGAATAGCGTTATGAACAAGCAAAAGATTGCCGTAATCGGATCAGGAATTTCAGGACTGTCCGCGGCTTGGCTTCTTTCAAAATCGCACGATGTAACACTATATGAAGCAGGCGATTATTTGGGTGGTCACACCAACACTGTTGATGTGGAAACCTTCGACGGCAGCACCGCAGTCGATACGGGCTTTATTGTTTATAACGAGCCAAACTACCCTAACTTAACCGCCATGTTTGACCATTTAGGCGTCGCGTCGCACCACACCGATATGAGCTTTTCATATTCAGTTGACGGCGGGCATTACGAATATTCTGGTTCGGGTGCAAATGGCTTTTTCGGACAACGTCGCAACGTTTTGAACCGCGACCACTGGCAGCAGTTGGGCGACATGATGCGCTTTTTCAAAACCGCGCCAGAACGCGTCACCGCATATAATGACAATATCAGCCTTGGTGATTATTTGAGCGCTGAAAAATTCTCACCATTTTTCATCGACAACCATGTGATCCCCATGGGCGCGGCAATTTGGTCAACTGACGCTAAAGATATGATGGCGTACCCGGCCAAAACATTCATTGATTTTTACGCCAATCACGCGCTCCTAAAGATTAAGCAAAAGCCAGATTGGCGGTCCGTCATTGGCGGCGGCCGGACCTATGTTCAGCGTTTGGTCGAAGATGGTGATTTCGAAGTTGTGCTGTCCAACCCCGTTAAGTCTGTGACCCGCAAAGACAACAAAGTCCTTATCGATGATAGTCGCGGCACCACGCGCATTTTCGATCAAGTGGTTTTGGCGACACATGCAGACATTTCGCTAAAGCTTCTAGGCGACGCCGATGAAGTTGAAAATGGCTTGTTGAAGCACTTCCCATATCAATACAACAAGGCGGTTCTGCATTCAGACAAAGACTGGATGCCACAGCGCAAACGGCTTTGGTCTTGCTGGAACTATATCAAAAACAACGCCATGGACGAAGACCGCCTATGCGTGACTTATTGGATGAATGAGCTGCAAAAACTGACCACCGACCAAGATTTGTTTGTGACGCTGAACCCAACCGGCGAGATTGATCCCGATCAGATTTACGCTGAGTTTGACTATATGCACCCCGTGTTTGACGCGGCAGCGATTGAAGCGCAAAAATCACTGTGGTCTCTTCAGGGCCGCAACAACACCTGGTTCTGTGGCGCATATTTTGGGTATGGCTTCCACGAAGATGGGCTTCAATCTGGCCTCGCGGTGGCAGAGCAACTTGGTGGCCTTGATCGTCCATGGCAGGTGCAAAACCCATCTGGCCGCATTCACGTGCGCGAAATTGATGAACGTGTGGCAGCAGAATGAAGACGCCGCAAAATGCCCTTTATAAAGGCACAGTGACCCACAAACGGCTTAAGCCGGTTAAGCACGCCCTGAAATATGGCGTGTTTAACCTGTTTGTCGATTGCGACGAAATCGATGCTCTGGCTACGAAATTGCGGTTCTTCTCCCACAATTCGCCAAACCTTGTGGCGCTTTACGATAAAGACTATGGCGACAGCGAAAATCTGCGCGCTTATCTCGACGATTTGGCGCAAAAGGGGGCGCCTGATGTTAAAGTCGACCGCTTTAAGATGCTTACCTATCCACGCATTCTCGGTTATGCGTTCAATCCGCTGACCGTTTATTATGGGCATGACGAGCATGGCGATGTGCGATTGATGATCTATGAGGTCAACAACACATTTGGCCAGAGACATACCTATGTCATTCCAGCCCAAGCTGATGAAAATGGTGTGATCTGGCAAAATTGCGACAAGCAATTCTATGTGTCGCCGTTTAACGATGTGAGCGGCCAATATTCTTTCCACACGACCCCGGCGGCTAATAGCCTCACTTTGGGCGTCGCGCTGCGTGACAATGAAGGTCCTTTACTCAACGCTTACTTTAAAGGCGAACGCGAAACCCTAACCGACAAAGCCCTCGTTGCAGCTATTCTTTCTACCGGTTGGATGACCGTAAAAGTGATGGCCGGCATTCATTTAGAAGCGCTAAAGCTCTTCATTAAGGGTGTTAAATTGCAGCCACGTCCCGACGCGCCAAAGCGCGCCGTTGAAGTGGTGAAAAAGCAAGCAGAGCCTGCCGAGTAGTTCGATTGATTATTGCGACATGATGCGGCGCATCAACCAGTAAAACGGTCGATAAGGCAGGATGCGCAGCAGCTTCATAGCAACGGCAAAGCGCCAAGGGAAAATAATTTCCACCTTTTGCTTGTCGATGCCTTTTGCAATGTGTTTTGCCGCTTCATCAGCCGTGATAATGTCTGGCATCGGAAACGGATTGTCTTGGGTCGCAGGTGTGTCCACAAATCCAGGATTGATCACCGTGACGTGAATGCCGAACTTTTCAAGTTCTGGCTTTAGGCTCTCAGTGAGGTTGATCAGCGCCGCCTTTGTTGGCCCATAAGCTAACGAGCGCGGAAGCCCGCGAAACCCAGCGACAGACGCCATCAAAACCAAATGGCCCTCACCACGTTCTTTCATCAACGGGATCAACTTTTCCAGCGCATACATGACACCCATATAGTTGACTTCAACCGCCTGACGCACTTTGTCCACGTCCAATTCAACCGCATCCATCAAGAACCATGCGCCCGCATTAAGCACGGCGACCTCGATTGGACCCTCGGCCTCAATCGCATCGATGACTTGGTGGACTTTTTCGCGATTGGTCACGTCGAGTGGATGTGCCGTGACTTTGCCGCTAGCAGCCGCCAGCGCATTAAGCGCTTCTTCAGATCGCGCGGAAACCGCGACATGATCGCCCTGCCCCGCCAAACGTTCCGCTAGTGCGTGGCCAATACCAGAGCTCGCGCCGGTTATCCAAAACCGGCGCTTATTGTCGTCGTGATGATGGGACATTTATCTAAATTCCGATGATCGGCTGGAGCAAACGCTCAACAATGCCTTTGAATTTGGTTGGCTTTTCAGTCGCCACAATGCAAATGCACGGTGCACCCGCATCAACAATCGGTTGATGCTCTTCATGTTCGTCCAAATCGGCAATGTCGCCTTTGGCAAACTGCCCGTAACGATCAGTGTAAGAGCCAGACAAAATCAGCGTCATTTCCATGCCGCCATGACCGTGTTCTGGCACCGCGTGACCTTCAGCGATATTGAGCATGAACAGCGAAGATGAACTGTCGCCACCCAAATCAATCGCATGTTTGGAAATGCCTGGCGCAACCTTTTTCCACTGGATCTGATCAAGCTCGCTGCCAATCAAACGCTGCAGTGGAAACGGCACATCGCCCGAAATCTTATTGCGTTTAGGAAACGGATGAACATTTGATGCAAGCTCAGGCTTTTCATCAATCGCTGCCATCAAATTGGCAAACGCATCATCGCTCACAGCTTCGGTTTCAGCCACATCGAGCAGGCCACCGGCAAGCTGTTCTGCATCATGCACTGCTTGTCGGCATTGGTCGCACATCGCAATGTGCGCCGCCACAATAACAGTGAAGGCCTCATCAAGATCACCCGCTGCGTAGCGCATGATTGTTGCTTCATCTAGGTGATGGGAAACATTGCTCATCGCACCGCCTCCAATTTTCCTTTCAGCTTTCCATAGGCTAGTCTCATACGAGACTTTACCGTACCTATTGGCAAATCTAGTTTCTTCGCAATCTCGCTTTGAGAAAGATCCGCGATGAAGGCCAATTCGATGACTTTTCGCTGATCTTTTGGCAACTCGCTCAACGCTTCAGAGACACATTCGTGCCGCTCGCTTTGCAAAACTTCGTCGTCACTTGATTTGTCATCAGCTGCGATTTCCAGCTCATAAACATCATCATAGGGACGCGACGAAGCTTTGCGGAGCAAATCAATCCGTGCGTTACGCGCAATGGTGAAAATCCAAGCGCTTACTGTGCCTCTATCCGGCGAATATTGTGCTGACTTACGCCACACAGTCATCATGACATCCTGCATCAAATCCTCAGATTGCATTACGTTCATCCCCGCCTTCAGCATCATGGCTTTGATGCGGGGTGCAAAATATTGGAAAAGTGACTGGAACGCGGCACGGTCCTGATTGCCCCCTACAAGGGCAATCCATTCTCGATGCTGCTTTGCCAACTCGATGGCCGAAGATTCTGTATTACTCACTAGCCTTAAAGCCGCTCGCATTGCGCAGTCTCCCTTTCCTTACCTAGCATTACGCGCCAAGCTCAGAACTGGATTACTGCATGTGTTATTTTTTATGCTACGCCGAATAAGTGCTTATAGCAAATGGGATTTTGTTTCCGCAGTCCAACCAAGAAAACAGCCCTTATCTGTTTCAATTACTGGACGTTTCATCAAACTCGGATTTTCAACGAGCAATTGGAGCGGATCTTTGGCGCGCTCAGTCTCGTCCAGCTGACGCCATGTTGTGGACTTTTTGTTGACCAGCTTGTCGGCACCAAACGCGGTCAAAAATGCATCCAATGTTGCTTTATCGAGAGGCGTTGCACGCACATCAATAAACTCAAGTTCATTTCCCGCCGCTTCCAGCTCTTTTTTCGCCTTGCGACAGCTATCGCAATTTTTCAAACCGTAAAGTTTCATCATTCATCTCCAAATATCGCGGTGTAAGGCTTGCCATTTTCAACCATCGACGCACGGTACATGCCATCCGTATTCATGACCAAAATAGGTGCGCCTGTTTTCCCAATCGCGACAACGCCGCCATCCCCGTCAATTTTTGGAAGCTCTTCCATCACCTTGCGATGGACCGCATCTTCTAGCGAATAGTTCGCATACTCCATCAACGCCGCAATATCGCGCGCCACTGTCATGCGGATAAACATCTCGCCATGTCCCGTCGCAGACACAGCACAGCTTTGATCACTGGCGTAAGTGCCCGCGCCAATAAGCGGCGTATCGCCGATACGCCCCGGTTTTTTGTTTGTCATGCCGCCCGTTGATGTCGCGGCCGCCAACCCGCCAGATCGATCTCGTGCCACCGCACCAACAGTGCCAAACTTGCCGTCATTATGATCAAGACTAACAACGGATGCCTTCTTCGCTGCTTCCAATTGCGCGCGACGATAAGGAGTATCAAAAAAGGATGGATCAACGAAGGGCACATTTTGTGACTTGGCAAACTCATAGGCACCTTCACCGACGAACATCAGGTGGTCTGATTTTTCAAGGACGAGACGGGCCAATGAAATAGGATGCTCAATCCGCGACACGCCAACGACGGCGCCTGCCTCTAAATCCGATCCCCGCATGATGGATGCGTCCAATTCAAACCCACCGTCTGAAGTTAAAACGCTGCCATGGCCGGCATTAAAGTTTGGGTCGTTTTCCAATTCAATGACCGTCGCTTCGACCGCATCAAAACTGCTGCCACCTTGTTCCAAAATATCCGCACCTGCACGAAGGGCACGCCGAAGACCATCGTGACATTCTGCTTCTTTTTCAGCCGACACCTGCGCGCGCGGGATTGTGCCCGCACCGCCATGCAAAGCAATGGCCCAACCAGTTTCGCTCATAAATTCATTTCCTTTATCGTGCTGCGCAGTTCAGGCAATTGTGCACCGTCATAACCTTTGCGCGACTTACCATGCCACATGGCGCGCAAAACGGCTTCTTCCACCGCTTCCGCCGTCGCGAGGAAAAACGCATCGAGTGATGTTTCCGTGATTTTTTGATCGCGTTCCCGGTCCGTTGAGAACGCAACCGCAATGTCCCCACTTCCATGGCCAAGATAGCTACCAAGGCGACCGAGCGCTGCTGCACTGCGCTTTGAAACCCGCGTCAGCTGACGGCTATCAAGCGGTGCGTCGGTGGCCAAAACGATGATGATCGACCCTTTATCTGCTTCGCTGTCGCGTTCTCCAGCATCGCCGAGCCGTTTGCCGAAATATCGAAATTCACTGCGTTGACCAAAGTTGGAAAGCACCAAGGCACCAAGCGTAAATTGGCTGCGATCAAATTCAAATAAGCGCGACGCACTGCCAATGCCTCCTGCAAAGCCAAAGCTTTTCATGCCGGTGCCAGCGCCGATTGATCCGAGTTCAAAGTCAGAACCACAACTGTCCAACGCAGCTCGGGCCGTTTCCTCTGTGACATGAAATGCTTGAATATCGTTCAAAACACCGTCGTTGCACTCAAGCGCCAATGCATTCACCGTTGGCGCTTGTCGTCCAATTTCAGGATTAGCTTCGATGGCATGTTTAATCAGCACGGTGGTGCAAACCGGCACCGCAAATGTGTTCGACAGCAAAATCGGCGTTTCGAGCTGCCCCAACTCTTGCAACTGTAAAATACCAGCCGACTTACCAAACCCGTTGATAATCGTCGCACCCGCCTCAAGCTTTTGCTGAAACAAATTACCACTGGCTGGCACAATTGCGGTGACGCCGGTGCGGGCGGTCCCCTCAAGCAATGTCGCGTGACCGACCTGAACACCCGGCACGTCCGTGATCAAGTTTCGCGCACCCTTAGGCACCCGCCACCAGCCTGTTGCAACTTTGCCAAATTCACTCATTTTATACTACGCCATCAAGCCCGAAACCATCAACGACAGCGCCGCAATGGTGCCGATAAGGTCGCGGTAACTGTCGACAGTGAACACGACTGTCTCAGAATCTTTACGCTCAACGCCTGGCAAATATGTCGCAGCGTCAGCAAAGGATTGACGATGAAATTCAACGCTTGTTTCAAATGGCGCTGTGATCGGCGTTTCAACCTTTGCACCGCTTGCACTTTGCACGGCGGTTTGAACATCCGCTTCAATGAGGTTGCAAGATTCAGCTGGTGACAAAGAATTGGTCGCTGCGGAGTTGATCGATTGCTTCACCAAAATCGATTTAGCGTTTGGAAATTGTGCAGCGATTTCTTCCGCCAAAAACTGATCGCCGCTCACCGCCAACAAGGGCACGCCTAAACTGGCGGCGTAACCGGCAAAAACCGTTGGCTCGCCCATCAGCGTGCCATTCACCAATATCTTGTGGAACGCCTGCCCGCTGTAGCTGTGGGCCAATGCGCCATAGTTGCCCGCTGCGGCGTGATAGCCGATCAAAATCAGCCCCGCATGGTCTTCCGCCACGCCTTCCACCATTGAATATGGGCGCAGGGAACCCGAAACAATTCGCGCGCGCGGGTCGAGCTGATCCACCAGCATATTGCGCATAGAACCGTGCGAGTCGGCAACGGTGACCGCAGTTGCACCGCCGTTGAACGCGCCACGAATGGCGGCGTTTGCTTCTTCGGTCATCAACCGGCGCGCAAGCTCGTATTCTGCATTGCCGCGCCGCCCTTGCGTGCCTTCACAAACCCCTGCGACACCTTCAATATCTACTGAAATAAAAATATGCATAAAACCATCCACCTTGTAATTTTGTCGGACAGTTTGTCAGCTATCTTTGCGTCCTGAAAGTCTGAACTATTCTTTTCCCCACCAAGCGAGCGCCAGCGGCACAAAAAAGCTAAGATAGAAAATGCGCGCAATATGGTGGGTGGCCACGAATGTTGGATCGAGATTTAACGCAAACGCCATCGCGGCCATCGCTTCAACCCCGCCCGGCGCGAAAGCAACCACTAGCTGTGCTACAGGCAAATCAACAAATTGCGCCAGCAAAACAGCAAAGCCGATGGCAGCGGCAATGCCCACCAGCGTGATCGCAAATCCGGCACCAATTGCGCTTTTCAATTCGGCCATGCTGACCCCTGAAAAGCGTGTGCCGATCATCGAGCCAAGCATCATCAATGCAGGCCACGTGAGCCATTGCGGCATATGCCCTTCCACAAGGCCTGTGAGATGTGATGCGAGTGAAATAATCATGCCTGCGAGCACAAACGCCGCTGGAATTTTTAACCGCTTAAACCCAAGCCCAACGAGTGCCGCCGCAGCCAAACACATGGCGACCCAAAAAAGGCTCATAAACTTAGTTGGCACCACTAAGTCGCTGCCCGCCAAGCCCGACCAAACCACAAGCATCGGTACAATGAGCGTGAGCGTGAGGACGCGAATGCTTTGCACAATCGCCACCGTTCTAATGTCCGCGCCGCTATCCATCCCTAAACCGATGACAAAGCTCAAATGGCCAGGTGACGAAGCCAAAACCGCAGATTTTGCATCGTAAGCGTAAAACTTCTTGAGCGCCCATTGAGAGATAAAAAACGCTGAAGTAACGCCCGCAACGACAGCCATCAAACTAAAGGGCCATTGCTTGGCCGATTCATAAACCTCTGGCGTTACGCTGGTGCCCATCGATAGGCCAATCACCAAAAAGGAAATGTCGCGCACAAGATTTTGCACCGACAATTTGAGACCCAAAAGCCCTGCGATTGTGACACTGATGGAAGGACCAGTTAGCGCAGGCGCTGGCAATCCAATATAAGTTGCAATCACCGCGCCAACAGCACCAATGGCAAGCGCCAAAATCGTCGGGCGCCAAGCGTTCAAATCGATCATAAATACACCACACCTATCGTTCTAAACTCGAATTGGCCGAACATGTGTGGGACGAAGGGCAAGACTCATCGAGCTGATGAAATGAAAACTAGGCTTCTAATTGCCGAAACTCAAGTCAAAAAAATAGCATGAACTCATGCTCGAATATGGGTTGGAACCGATACGCTTCTGTGACAGATTTCAACTCCCACCTGATACATCATTTCAAAGGCTCACCATGTACCAAAATATGGAATCCGTAATCGCCAGTTCGAACTTGCCTGTCCTTGACCTGCGATCCGATACAGTGACCAAGCCAACCGCTGCTATGCGCGAGGCAATGCACCAAGCCGAAGTCGGCGACGATATTTATGGCGAAGACCCAAGCATCAACAAGCTTGAAGAATATGCTGCGAACCTTCTCGGCAAAGAAAGTGCGCTTTTTTTGCCTTCCAGCACCATGTCCAACCTCTTGGCCATGTTGGCGCACACATCACGCGGCGATGAGATTATTCTCGGCGCAGATTACCATATCAATGCCCACGAAGCCGGTGGTTCTTCGATTGTAGGCGGCACATTCCCTTGTCAATTGCCGTTGGCCGATGATGGCGGATTAGACCCAGCCTTGATCGAAGCAGCTATAAAGCCCGACGATTCACACTATCCGCCGAGCCGCGTTTTGAGCCTTGAAAACACGGTATCAGGACAAGCCGTACCGATGGCGCGGATCAATTCTTGCTTGGATGTTGCGGACAAGCACGGCCTCAAAAAGCACCTTGATGGCGCACGTTTTTTCAATGCGATCAACAAGCTTGGCATTGCCCCAACAGACTTGGCCGCACGATTTGACACGATCAATATCTGTCTTTCGAAAGGCCTTGGTGCGCCAGTTGGTGCGGTACTTGTTGGAGACGCAAAGACGATAAAAAAGGCACGACGGGATCGCAAATTTTTGGGCGGTGGTATGCGCCAAGCCGGCATCCTCGCCGCTGCAGGCCTATTTGCATTTCAAAACAATATTGAGCGTTTGCAAGAAGATCACGACCGCGCAGCAAAGCTTGCAGCGGCCTTGAGGCAATTGCCAAATCTAAATGTCACGCACCAAGACAACCAAACCAACATGGTGTTCATCAACCCGACCGAGCAGGACGCTGAACCACTACGTGCGCACCTTGCGGCGCGGGGCATCAACATCGCTGGCGGTACAGATGTGCGCATGGTCATCCATTTGGAAATCGACGATGACGGCCTTGAACGGATTATCGACGGATTTTCGAGCTATTTTCAGAACTAAGTGATGAACAAAGTGCAGCATCAAAATCTTTGGTCACTGACGGCAGGCCAACCGCTTGAATTGCCTCAGTTTAGCGACAACTCCACGGCTGACCTGGTGATCATCGGCGGAGGCTTTACCGGTTGTTCCGCGGCACTCGAAGCGGCGAAAAACGGCATGTCAGTTGTGCTGCTGGAAGCCGAAACTATTGGGCATGGCGGCTCTGGCCGCAATGTCGGTTTGGTCAACGCTGGACTTTGGACGCCACCAGATGAGGTGGAAAAAACCCTTGGCGCTGAGGCTGGCGAAAAGCTAAATGTGCGCTTGGCCGCAGCGCCAGACCTCGTGTTTGAATTGATCGATGCACACCAAATTGATTGCGATGCTGTGCGCAACGGCACGTTGCATTGCGCTCATTCCAAAGCTGGCGTTTCTGACCTTCAAAATCGCTTTGCGCAGCAGCAAAATCGCAAAGCACCTGTACGTCTGTTGGATGCGGCTGAGACGCAAAAACGCACGGGCAGCAATGCGCTTCATGGCGCTTTGTTCGACCCGCGCGCAGGCACCATCCAGCCGTTGGAATACTGCGTAGGGCTTGCGAAAGCCGCCATAGAAAACGGCGCTCAGCTTTTTGAGCGGTCGCCCGTCATTGCTTATGCGCAAAATGACGATCAATGGGTGGTCTCCACAAAAGACGCGGAGGTGAAAGCGAAATATCTTCTCGATGCCACCAACGCATACAAATCGACAGCGCAACCTGCGCCATCATTTACGATGGTTCACTATTTCCAGCTTGCAACCGAACCCCTTTCGGCATCTGAACGCGAAAAAGTCCTGCCGGGATTGGAAGGCTGCTGGGACACTGCCTTGGTGATGAGCTCGTTCCGCTACGATAAAGACGGGCGCTTGCTCATTGGGTCAATCGGCTCACTTGACCAGTTTGGCGGGCGAATACATGAAAACTGGGCCCGCAAAAAACTCGCGCAGCTTTTCCCAGAATTGAAGCACAAACGCCTCGACTATGCATGGGACGGTCAAATCGCCATGACCAAAGATCATTTGCCGAAAATCAAACAGCTCGGCCCGAATGGTTTTTCAGTCTTTGGCTATTCTGGGCGCGGCATTGGTCCGGGAACGGTGTTCGGTACATCTATCGCCAAATACATTTGTTCAGGCGACCAAACCGAACTGCCCATCGCGCCTATTGCTGCATATGAAGAGAGCTGGACCAAAACATCAGCGTTTTACTATGAAAGCGGTGCCGTACTGACACACGCTGCGTTTTCTGCCCAGCGGAAACTGGGATTGTAGACTATTTGCGGACTTGGTTGCGCGCCAAGTCATCCAAAATCGGGCAGTCAGGGCGTTCATCGCCATGACAGCTTTTAATGAGTTTTGAAAGCGTCGACTTTAGCGTATTGAGCTCGTCGATCTTTTGTTCGATCAACTTGATCTTCTTCTTCGCAATGTCTTTAACGTCGGCACTGGCCCGCTGATCATCATCATAAAGCGAGAGCAGAAGGCGGCATTCTTCAATTGAAAAGCCTAAGCTGCGCGAACGCTGCAAAAAGCAAAGGCGATGCAAATCGTCTTCGCTGTAATCGCGATAGCCATTATCTGCTCGCCCTGGGCGAACTAGTTCAATTTCTTCGTAATAGCGAATGGTTTTGGCCGGCAAACCCGACTGCTCGGCCGCCTGACCAATATTCATCGCTTGCCCTTCTCGCGGCAGCCATAGGTCTTCATCAAGTCAGCCAATTCCTCTTCAGAAAAGCCGATCTTCTCCGCCATCTCAATCATGCGATCAAATTCTGTCTGTTCAACTGGGCACATAATGCTCCCCTTCAGTCGTTTGACACCTGAATAGGCATTCGATTCATCCCCCTAAGGACAATCTAAACCTTACAGTTATGGGAAGGTCAAGTCCGAGTTTCAAGAGGCAACAAGAACAAAGTGGTCAGTCCCACTTTGCCGCACCCTTTTTGATCATCTCTGCAATATCAGACTTGAGTGCTCGAATTTCTGCAAGTTCGGCTTTGGATTCTGTGCCCACACACTCGACCAAAACAAATTCTGCCGTGGCAATCACATCGCGCCAGCGTGGATTTTTCGGCAAAGTTTCAATGGTCAGATATTTATCGAGCGTACGAGTTTGCAACGATGACCGATCTAGATGTACGCGCCAGATACCGCTCTTCTCGGCAAAGTCAAACTTAGAAAGACTAGTTGTTTTTTGCCAAAGCTGCATTGAACGTTTGATCAGCTCCACTGTTTTTTCGCGATATGCATCGCGCAACGGAGGTAACTGATCTTCTTTGGATTGTTCTGGTGCTGATAAATCGGGGACTTCGATGAGGTCGACAGCTTGACGGAGAACGCGCACATCAAAGGCGCTACCCTCGTCGCCATGATTTGGCTGCAAGAATAAGCCAATGCCGCCACCCGCCTCTTGCTCCATTTCAAAGCCATAAAGGCGAACGGTTTCGGATCGTTCCTTCAGCTCAACCAATTGGCTGTCGCTTTGCCCTGAGGTTTCTACCTGGAGCCGAATGGCGTCGAATACTTCCACACCGATAAGAGAAGTGATCGAGGTCTCGTGGTCGCTTGTCACCCCAAGCCAGTTCTCGGCAAAGCGATTTGCGTATTTCACCCGACCTTCCATATCGACGCACCACAGCCCGACGCTAAGGGCATCCAAAAGCCCCGTCATCCGGTTTTGCGATAGGCGTAGGGCGTCTTCCACCTGTATGCGCCGGCTCATTTCAGCATGTAGCTCGGCATTTTGTGCGGTGGCTTTGCGCGCTTTGCTGGCCTCCAAAAGCGTACTCAAACGTGCCAACAGTTCGTCTTTGACGAAAGGTTTCACCACATAGTCATTGGCGCCCGCTTCAAGCCCGGCAATGATGTCGCGTGTGCGACTTCGGGCAGTGACCATGATGATGGGCAATTCCAAATGATCGAAGCGGCCGCGCAGTTGGCGCGCTACTTCTAAGCCGCTCAGATCCGGCATCATCACATCGAGAACGATGAGGTCTGGCGTTCGCTCGTCGATCATGCGCAACGCACTCTTCCCGTTTTCAGCAGACCGAACCATATAGCCTTGCGGCAGCAACACATTTCGCAAAACCTGCAAATTGATTGGTTCGTCATCAACGATCAAAATATCTGGCGCACCATGTCGATTTGGCGGATCGAACTGCGGCACCGCTTCATCAGCATCATTTAGCGTTTCGTGATAACCCGATTGTGGAACAGACAGCGACAGCGCACCGTCCTTATCCAAATCATCTTGCGTTGCTGGCTTCAATCGAAGCGTAAAGTTAGACCCCTCACCCAAAGTTGAAGTGGCAACAAGTTCGCCCCCCAATATGGTGGCAAGTTGGCGCGCGATGGTAAGGCCGAGGCCCGTGCCGCCAGTGTTTCGAGCTGCGTCGACGCCATCCGCTTGTTCAAGCGGTTTGAACATGCGGTCCAAATCCTCGGGCGAAATGCCAACGCCGGTGTCGACAATCGAAACATTGACCCAATCCGCGTTCGCTTCGGCAAAAATATGGATCGAGCCTGCCTCAGTATATTTGATGGCGTTGCCAACAAGGTTGTGCAAAATCTGCTCAAGCCGCACAGGATCCGCCATCACAAGCGGCGTATCTTTGTCGATATCAACGCGCAACGTTACCGGCTCCCCGCGCATCAGGGGTTCCGAAAGCTGAAGAACATTTCTGACGCTATTGGACAAATCAACCGGATGCATATCGAGGCGCATCCGGCCTTGGCGAATGCGATAA
>ENA-ORCV01000721-ORCV01000721.1-marine-metagenome-genome-assembly--contig:-NODE-721-length-16200-cov-2.678844_pt1 | contig 16200 bp, 13 predicted proteins | sample MGYA00237779_ERZ508509 | MGnify/ENA primary metagenome ERZ508509 (study PRJEB26180, sample SAMN06268772) | marine metagenome | isolation source: Bioluminescent Bay, La Paraguera, Puerto Rico | place... | reverse complement strand
CGCCGGATGCACTGATCCAGCGCGGCATCGAATTGTCGCCCGGACCGAAGGTGACCGACCCGCAACCGTCGGCGCCGCAACAGTAGGCCGGATGGCGGCCATCGCCGTCGCTAGCAAGCCGGCTGTTGTGTATCCTGATCCCGATTCGCCGACTTGTGCATATTTGACCAAGGTTGTTCGGCCCGATGGCAGTTTCCGATTTGTTTGTTTTTGGCCGTTTTTTCAGGAGCTTCGCCAGGGCCGCCGCCGCAGCGACCATCGTGCTGGCCGCAGATTTCGGTACCGGCCTGCCGGCCCATGCCGCAGATTGGGGGCTCACCCTGTTCGTGCTCGCCGACCCGCCGGTTTCCGCCGGTCAGGCGCCGTCTTCCTATTCGCCCGGCTCGCGGGCCGTGACCCGTCTGATCTTCGAAAACCGGGGAGAGGCGCCGCTTCAGAAGATCCGCGTCGAGGTCAGGCTTGTCGGCGCCGTGCCGGTGGTCAGTTCCTCCGACGAAGCGAACGGCTGGAAGCGCGAAGGAAATGACGTCCGGGCGACGATCGCGACCCTCGAACCGGGTGCGTCCGTCGAACTGCCGCTGATCGTCGAACTCGCCGACGGGACCGAACGCGGCGCGCGCGGCACCGGGGGCGAAGCCCGCATCCGGGCGAGCGTTCCCGCCAGCGGCGAAACGCTGGTCGCCGAGGCCTCCTGGCCGATCGCAAGCTGCGCCGATGCCTATCACGTCGCGCTTAGGCAGATCCGCTACCGCGAGTTCGCCGCCCTGCGTGCGGCGCTGGACCAGTCCCGGTCCGCAGATCGCGGTCTGCCAGGCAAACCGGTATTTACCTACAAGGCCAGCAGCGGCCGCGACGAAGCCTCGGCGGTCCGCTTTGCCGAGCAGATCGCCCGCACCCGCGGCGTCGACGGCTATTTCAGCACCCAGGACATTCGCTGGGTCTCCGGCAGGCTGATCAACGACATTGGCGTCTATCTCGGCCAGGACCGCTATCCCGGCCTGTGCACTGGCGTGGTCGAATGGACGGCTATTCTGCAGGACTTCATCGGTCGCTTCACCAAACGGACCGGCGAGCTGGAGCGGCTGCGGGCCGCGATGGAGCCGGCCGCTCGCCAGCTCGTGGCGACGAACGACGAGGGCGGCATGGATCAGGGCAGCGGCGGGATCGAGGCCTGGGAGACGGCCGCGGCGCTGGTTCGGTCGATCGATCCCGGCGCGATGCCGGGCGAGGGGCAGAAAGTCTTCGTTTCCGCCTATGATGCGCTCGCCGGCGCTGAAGACACCGTTTTGGACGACCGCCGTGCCGCGCTGCGCACGACCTTCGCGGCCCTCGAGCGGCTCTGGTATCTGGAATACACGCTTGCGAGGGCGGAGGCGGTTTCGAACGGCTTCACAGGGACGCTCGACGCGATCCGCGACGCGCACAGGACGACCTGTACCTGCGGAACCTAGGCGGATCGGGGCCGCCAGATTGGTGTGAGCGGTTTGGCTTCGGCGCTATTCGCCCAGTTCTCCGAGCCGATCATGTCGGCCGCCGTCCTGCCGACCGCGATACACGACTTCGCCGCGTAGCCGCAGCAGCCGATCGCCACGCCGATCGCCTCGTGCCCCGGCACCCGGCCGATGAACGGACGATCCGTGTCGGTCTCCACCAGTGCGCAGGGCTCGGTCCGCCAGCGCGCCGTTTCAAGGCCCGGGAACATCTCTAGCATCGTCTCGCGGATCTGCCGGGCCTCTTCCCCCGAGCCGCCGGCATGGAACCAGTCGCGGACGGTGTCGGAGCCTTCGAGGCGGTCGCCGATCCCGCCGTTGCCGGCCTTGATCCAGAACCCGCCGCCAGGATAGGCGACCGGCGGCACGCCGTAGAATCCGTAGTTGGCGATGTCCTTGTCGAATGCCGCGATGAAGCTCGGCAGTCCTGCGAAACCGGGGTCGTCGGGGGCGACTTCGATCTGGACGACCGTGCGGCCGAACGGCTTCAGATCGGGTCGGACCGGCAGGAGGCGCGGATCGAGGGCATGCGGGCCGACGGCGACCAGTGCCCGGTCGCAGGCAATCGTCCCGCCGTCGGTCAGTCCGATCGACACGCCCGCGCCATCCGCCGCGACGGACACGGCTTCCTGCGCAAAGAGCGTCGCACCGGCCTCTTGTGAAACCGCCTTGAGCGCCGCGACCATGCGCCTTGGATTGACATGTCCGGCCGGGGCGGGTTCCCAGAGCACGGTGAAGTTCTCCGGCAGCCTTACCGCCGGGCACCGCCGGGTCAGCTCCTCGCCGCTTATCTCCTCGAGCTTCAGTTCGAATCCCTCGACCGCTTTCAGCGCGGCCGCCAGCGCCGGGGCGCCGGTTGGCGCGATGCGCACGGCGCCGCATGGCGTGTGGAAGCCGATGCCGGAGCGTTCCTCGATCTCGGCGTACCGGGCGATCGACTTCGCCGCCCAGTCCGCCCAGATCGGATCGGTGTCGAGGACGCGGGTGATCCGGCCCTCGTCGTAGTGGCTGGCGTAGGCGCCGGTATGCGTCGCCTTGTCGGCGGGCTCGGGCGGGCCGATCAGGGCGGTCTTCGCGCCGGTTTCCGCAAGCGCCAGCGCCGCCGAGGATCCGATCATGCCCGCGCCGACGACGGCGACGTCGAAATGGGTCATGGCAATGCTCCGTCGCTCTGCCGGCGGGCTACTGCGCGGCCGCCATGCGCTCGGCCCGCTGGCGCTCGGCTTCCTGGCGCTTGGTGATCAGCGAGGCGGCGATCACGCCCACCGTGACGACCGAGATGAGCACGGTGGAGACCGCGTTGATCTCCGGCGTCACCCCGAGCCGGACCGCCGAGTAGATACGCATCGGCAGCGTGGTGGCGCCGGGGCCGGTGGTGAAGCTGGCGATCACGAGATCGTCCAGCGACAGGGTGAAGGCGAGCATCCAGCCAGCGATGATCGCCGGGAGGATCAGCGGCAGCGTGACGAGGAAGAACGTCTTGAAGGGCGGGCAGCCGAGATCCATCGCCGCTTCCTCGAGCGACCGGTCGAAAGTGACGAGCCGGGACTGCACGACCACGGCGACGAAGCACAGCGAGAAGGTGATGTGCGCAATGGTGACGGTCCAGAAGCCACGGCTGAAATTGATCGCGACGAACAACAGCAGAAGCGACAGGCCGGTAATCACCTCCGGCATCACCAGCGGCGCATAGACCATGCCGGAGAACAGCGTGCGGCCCTTGAAGCGGCCGTGCCGCACCAGCGCCAGCGCCGCCATCGTGCCCAGTACGGTCGCCACCGTCGCCGACAGGAGCCCGACCCGAAGCGTTACCCAGGCCGCATCCAGCAGCTGCTGGTTCTGCACCATGGCGACGTACCACTTGGTCGACCAGCCCGCCCAGATCGCAACGTTGCGTCCAGCGTTGAAGGAGTAGACCACCAGCAACACGATCGGCAGGTAGAGGAAGGCGAAGCCGAGCGTCACAGAGACGATGTTGAAGAGGCTCGGACCTTTCTTCATGCGCCCCGCTCCTGCTGGCGCTGCTGCATGTTCTGGAAGAACACGATCGGGATCACCAGGATCATCAGCAGGACCACGGCGACAGACGAGGCGAGCGGCCAGTCGCGGTTCGAGAAGAACTCAGCCCACAGCGTCTTGCCGATCATCAGCGTCTCCGACCCGCCGAGCAGGTCGGGGATGACGAACTCGCCGACGGCGGGAATGAAGACCAGAAAGCAGCCGGCGATGACACCGGGGATCGACAGCGGGAAGGTCACCACCCAGAAGGTCTTCAGCGGCGGGCAGCCGAGGTCGGAGGCGGCTTCCAGCAGGGTGTCGTCCATCTTTTCGAGCGCTGCATAGAGCGGCAGCACCATGAAGGGCAGGTAGGAATAGACGATGCCGATATAGACGGCGATGTTGGTCGACAGGATCGTCAGCGGCGTGTCGATGACGCCCAGCCAGGTCAGGAAGGTGTTCAGAAGTCCCTCGCGGCTGAGGATCCCGATCCAGGCGTAGACGCGGATCAGGAAGCTCGTCCAGAACGGCAGGATCACCAGCATCAGCAGTGTCGGCCGCCAGGCTTTCGGAGACCGCGCCATGCCGTAGGCGATCGGATAGCCGATGATCAGCAGCAATACCGTCGACAGCGACGCGATCCACAGGCTGGACAGATAGGATTTTATGTAGAGCGCGTCGGAAAACAGGAACTCGTAGTTCTCCAGCGACAGCTCTTTGAGGGCCGCGAAGAAGGCGCCGATGCCCTCGCTCAGGTCGAAGGCCGGCAGATAGGGCGGCATGGCGATCGCCGTCGTCGACAGCGAGATCTTCAGGACGATCAGGAACGGCGCCAGGAAGAAGAAGAACAGCCACAGGTAGGGGACGAGGACGACGAGGCCCTTCGATCCGATCAGCGGCTTGCGGGCAGGTTCGCTCATGGTCTGCGCCTCACCGAGTCAGCACGACGCCGGCGTCGTGCGGCCAGGACAGCCAGACCTTGTCGTCCCAGCCGATCGGCCGCTCGATCAGGCGCGTCTGGTTGGTGACGGTCGACTTGATGACGTGGCCGTTGTCGAGCCGCACATGGTAGACGGACAGGTCGCCAAGATAGCCGATGTCCCACACTTCGCCCGACGCACAGTTGATTGAGGCATCCTCCGGCGGGTCCAGCGAGATGCGCATCTTTTCCGGCCGGATCGCTAGCCACGCCTCGTCGCCGACCGATCCTTCGCCGTGCTCGTGCTCGGCGACGATCGGGCAGGCGACCTCGTCGCTGTCGAGACGGATCTCCGTGTCGCTGACCTGGCTGATCTTGCCGGACAGGAAATTCACGTTGCCGATGAAGTCGGCGACATAGCGGCTGTTGGGCGACTCGTAGATCACCGCGGGGGTTGCCACCTGCACCAGCTTCCCCTGGTCCATGACCGCGATCCGGTCGGAGACCGTCATCGCCTCCTCCTGATCGTGGGTGACGATCACGAAGGTCAGGCCGAGTTCCTGCTGAAGGTCCATCAGCTCGAACTGGGTTTCCTCGCGCAGCTTCTTGTCGAGCGCGCCGAGCGGCTCGTCGAGCAGCAGCACCTTGGGCCGCTTGGCGATCGAGCGCGCCAGCGCAACCCGCTGTCGCTGCCCGCCGGAAAGCTGGTGCGGCTTGCGTTTGGCGAACGGCTCCAGCTTGGTCAGCTTGAGCATCTCCTGCACCCGCGCCGCGATATCGGCCTTGGGCATCCTGTCCTGCTTCAGGCCGAAGGCGATGTTCGCCTCGACGCTCATGTGCGGAAACAGGGCGTAGGACTGGAACATCATGTTGACCGGCCGCCGGTGCGGCGGAATGCCGGAAATGTCCTGGCCGTCGAGCAGGATGCGGCCTTCGGTCGGCGCCTCGAAGCCGGCCAGCATCCTCAGCAGCGTGGTCTTGCCGCAACCGGACGGGCCGAGCAGCGAAAAGAACTCGCGCTCGTAGATATCGAGGCTCAGGTCGTCGACGGCAGTGAAGTCGCCGAATTTCTTGGTGACGTTCTCGAAGCGGATGAACGCGGGAGCCGACGGGTCTTCCCAGGGCGCGAACTTGCGTTTGACGGGACCTGTACCTTTAGCCGCCATCGACTCCCCCCAGCTGATCCTCGCGGGCACCGAAACCGGATACGGGCCTGACGCCGGCCGCCCCTCCCGGCACAGTAGACAACATCACAGTAGATGCGAAACGGGCCAGATAAAAAGCGGACCGGGGGAAGCCCCGGCCCGCGTTCTTTGCGAATTACGTGCCCGACTTGATCCGGGTCCAGGCGCGGGTGACCGTGCGCTGGGTGCGGGGATCGTAGGGCGTCGTCGTGTAGAGGCGCCCGACCGTCTCGTCGTCGGGATAGATCGCCGTGTCGCCGATCACGTCTTCTTCCAGCATCGGCTGGGACGACTTGTTGCCGTTGGCATAGTAGATGTAGTTGGAGTTCTCCGCGGCGATTTCCGGGTCCATCATGAAGTTGATGAAGGCGTGCGCCTCTTCGGGATGGGGGGCGTCGGCGGGAACCGCGAGGTTGTCGAACCACATCAGCGCGCCTTCCTTCGGGATCGTGTACGCGATCTCGACGCCGGAATCGGCTTCCGCCGCCCGGTCGCGGGCCTGCAGCACGTCACCCGACCAGCCGACGGCCAGGCAGATGTTCCCGTTGGCCAGCGCCTCGATGTATTCCGAGGAATGGAATTTCTGGATGTGCGGGCGGATCGACTCGATCAGCTTGGCGGCTTCCTCGATGTCGGCGGCATCATGCGAGTCCGGGTTCTTGCCGAGATAGTTGAGGGCGGCGGGGATCATCTCGTCGGCCGCATCCAGCATATGGATGCCGCAGTCGGCGAACTTCGAGACCACCTCGGGATCGAAAATCATCGCCCAGGAATCGACCGGCGCGTCGGCCATGCGTTCCTCGATCTTGCCGACGTTGTAGCCGATGCCGGTGGTGCCCCACATGTAGTTGACCGCGTGGGCGTTGTCGGGATCGAAGTTGGCGACCCGGTCCGCGATGTCCTTCCACTGGTGCTCGATGTTCGGCAGCTTCGACTTGTCGAGCGGCTGGAACACGCCGGCCTGGATCTGCCGAGCCAGGAACGTGCCGGACGGGACGACCACGTCATAGCCGGTGCCTCCGGCCAGCAGCTTGGTCTCGAGGATGTCGTTGGAATCGAACACGTCGTAGACGACCTTGATGCCCGTCTGCTCGGTGAACTTGTTCAGGACTTCCTCGCCGATGTAGTCGGACCAGTTGTAGACGTGCACGACCTTGTCCTGGGCGTTGGCGGCGACGGTGAAGGCCGCGCTCAGCGCCAGGGCGGCGGTCAGATGTTTGAGGATCATGCTGTTCTCCCGTTATTGTTGTCCGGTCTGGTTTGTTTACCGGTCAGGTTTGCTGTCCGATCCGGGGCCCTCTGGTTGGCCCCGCGGATGTAAGCCGCATCAAAACGCCGATCTTCCACGCGCGCAATACGGCATTCCGTCGTCTCCGGCCGCCGCGTCCGTGCCCGTCCGCGCGGTCAAAGATAGGTCTCGAATTCGAGCGGCGAGACATAGGCTTCGAAGCCTTCCAGCTCCTGCCGTTTTACCTTGCCGTAGAAGGCCTGCCAGTCGGGCCCGAAGCTCTCTGTAATCCACGACGACGCCTCGAAGCGTTCCAGCGCATGGCGCATCGTCGGCGGCAGCGGTTCGGTGGTCACGTCTCCGACATCGCCGTCCACCGGCCGCGGCAGCGGCAGGTCGGCGGCCAGCCCGTGCTCGGCGCCGGCCAGGATCGCCGCCAGCACCAGATGCGGATTGGCGTCGGCGCCGGCGACCCGGTGCTCGAAGCGCCGCGCCGGCCCCTTCGCGCGCGGCAGCCGCACGGCGACATAGCGGTTGTTCTCCGCCCACAGCGCCTTGGACGGTGAATAGGCGCCGTTGAGGCGCCGGAAGCCGTTGAACGTCGAGACGTACAGGAGCGTCGTCTCATGCATGGTGTCGAGCAGGCCGGCGACGCAGCGGCGCAGCAGTGCCTCGCCGTCCGGCCCGGTCCCGAAGACGTTGCCGCCATCCGCGTCGACCAGGCTGACATGGGCGTGCATGCCGTTGCCGGACCTGTCGGCGAACGGCTTGGCCATGAACGAGGCGTTGAGCCCGTGCTTGCGTGCCACCTGGCGCACGATCCGGCGCAACATCAGCGCCTGGTCGGCGGCCGCGAACGGATCGCCGACATGCACCAGGTTGATCTCGAACTGGCCCGGCGCCGCCTCGGAGATGATCGTGTCCGTCGCGACGTCGAGAATTTCGGCTGCGGCCTCGATCTCGGCGAACAGGTCGCCATAGGCGCGCAGGTCCGACATCGAATAGATGTTGGTGCGGTCCGGCCCGATGCCCTCGTTCACCGGCGACGGCGCGCTGCCGTCCCGGCTGTCCTCGAACAGGTAGAACTCGAGCTCGAAGGCGACCACGGGGCGCAGCCCGCGCGCCGACAGACGCCCGACAGCCTTTTCCAGCAGTGCCCGCGGATCGGCGAAAAACGGCTGGCCATCCTCATCCTCCATGCGCAGCATGACCTGCGCGGTCGGGCGCGCTGCCCAGGGGACCCGCTTCAGCGAACCCGGGATCGGCCGGCAGATGCCGTCGCGGTCGCCGGTTTCGTAGTAGAGCCCCGTCGACAGGACGTCGCTGCCCCAGGCATCCAGCGCGAACACCGACTTGGCCAGCGCCAGGCCGTCGCAGAACAGGCCTCGGACGTGATTTGCCGGCATCCACTTGCCCCGGAAGATCCCGTTCGAATCCGGCAGCAGGAGTTCGACGATCTCGATGTCCTGATTGGCCGCCAGGAAGGCTGCGGCCTCGTCCTCGACAGGCACTATCGGCTCCTGCGCCACGGTATGAGCCATGGAGATCTCTGGGCGGCCATCGGTTGCATCGGAGGGCTGTTTCTGAAATGATCCGGTTAAATGTGATCACGCTTCAAGAGGGCTGTCAACTTGGCTGCGGAGCAGGCCGGAGCAGGTGCGCGGGAGACGATGCATGAGCGCGTCTATCGTGAACTGCGCTCACGGCTGATCGGCGGTCAGGTGGTGCCCGGCCGGGCGGTCACCCTGCGCGGTCTCGCCTCGGAACTGGGCGTCAGTCCGATGCCGGTGCGCGAGGCGGTCAACCGGTTGGTGGCCGAGCGCGCACTGACGATGACGCCGAACCGGCGCATTTCGGTCCCGGAGATGTCGCGGGAACGGTTTGACGAACTGGTCACGGCCCGCGAACGGCTCGAGCCGGAGGCGGCGCGTCGCGCCTTGCCCTTTCTGAAACGATCCGACGTCACCCGGTTGCGCAAGCTCGACGACGAGCTCGAGGAACATCTGCACACCGGCAATGTCGAGGGATACGTGGCCGCGAACCATGCCTTTCATTTCGGCATCTATCGCGGCTCGGACTCGCAGGTTCTCGTGCCGCTGGTCGAAAGCCTCTGGCTCCAGTTCGGCCCGTTCATGCGGCTCGTCTACGGCCGTGTCGGCACGAGCTGGCTGGTCGACTATCACGAGCAGGCCATGGCCGCGATTCTGGACCGCGATGCGGATGCCCTGGCCGAGGCGATCCGCTCGGATATCCTTGATGGCATGCAGCACATCGGCAACAGCGTTTTCGAGAAGGAAGCAGCGCCGGCAAGACGGTCCGGCGCCAATTAGGATACGACCAGCCGGGCGGATTGACTTTATGATTTTGTGATCACAAAATCCGCCAATTCAACACAAGGGACGACTGGCGCGCGGCAATGACCGTTCGCGCACATGTCGCGGACCGGATCGGCATGCCGAGGAAGAAAGTCGCACAGACCACGCTGGAATCGCCGCGCGGTGTCGCCTCCTATGACGAGGCCAAGGCGTGGATGGCCACCCGCAGGATCGACGACGTCGAATGCATCGTGCCGGACCAGTCCGGCGTCGCGCGCGGCAAGCTGATGCCGGCCTCGAAGTTCTTCGAGGGCCGCGTCATGAACATGCCGGAGTCGATCTTCTACCAGACGATCAGCGGCGACTATCCCGACCTCTCTGACATTTCGGGCCTGGATCCCTCCGACGGCGACCTGAAGTTCGTACCCGACTTCGCCACGCTGTGCATCGTGCCCTGGGAGGACGAGCCGACCGCACAGGTCGTCCACGACGCCTATCACGGCGACGGCCGGGTTGTGGAACTGGCTCCGCGCCATGTCCTGCGGCGGGTGCTGAAATTGTTCGAGGGCCGCGGTTGGAAGCCGGTGGTCGCACCGGAGGTCGAATTCTATCTGGTCCGCCCGAATACGGACCCCGACTATCCGCTCGAGCCGCCGATCGGCCGGTCGGGGCGCGCCGAGACGGGCCGCAAGTCCTTCTCGATCTCGGCGGTCAACGAGTTCGATCCGCTGTTCGACGACATCTACGACTATTCCGAGGCGCAGGGACTCGAGATCGATACGCTGATCCACGAGGAAGGTGCCGCGCAGATGGAAATCAATCTGCGCCACGGCGAACCGCTCGAGCTTGCCGATCAGGTGTTCCTGTTCAAGCGGACGATCCGCGAGGCGGCGCTGAAGCACAATATCTACGCCACCTTCATGGCCAAGCCGATCGCGCGCGAGCCGGGCAGCGCCATGCACATCCACCAGTCGATCCTCGACGCGGAAACCGGCCGCAACATCTTCTCCGGCGAGGACGGCGAGCCGACGCCGGAATTCTATTCCTTCATCGCCGGCCTGCAGGAGTACCTGCCCGCGGTCATGGGCATCCTCGCCCCTTACGTGAATTCCTACCGGCGGCTTGCCCGATACACGGCCGCGCCGATCAACATCCAGTGGGGTATCGACAACCGCACCGTCGGTCTTCGCATTCCGACATCGAACCCGGACGCCCGCCGCGTCGAGAACCGGGTGCCGTCTTCGGACGCAAACCCCTATCTGGCGATCGCCGCGTCGCTGGCCTGCGGCTGGCTCGGCATCGAGAAGGGCCTCAAGCCGACCGATCCGATCAAGGGCAGCGCCCGCGAACTGCCCTACGACTTGCCGCGCGGTCTGCTCGAAGCGGTTGCCGCGTTCCAGGAATGCGAACCGTTGCGTGAGCTCTTCGGCGATACCTTCGTTTCCGTCTATTCCGCCATCAAGCAGGAAGAGTTCGAAACCTTCATGCGGGTGATCAGCCCGTGGGAGCGCGAATACCTGCTGCTGAACGTCTGACAGCCCACGGGCCTCAAACCTGTCCCCCGGGAGAAAACCGAATGCATCACGCCCGCAATCTTTCGACCGCCGACTTCCAGCGTCTCGACGCGGATCACCACATCCATCCGTTCACCGACACCAAGGCGCTGAACGAGGAAAAGAGCCGCGTCATGGCGAAGGCCGACGGCGTCTGGCTCTGGGATACTGACGGCAATCGCTATCTCGACGGCATGGCCGGCCTGTGGTGCACCCAGATCGGCCACGGCCGGCGCGAGGTTGCCGACGCCGTGCACCGCCAGATGCTCGAGCTCGAGTATTACAACACCTTCTTCAAGACGACCCATCCGCCGGCCGCCGAACTGTCCGCCCTGCTGGCGGAGCTGACGCCGGAAGGGCTGAACCACGTCTTCTTCACGAACTCCGGGTCGGAAGCCAACGACACCGTGTTCCGGATGGTGCGCTACTACTGGCAGCTCCTCGACAAGCCGTCCAAGCAGATCTTCATCGGCCGCGTGCACGGTTATCACGGCTCCACCGTGGCGGCCTCCGCGCTCGGCGGCATGGCCGGGATGCACAACCAGGCCGGCATGGTGCCCGGCGTCCACCACATCACGCCGCCGCACTGGTTCGACTTCGGCGGTGACATGAGCCCGGACGAGTTCGGCGTTTGGGCGGCCAAAGAACTCGAGCGGACGATCGACGAGCTTGGCGAGGACAACGTCGCCGCCTTCATCGCCGAGCCGGTGATGGGTGCGGGCGGCGTCCTTATCCCGCCGGAGACCTACTGGCCGGAGATCAAGCGGATCTGCGCCGAGCGTGAAATCCTGCTGGTCGCCGACGAGGTGATCTGCGGCTTCGGGCGCACCGGCAAATGGTTCGGCTCGGACACCTACGATCTGAAGCCCGACCTGATGCCGATCGCCAAGGGCCTGTCGTCCGGCTATCTGCCGATCGGCGGCGTGATGGTCGCCGACAGGGTCGCCGACGTCATCATCGGCAAGGGCGGCGAATTCTACCACGGCTACACCTACTCCGGTCACCCCGCCGCCTGCGCCGCGGCGCTGGAGAACTTGCGCATCATGCGCGAGGAGAAGGTCGTCGAGCATGTCGCCGACGTCGCCGCGCCCTATCTGCAGGAGAAGTGGCGCAAGCTCGGCGAACACCCGCTTGTCGGCGAAGCGCGGATGATCGGTCTGGTCGGCGCGCTGGAACTGGTCCCCGCCAAGCCGAGCCGTGCCGAGCGTTTCGAACCGGTCGGTGAGGTCGGCACGATCGCCCGCGACTTCTCGTTCGCTAACGGGCTGGTGATGCGTGCCGTGCGAGACGCCCTGATCATCTCGCCGCCGCTGGTCATCACGCCCGAGGAGATCGACGAGATGGCCCGGATGATCGAGAAGACGCTCGACGACACGATGGCCGAGCTGAAGAAACAGGGACGCATGGCCTGAAGCTGCGGCGCGCGGGCCGGCACGGTCCGCGCTCCCTTTCCCCGACGGGTCCGACATGACGGTTCATCCCGAGCCCTATCCGGCCGACTCCTGGTACACGGCGACCGCCAACGCGCTCGATCCGTTTCCAGCTCTCGACGCCGACACGCATGCCGACGTTGCGATTGTCGGCGGCGGTTACACCGGGCTGTCGGCGGCGCTGCATCTTGCCGAACGCGGCATCGACGTCGTGCTGCTGGAAGCCAACCGGGTCGGTTGGGGCGCTTCGGGCCGCAACGGCGGCCAGATCCATTCCGGCCAGCGCCGCGACGTCGAGTGGCTCGAATCTCATCTCGGCCTCGACCACGCCAGGCGCCTGTGGGCGCTCGGCGAGGACGCCAAGGCGCTGGTCCGCGACCTGATCGCCCGGCACGATATCCAATGCGACCTGCGCGACGGCCTGTTCGGTGTCGCGCACAAGCAGCGCTTCGTCGATGGCGAGAAGCAGTATGCCGAGAAGCTCAGGCGCGACTACGGTTACGAGCAGATATCCTGGGTCGACCGCGCGCCGCTGGCCGAGGCGCTGGGGACCGACGTCTATTTCGGCGGCGTGCGGGACTCAGGCGCCGGCCATCTGCACCCGCTGAACTTTGCGCTCGGGATCGCCCGGGCAGCCGCTGCTGCCGGCGCTCACCTCCATGAGGCGACACCGGTGACGAAGCTGGAGGGCGGGGCGAAACCGGTCCTCGTCACGCCGGCGGGCCGGGTCAGCGCCGACACCGTGATCCTGGCCGGCAACGGCTATCTCGACGGGGTCGAGGCCGACACCGAAGCCCGTGTTATGCCGATGAACAACTACATCCTGACCACCGAACCGATCGGCGCCGGTCAGGAGGGCGGCATCCTGAAGGGCGGCGAGGCGGCGTCGGATTCCCGGTTCGTCATCTATTACTGGCGCCCGACCCCTGATGGCCGGCTGCTGTTCGGCGGCGGCGAGACCTATTCGCGCCGCTTCCCCGCCGACATCCGCGGTTTCGTGCGCCGGCACATGCTCAATATCTATCCGCAGCTCGACCAGGCCCACATCCATCACGCCTGGGGCGGCACGCTGGCGGTCACCGTGAACCGGTTGCCCTATATCCGGAAGATCGGGCCGGGCGTCTATGTCGGCGCGGGCTTCTCCGGCCAGGGCGTCACCATCGCGCCGCTCGCCGGCAAGGTGCTGGCCGAGGCGATCGCCGGCGAGCCCGCCCGGTTCGACGCGTTCGCCAACCTGCCCTGTCCGCAGTTTCCCGGCGGCAAGTGGCTGCGCACGCCGACCCTGATGGCGGCGATGACCTGGTTTGCGTTGCGCGACCGATTGTAGGCGGCAGCGTGATCGTACAGGATCACGGTATGACAAACGCAATCACCATCCTCGACGGCAGCATGGGCCAGCAGCTCAAGCTGATGGGCGCGCCCTTCCGCCTGCCCGAATGGTCGGCGCTGGCGCTCATGGAGGGGCCGGACTACGTGCGCCGTGCGCATAAGGCTTATATCGAAGCCGGCGCCGAGGTGATCACGACGAACGCCTATGCGCTGATCCCCTATCATATCGGCGAGGAGCGGTTCGCGTCCGATGCGGTCTCGCTGGCTGATCTCGCCGGCCGGCTGGCGCGCGAAGAAGCCGATGCGGCCGGCAAGCGAACGGTTCGCGTCGCCGGCTGCCTGCCGCCTTTGTTCGGATCCTATCGGCCCGACGTATTCCAGGCCGACCGCGCGCCCGACATTCTGTCTGTGCTGATCGCGGGCCAGTCGCCCTATGTCGACCTCTGGCTCGCCGAGACCATGAGTTCGATCGAGGAGGTCGAAACGGTTGTTGCGGCATTGACCGGAGACGCCCGCCCGCTCTGGCTGTCGTATACGCTCAAGGACGATCATCCCGATCTTGCCGATCCGCGCCTGCGCTCTCACGAAACCGTCGCCGAAGGCGTCCGCGCCGCGGTTCGGCTCGGAGCTGCTGCAATCCTGTTCAACTGCAGCCAGCCCGAAGTGATGGGCGAAGCGGTGTCGATCGCCTGTGCGACCCTTCGTGGCCTCGGTGCGGATCTGCCGGTCGGCGTCTATGCCAACACCTTCCCGCCGATGGCGGAGGACACGGAGTCGAACACCGGCACCGCCGTGCTCCGGCCGGAGCTGGATCCCCCGGCCTATCTCGATTTCGCCCGCGACTGGGTCGAACGCGGCGCAACGATTATCGGCGGCTGCTGCGGCATCGGGCCGGAGCACATTGCGGTGCTGAGCCGGGAACTTGCATAGTCCGTCGGACGCCTATGGCTGCATCAGGCGGCGCAGCGGCTCCGTACCGGGCCTGACCAGCACGGCGCGAAGCTGCTCGGAAACATATGGCGCCACCGTCTCGGTCGATCGGGCGAGGGAGTCTACGGTGATGCTGCGGGAGGCGGCCAGTCTGGCCCGGTAGGTGTGCCAGATGATCTCGAGGCCGTACTTCTCCTTTTCCGCGCGGCTCAGTCCCGTCGTTGCAGCCGCGCCGAGCACCGCTTCAGCCGTCTCGTCGGCGAATGTCGCATCGACGAGATCGGCGTAGCTGTCGCCCGGTTCGCCGGCAGCCCCCATCATGGCCGTTGCGGCTGGCGGTTGTGGCCCCTGACGTAGCAGCGCGTCCGCATCGACGATGCCTGCGCCGAATCTCCTCCCGTCCCAGCCGCCGGGCCGGTTGGCGGTTTGCTTGAGCAGTGAACGGAAGCGGTCCTGCAGCGTCTCGTTCCATGCGAGGTCGGCGACAAGCGCGTTCCTGCCGTGGTGGGCGAGCCACAGCGCGGCGACGCCGGCAGTCAGGGCGACCGCGTAGGAGGTGCCTTCGCCTGTGCCGTCGGCCCCGTAGTCGGTCGCCGCGCCGTTCTTCTTCGAATAGGCCCGCCAGATCAGTTCGCCCGGCGCGCTGACGTCGACGGCGCGCCCGCGGCAGGAGCCCCGCCAAGGCAGGCGGTCGCTGTTGATGCCGGCAACCGCGATACAGTTGTCATAGCGGGCCGGCCAGACGACCAACTTCACGCAATTGCCTGCCGCCGCCAGAACCAGGATGTTCTCGCGCACCGCCTTGCGAAGGGCATACCAGAGCGCGATGCTCGGAAACCCGCCGAGGCTCATGGTGATGATCGGGAACCCGCGCTTTCGCGCCAGATTGATGGTGCGTGCGACATTGACCTGCGTCAGCCGCACGACCGAACGGATCGCGCGTATGGGAACGAGCGTCGCCTGGGGGGCGGTCCCGGTCACCTCGCCGGGCGTGCCTGTTCCGCCTTGCTGGCCGCCGCTGTGGGCTTCGATGGTGCCCCGGCTCACCGCGACGCTGGCAGTGCCCGTTCCGTGGCCGGGATTGTCGAGCGGCAGGATCTTTTCGAGCGGATCGAGTGGATCGTTGTCGTTGCCGAGGAAGTCCCATCCCTGCCCGGGATCGATGGCATCGGTCAGTTCGGGATGCCCGGTATATCCGGTATCCACCTGCGCGATCACAATACCGTCGCCGCGATCGGGGCGTCCCTCCGCCTCGGAGTAATCCCAGGCGTTGTGTGCCTTGAGCATTCTGGGCGCCCAGCCGCGATCGGACGGACTCGATCCGTTGACCCAGCAACCGAGAACGTCGCCGGCCATGGCGAATGTTTCCGCCCTGTCAGGCTCGGTCGGGAACAGCTCCGTGTCGAGGTCAGGCTCGACCCGGACGAATCCGAACAGGTCCTCGAGATCATAGGCAAGATCGAACGGACTTGCGGCGATCTCGGCGGTTGGCGGGCTTGCCATGCGCAGCAGATAAAGGCGGCTCAGATCGGCGTCGTCCTCGTCCGGGAACACGGGTTCGACCAGCGCGGTAATCGAGTAGGCGTCGGAAATCCGCGCCGGTGGCCAGTGCGGTATGGGTTGCATCGTCGCCGATGGGCGCGGCGAGGATCGGTGCCGCGCCGTCGTCCGGCGCGATGCGCAACCCGAGCGATTCCGCGAAGGTGGCAAGGGCCTCGTCCTGCTCGGCGAGGCTGACGGTGCGGGCGGCCTCGGCCTGCGTCTGGTGATCGGGCGAGGGCGGGTCGACCTGGTCGGCGCCGGCGTAGCGATACCAGCCCGCGC
>ENA-ORCV01000720-ORCV01000720.1-marine-metagenome-genome-assembly--contig:-NODE-720-length-16207-cov-2.912275_pt1 | contig 16207 bp, 17 predicted proteins | sample MGYA00237779_ERZ508509 | MGnify/ENA primary metagenome ERZ508509 (study PRJEB26180, sample SAMN06268772) | marine metagenome | isolation source: Bioluminescent Bay, La Paraguera, Puerto Rico | place... | reverse complement strand
CCTGTTGTCGCGTTTGAAATCAATCTCGACGCAATTCCAGGCGGTCGGAAAAAAGCGACAAAAACCAAAGGCGCTTTGGATATTTCTGATCTGCAGCCGGTTCGACGCGACTTTGCCTTTGTTGCTGACAAGGGTGTTGAAGCAATGAAGTTTGTGAAAGCGGCAAACTCGGCAGACAAGAAGCTGATCCAATCCACATCGATCTTTGATGTATTTGAAGGCGAGCATGTTGGTGAAGGCAAAAAGTCAGTTGCGATCGAAGTGACTTTGCAGCCGCGCCAAAAAACGTTGACCGATGAAGAAATCGAGGCAGTCAGCAAGAAAATTATCGCTGCGGTCGAAAAAGCAACGGGCGCAAGTTTGCGCGGCTAACTCAAATGGTGAGCCAAACGCAAGGGAGAAAAAACGGCATCTTTGACCAACTGCTACTCGTTGGCATATTGGCGACGACCTTTTTTCTGCCCACGCTATTTGGCTCAATTTCGATTGCGTTTGCATTGTTGTTTGCATTGTTCGCTGGAACAGTGGGCAGCTTCCGTTCGGCACGTAATGCCGAATTTGTATGGCAGCCAACCCTTGTAGCTTTGCTTGGCTCATTTCTCATTTTGTTGAGCATTTTCGCTTTCAATGCCCGCAGCGCAGCTGATCTGGGGCATTTGGTCAGCTTTCTAGGTTTGGCACTGCCGTTACTACTTTATCAATTTTTGATCACACTCAAGAAACCTGTCACATTTGCGCGGATCGCTAGATATTGTGTGCTTGGTTGCCTGCTCGGCGTTGTATTCGCGCTGGCACAAAAATTCGGTCTAAACATGGATAGAACTGTTGCTGTTGCAGCGGGCGCAAATGCAGTTGCACGGGTTGCCATTATATTTGGATTCCTTGCAATCGCATGTGTGCAATGGCGATTGCCTTCGCGCGCGAACATGGGTGTCATTGCGCTGGGCGCAGCAATTTTGATTGTTCTATTGAGTGGTTCGCGCGGTGCATTGCTTACCGTACCGATTGCAACGTTGATTGCCATCGCGTTCGTGACACCTGTGGTTTGGGAGAAATCCAAACCGCTTTTTGCCGGCATCATCGCTTTATTGGTAGCCGCCTGCGCGGCTCTGATTATGCTCGACCCTTCTGGAATGGTCAGCCGAACAGGCTACACGCTTTCAGAAATGTTTTCTGGTCGTTTGCCTGGCTTATCTTCAGAACTAAGATTTGAGTTGTTGGTTGGGGCGTGGAAAGCGTTCTTACAAGCGCCGGTTACTGGATATGGGTGGGCAGGACACTGGGACGCATTGATGTCAGTGACCAATGATCCCGAATATTTTGCACCTGTCCGGCAATATTTCACATTTCACAATGACATTGCAGATTTTGCGGTAGCGGGCGGCGTGTTCGGCCTTTTTGCCTATGCCATAATTATTCTAGCGCCAATTGTGAATCTACTTTTGGACCCGGATTTGCGGGCAAACAGAAGGGCCGCATATGCGCTGGTGTTATTGCCGGTGTGCTATTTTTTCTTCGGTCTGACAGACTTCGTTTTCGGCTTTGACTTACTCACAACGCTTTACGGGTTCAGCCTTGCCTTTATTCTTGCGGCGGCAAAGGGGGGGCGCGTTTAAAATAGGCCAAAGGTTTGGTTGCAAATCTTTGACGTGCATGGGAAAAGCAGTGAACCCCCTACACTTAGTCGCGGAGTGTTTGCATGCCAGCAATTCAAAAAGAAGACTTCATCCAATCCATCGCAGATGGCTTTCAATTCATCTCATACTATCACCCTCTGGACTATGTTCAGGCGGTTGCAAGAGCATATGAGAAGGAAGAAAACCCAGCGGCCAAAGATGCGATTGCGCAAATTTTGACGAACTCGCGCATGTGTGCTGAAGGTCATCGTCCGATTTGCCAAGACACGGGCATGGCCGTTGTCTTCCTAGAAATTGGCCAAGATGTGCGTTGGGATACCGACACCACCATCGAAGAGATGGTCAATGAAGGTGTGCGCCGCGCCTATACTCAATTTGACGATAATTTGCTGCGCGCGTCGATCCTTGTGGATCCTGCTGGTAGCCGCAAAAACTCCGGCGACAATGCGCCTGCTATTATCCATTATGAAATGGTCGCAGGTGACAAGGTCGATGTAACCGTTGCAGCGAAAGGTGGCGGTTCTGAAAACAAAGCTAAGCTCGCGATGCTTAACCCGTCCGACGATATTGTGGAATGGGTGCTGAAGACCGTACCAACATTGGGCGCCGGTTGGTGTCCGCCAGGGGTGCTTGGAGTTGGCGTGGGCGGTACGCCGGAAAAGGCGATGTACCTCGCCAAGAAATCGCTTATGGCGCCAGTGGATATCCAAGATCTTATTGAGCGCGGTCCAAATTCGACCGCTGAAGAATTGCGCCTTGAGCTTTTTGAGAAAGTGAACGCACTGGGCATTGGTGCGCAAGGACTTGGTGGTCTGACCACCGTCGTGGACGTAAAAGTTCTCGATGCGCCAACCCATGCGGCATCAAAGCCTGTGGGACTTGCACCAAACTGCGCAGCGAACCGTCACGTGCACTTTACACTGGATGGCACCGGCCCAGCTGAATTGACACCGCCACCGCTAAGTGCATGGCCTGATATTGGCTGGAAGCCTTCCTCTGAAGCAAAGTCTGTTGATCTGTCAACGCTGACGAAAGAAGAAGTGGCCAGCTGGAAGCTTGGTGATCGAATCCTCCTGAACGGTAAGATTTTGACCGGACGGGATGCAGCGCACAAGCGTATTCAAACGCTCTACGAAAGCGGCGAAGGGTTGCCAGAAGGCGTCGATTTCACCGATCGCGTTATCTATTATGTTGGACCAGTGGATCCAGTTGGCGATGAAGCAGTTGGTCCAGCAGGGCCAACAACGGCCACGCGCATGGACAAGTTTACCGAGATGATGCTCGAAAAAACTGGTCTGGTTGCGATGATCGGTAAAGCCGAGCGCGGACCAGTTGCGCTTGAAGCGATCAAAAAGCATCAAGCCGCCTATTTGATGGCGACAGGCGGTGCGGCGTACCTCATTTCAAAAGCCATTCGGTCATCGCGCGTAGTGGCGTTTGACGAACTGGGTATGGAAGCGATTTACGAGTTTGAAGTTGAAAACATGCCGGTGACCGTCGCTGTGGATTCAAGCGGTGAAAGCGTGCACAAAATCGCACCTGCTATTTGGCGAAAGAAAATTGGCAAATTGCCAGAGCCTGCGTAGGAAATATTGAGGGTCGGCATTGCCGGCCCTTTTATTTTAGGGTTTTGCGCATTTCCCAAATATGCACCGGCGCAACCCAACCTTGGTGGGTTTCCCCCATTTTGCTGTGCTCGTCAAACACCGTCCAATCATGGCGTTCATAGAAACGGCGTGCACCATCGTTGCCCTTTATGCAGCTAAGGGTTGCGATAACGGTTCCTTCAGCCATCATTTTCGCTTCACCAAGTGCCAAAAGATTTGCGCCCAAGCCCTGGCCGCGCGTTTTGGGGTGAATAAATAGCTGCGACAAGCGGTCGTTATGCGCCACCATCAACCCCTCGATTTGATTGCCATTAGTGGCAACAAATATATGCGGGAAGAATTCGTTTATGCGCGCGCGCATGAAACGTAGGTCGCGAAAATCCGCAATGCGTTTGTCCTGAAAAGGCGCTTGGCTTTCATGCCACATATCGTGGTAAAATTTCGCCAAATTGTCCGTTTCGTCGGTATGTGCACTGCGGATTTCTGTCATTTTATGGGCCTAGCGTAGCCAGCCGCCAGGTTGTGGATGCAAATCCATCATGCCGGTCTTGGCCGCATTATCGATGATCTGCAACTCTTCGTCAGAAAGCGTCAAATTGTTCAGCGCCCCCAAATTGTCCTTAAGCTGCTCAAGTGTCCGCACGCCAATAAGCGCAGAAGTCATCTCATCACGGCGCAAAGCCCATGCGAGCGCAAGTTGAACAAGTGTTTGGCCGCGTTGATCTGCCAACGTTTGTAGTGCATCTACGGCGTCCAGCACACCTTGCTCGAGATGGCGGCCAAATAGTGATGAGTTGGCTTCGCCAGCGCGCGTGCCCGCGTTGTCGCGGTTCGAATATTTGCCGCTCAAAACACCTTGCGCAAGTGGTGAAAATGCAATGCACCCGATCCCAAGTTCACCAAGCGTGTCGAGGGTTCCATCGTCTTCGATCCAGCGGTTCAAGATTGAATAGCTAGGTTGGTGAATAGTCAGGGGTACGCCCATTTCTTTCAAAATACGGTGGGCTTCGATCGTTTCTTTCTTGGGGTAAGACGATACACCAACATAGAGCGCTTTGCCTTGCTTGTAGATTGATGCGAGCGCACCCATTGTTTCTTCAAGCGGAGTTTCCGGATCGAACCGATGCGAATAAAAAATATCGAAATATTCAACACCACAGCGCTTTAGGCTTTGGTCGCAACTGGCGATCAGATATTTGCGTGAACCAAATTCACCATAGGGACCGGGCCACATATCGTAGCCGGCTTTGGAAGAGATGATCATCTCATCGCGATAGGGCGCAAAGTCGCGCGCCATCATTTGTCCAAAAAGCTCTTCAGAAGATCCAGGAGGCGGGCCGTAATTGTTGGCAAGGTCGAAGTGAGTTACACCTTGATCAAAGGCGTAGCTCAATATCTCGAACGCACTCGGATAATCTCGCGTGCCACCAAAATTTTGCCATAGCCCTAGGCTGATAGCAGGTAGCTTTAATCCTGATCTTCCCGTCCGGCGATATTGCATATCTTGATATCGGTTTTCATCGGCTTTATATGGCACGTCGGTTCCCTTCACTTGGTTTAGCTCCAATATGAAGCTTGTTAGGCTATTGGAGCAGGTCCAAGGCAAGCGGAAAATTGCAAAAAATGCAAGGGATCAAAGCTGGACTTGGCGAGCGCCGCTGAGTTTGATAAACCGCCTTTTCGAAGTTTAACGCAAGGAAATGCGACATGTCTCAGTTCAAGGTTGTAGCGCTGTATAAATTTGTGTCGCTCCCAGACTATAAAGAGCTGCGCGAACCCATTCACCAGTTCTGTTTAGACCGTGGCGTCAAAGGGGCCTTGCTACTTGCTGAAGAAGGTATCAATGGCACTGTGGCTGGCACCCCAACCGCCATTGATGAGCTTGTTGACTATTTGGAACGCGGAAACCTGTTCAAAGGCCGTTTCAAAAACTCAGAACTGAAATACTCAACCGCCGCAGAAATGCCTTTCATGCGGATGAAGGTAAAGCTGAAAAAAGAAATCGTTACGCTGCGCGCGCCAGAGGCAGATCCGACCAAGATTGTTGGCACCTATGTCAACCCGGAAAACTGGAACGACATTATTTCAGACGACGAAACAGTGGTGTTGGACACGCGGAATGACTACGAAGTGGCGATTGGCACTTTTGAAGGTGCTGTCGATCCAAAGACAGAAAACTTCACCCAGTTCAAAGACTTCGTAGAGAAAAACCTAGACCCGCAAAAGAACAAGAAGGTTGCAATGTTCTGCACCGGCGGCATCCGCTGTGAAAAAGCGTCAGCCTATATGCTCGCTAAAGGCTTTGAGGAAGTTTATCACCTCAAAGGCGGCATTTTGAAATATTTGGAAGAAATGCCAGAAGAACAAAGCATGTGGGATGGCGAGTGTTTCGTCTTTGACGAGCGCGTGTCCGTGGGGCATGGCTTGGCGCAAGGTAATCTCACACTTTGTCGCGCTTGCCGGTTCCCGTTGACACCTGACGACATGAAACATGCGGATTTCATTGAGGGTCAGCAATGCCATCATTGTGCGGGCAAAATAAGTGAGAAAAGTCGCGCGCGCGCTGCAGAGCGTGAAAAGCAAATCCGTTTGGCTGAAAAGCGCGGCCAAGAGCACATTGGCGACAATGCTGCAAAATTTGCCGAAGAAAACAAAAAACGGATGAAAGAGTTGCGCGAAGAACAGCGCAAGCTCAACGCTGAGGCCGCAAAAGCTTAGTTGGGAATAATACCCGCGTCGCGTGCCGCCTGAACCTGGCCGCGGCTAATGGGCAGTTTGGCACCGTCGAGCATTTCAACAACGTAGTTGCCGTTTTGTCGGTCCACCGATTTGATGCCTTCAATCGCAATCCAATGCGAACGGTGAATGCGCAACCCATCGATGCCCGTGGTTTCCTTTTCAGCGTCGCCCATGCGCAGCAACAGAAGCTCTTGTCCGCGCGAAGTGACCACATTGATGTAATGATCTTGCATCGACATATATAAAAGCTTGCCGCGATTTTGGATTTGAAGGCGCGCGAGGATCGGGACTTGTTTCGTGGCTGATGGGCGATCTTCACGCAAAAACAAAACATGTAGCGCGGTGATGCACATGGAAACCAGAACGCAATAGACAAGCGTCATCACACCTTCAAAGCCGCTGATCTCCCAATCACCCAAAATCGCCGCATTTGCGATTGTTACAGTGACCGCTACGGGCAGACCAGCGCCAATTCCGCCGCCGATAATCATCATAACCACGTTTGGCTGGCGCTTAAGCTGGTGCATAATGTTGACGACAAACCCGCCGCCAAATGCACCAACGCCGTAGCAAGTCAAAACGATAAACACCCAATAAGCGATGCGCGGCGCCAGCAAGAAATACTGAAATGTTGAAAATGGCCCAATAAGGCCAAGCATTATCCCTATGACCAGCATGGCGGCGAGCGTACGAGGCGAACTAAAAACGTCGCGCATTTCACGAAGCGTCAATTGAAAGGCGCTGCTAAACACGTAAATTTTCCCTCAGTTCGCGCAAACAAAATTGTCCCAACTCTTGTGACCTCTTAGCCAAGATTTTGCAAGCGATCCACATTGGATGAACGACAGGGGATGATTTTGAATTTCGAGATTTTTTATCGAATGCCATTTGCCATACAACTTCACATGGTGACGGCGCTGATGTGTCTATTTCTCGGTGCCTATATGTTTTGGGGCAAGAAAGGCAACAGGACCCACAAGATTTTGGGGTGGTGCTGGATGATCCTAATGCTCATCACCGCGACAAGCGCGGCTTTCATTCATGGCTTTAAGCTCATCGGACCGTTCAGCCCTATCCACATCTTCGTGCCGATCACATTTTGGGGCGTTTATGAAGGTGTCGTTTATGCGCGGCGCAAAAACATCAAAGCTCATCGCGGCGCAATGCGCTCCATGTATTGGGCCGCACTTTGCATACCTTTTGCCTTTGCGCTCATGCCTGGGCGCTTGCTTTCACACTTTTTCGGAACAGTAGAATTGGAATGGATACCTATGTCTTTGGTGGCTTTGATCGTCTTGTCTGTTGGCGCTTACTATCGGTGGGAGCGCATGTGGCAAGGTCTATTTGACGCTACGCTTGAGCGAGTTGGTCTGCAAAAGCGATAAACAAATCGCGATTTTGGGGGTCGGGATTATGTCGGGAAATCGAATATAATCCCAAAAGCATCAGATAGAGCTGGCGCGCATAGGTTTCTGCTGCGTTTTGTTCATGGCCGATGTCCAAAAGCAGTTGTTCGAGATATGAAATGCGCACGGCTTCGGTGCTTTTTAGCTTTTCGGCGGCCATCGGATCTTGGCCCGCCCAAGCGCGCAGCGCGCCTTCTACCGCAATTGAATCTAAGCCATGGGTTTGCGCTTCAGAAGAGACTCGTGCCAGTTGCTTTAGTTTCTCAGCGGCAGGAAGTTCAGCCTCCTGCAATTGCTCAATGATGTTGTGGGTGCCCTCGGTTTCCCAGAAATCAAGCATATGCGCCAATAAGGCTGGCCGATCTGCAAAATGCCAATAAAAAGAGCCCTTGGTTGCACCAAGGGTCTTGGCAATGCGCTCCACTTTCACGCCATCAATGCCCTCAGCGCCCAAGGTTTCAAATGCCGCCAAAGTCCAATCCGTTTTGGTATGTTTTGCACGTCTACCCATGATTTCTCTTCTTGCTGATTAACCCTGCGACAATATTCCATACGAAACCGTATTGTTTTGTTTGTAAATTGCCTTTAAATACGGATGCGTATGTTTATGTAAGGTAACGCAAATGACCAATGCAAACAAAAAAGTAAATCCTTGGCTCGCCGCCGCCGCCGTCTTGTCTTTCGCCACCACTGGACTTCACGTTTTTGGCGGCACGCCAGAAATTATGGTTCCGCTTCATCGTTCGGACGCCCCTATGCTTTCCAAGGGCATTGCGGAGGTGATGTGGAACCAAATCACGTTGCTGTTGCTGCTAGCGGGCGTGTTTTTTGGGTGGGCCGCGATGCGGTCGGCACGCGCAAAAGATCTCACACTGGCGCTGATCATTCTTTATATTGGAATCGCGATCCTGTTTGTCTTTTCTGGCATGCAAATGTTCCAAAGCCTTTGGGTTATGCCCCAATGGACCCTATTTGTCGCAATGGCAGGATTAGCGGCGATCGGGCTCAAGCGCCGCGCATAGAATTAGGATGCTGACGCAAAGTGGGTCAGCAACTCTTCACGTATAAGATCCGGCGCATCCAAGTTCGCACAATGGGCTGCGCCGGGAACCTCAACAACTTTAAAGTTCGCGTTGACACTTAACTCTTTTATGGTCGGCCCAATTGCGGCGTTGATTTGTTTGTCATGCTCAGCGCGCAATAAAAGCATCGGCTTCGGCGAGTTGCCGGCTACAGAGATCAAGTCATATTCTGCAATGTGTGACATGGTCAAAGATGTCACCTTGGGGTTCGCCGCTTCCAGCAATTTCTTCATCACCGCTTGGCCATGCGCATTTCGCGATACCGCTTTTGCGCCGAGATCGCCCACCCAGCTTGGGGGGATCAATTGGTTCACAAACTTCGCCAACCCCATCGTGAATGACGACGTTTTCAAAGAGTAGGTCGTGCCAAAGGTTGCAAAAGTTTCAACAAGTCGCGGGCGAAGCCTCAAAATCGTCAGCCCAACTAGCCCGCCCAAGGAGTTGCCGACAAAGTGAAGCTTCTCAATGCCCAATTCATCGGCCAACTCCAAAATGTCATTCGCGTAGGCCACAAGAGAAAAAGATGTCTCGGTGAAGTGTGAAGGCGTTTTGGATTGCCCGTGGCCGCGCAAGTCTGGCACCAATACGTGGAAACCTTGCTGAATAAAAAACGCAGCGTCGTCAGTAAACTGTTCTTTGCCCGCGCCCAATCCATGGCATAATAGCAATGTTGGATTGGCACGATCCCCGCCTTCTAAATAATGCAGCGAAAATGACTCGCGCCGGAATGACCGCGTCGCCAACGCCGCGTTTTCGGTTGGTTGATTTGAAGTCATAAAAAACGTTCCAAGTATTTCGGTATCAAATATTATCGGCCAGTTTCGTGCATGGCAAACATGCCCAATAGCGCTATGCGTGTTTCAGTTGTTGCATCAAGATTAGCGCAATGACCGCCTTTTTCAATGTCGATACAATTGAAGTTCGGCTGACCTTTCATTGCTTTCATAGTTGTCATAAGGGCTGCATTCACCAACCGGTCTTCACCACCGCGGATCATCAGGATTGGTTTTTTGTATCCAAGGGCGTGATCAATGAAGTTGTACTGCGCTACGTTCTGCGCCGTATGCGTGACGACGTTAATGTCGTAATCCTGCAAAATTTCCTTCACCATTTCTTGTGCTTCGCGTCGTGTCGAAGTGCTTTGGGCAAGTAAATGGTCAACCCATTCAGGGCCGATGAAATCATAAAGGGCTGGCAATGCTTGCGCGGCCCGGCCTGGCGCCATCAACGCGTAGGAGGTGCCGAAGGTTGTAAACGTCTTGAAACGTTGGGAATGCTGCGGCAGCAAAGAAAGGGCGAGAATGCCACCGAGCGAATTCCCCACCCAGTGAACTTCCGATACCTCGGCGTCGTCCAATATCGCAATCAAATCAGCTGCCATTTCTGGAATGCTAAAGTCGAGCTCGGTGATGTCGTCTGGAACACTTGACCGTCCGTGGCCGCGCAAATCTGGCAAAATGACGCGGTAGCCATGGCTCGCGAAAAACCGTGCATCATCCGAAAACTGCCGACCGCTTGATGCAAGCCCGTGACACAGAACGATAACCGGGTCTTCCTTCTTCCCAAAATCGCAGTATGAAATGTCAAATCGGCCACGGGAGATGATTTTGTTAGGTAGTTTGTCGGTCACGATTATCTCCTCAGTCCGCCGAACGTTGCGGCAGCCGTTTATGCAAAAAATAATGGTGCTAACTTGTGGCGTTTGCTTGAAGAATTCAATCCATTGTTTGCAAGAAAATGGGCTGTTTTTGGCCCAATGTGACGATTGATGACAGCAGGCGCAAAAATGCGGTGTAATTTCTCTTTTCGACTGCGCCTAAAGCTGGTAATCAGCGCGCTATGACTGAATTGAAGAACATTCGCAATTTCTCAATCGTGGCGCACATCGACCACGGTAAATCCACATTGGCTGATCGCTTGATCCAGGTGACGGGCGGTCTAACCGAGCGCGAAATGCAACAGCAAGTGCTCGACAATATGGAAATTGAGCGCGAACGCGGCATTACGATTAAGGCGCAAACCGTCCGTTTGGAATATCAAGCGAAAGACGGCGAAACCTATGTGCTGAATTTGATCGACACGCCAGGACACGTTGACTTTGCTTATGAAGTGAACCGCTCGCTGGCAGCGTGTGAAGGATCGCTGTTGGTGGTCGATGCGTCTCAAGGTGTGGAAGCGCAAACTTTGGCAAACGTTTATCAGGCCATTGAAGTTGACCATGAGATTGTACCAGTTCTCAATAAAATCGATTTGCCGGCCGCAGAACCAGATCGCGTAAAGCAGCAAATTGAAGATGTGATTGGTCTTGATGCAACCGACGCCGTAGAGATTTCTGCGAAAACCGGTCTTGGCATCGAAGATGTGTTGGACGCAGTTGTTGAGCGTTTGCCAGCACCTGAAGGCGACAGAGATGCGCCACTTAAGGCCATGCTCGTCGACAGTTGGTATGACGCTTATCTGGGCGTTGTCGTTTTGATCCGCGTGATTGATGGCACCATCAAAAAAGGTCAAAAGGTCAAAATGATGAACACTGGCGCGGTTTACGATCTTGATCGCGTGGGCGTGTTTACACCAAAGCTTGTTGAAAAAGGCGAGCTTGGACCAGGCGAAATCGGCTTCATCACAGCGTCGATTAAAGAGGTGGCCGACACCAATGTTGGTGACACGATCACGGACGCCAAAAAGCCTTGCGATGCACCGCTTGAGGGTTTCCGCCCGGCACAACCTGTGGTGTTCTGTGGTCTCTTCCCAGTTGATGCGAATGACTTTGAAGATCTGCGCGCCGCGATGGGCAAACTCCGCCTCAACGATGCGAGTTTCTCTTATGAGATGGAAACATCAGCCGCGCTCGGCTTTGGTTTCCGTTGCGGTTTCCTTGGGCTATTGCACCTTGAAATTATTCAGGAACGCCTAAGCCGTGAATTTGATCTCGATCTGATCGCTACTGCGCCTAGCGTTGTTTACGAAATGGGCATGCGTGATGGCTCGCAACTTGATTTGCACAACCCGGCAGATATGCCAGATGTGATGCAAATCGAAGAAGTCCGCGAACCATGGATCAAAGCTAACATTCTAACGCCGGACGAATATCTTGGCGGCATTTTGAAACTTTGCCAAGATCGTCGTGGTATTCAAACCGACCTTTCTTATGTCGGTAACCGCGCTATGGTCCAATATGATTTGCCGCTCAACGAAGTCGTTTTTGATTTCTATGATCGCTTGAAGTCTATCTCAAAAGGCTATGCGAGCTTTGACTATCAGCTGTCCGACTATCGCGCGGGCGACTTGGTGAAAATGTCGATCCTTGTAAACGGCGAGCCTGTGGATGCGCTATCCATGTTGGTGCACCGTTCAGCTGCCGATAGCCGTGGCCGTGTAATGTGTGAGAAACTGAAAGAGCTTATCCCGCAACACCTCTTTAAAATCCCGATCCAAGCTGCGATTGGCGGCAAGGTGATCGCGCGTGAAACCATTTCCGCTTTGCGCAAAGACGTGACCGCAAAATGCTATGGCGGTGACGCCAGCCGAAAGCGTAAGCTTTTGGATAAGCAAAAAGCCGGTAAGAAAAAAATGCGTCAGTTCGGCAAGGTTGAGATCCCGCAAGAAGCCTTTATCAAAGCGCTTAAAATGGGCGACGGCTAGTATGTTAAAGTCGGCCTTTCACCTTGCCTATCACGTGACGGATTTGGACGCAGCGCGCGCCTTCTATGGCGATTTGCTGGGCTGCAAGGAAGGCCGGAGCAAGGAAACGTGGGTCGACTTCGATTTCTTCGGGCATCAGATTTCGCTGCACCTCGGCGAACCATTTCCGGTTGCCAACACGGGCAAAGTCGGCGAGCACATGGTGCCGATGCCGCATCTCGGGGTCATTTTGCCAAAACCAGCCTGGGATGCGCTGGCCGAAAAACTGCAAGGCGCAGAGATTGAGTTCGTAATCGAGCCAACCACGCGTTTCGCTGACGAACCGGGTGAGCAATCAACCATGTTCTTTTATGATCCGTCGGGCAACCCAATCGAGGTCAAAGGCTTTGCGGATTTTGAGGGCATTTTCGCCAGCTAATTTGTGAAACTACGCGATTGCGTAAATTTTGCCGCTATTGCAGTTGCGAATGCGATCAACCCGCGCGCCGTCCCAATGAAAATCATAGTGATCAGCTTGTATAGGCACGGGCACTACATCGGGCCAAAAGACACCAATGCACTTTCCACCTTCGCAGCGAACGCTTGGGTAAAAAACACCATTAGATCCTGCCGCGCGTAAATTTGCGCCAATGCGTTGCGCTTCGCGGTAATCGTTAGGCAACAGCGCTTTAGGTACGTCGCTAACGTCATGCAATTTGGCGTCAATGCTGCCAATGAGCATTCTGAATTGCGACGTCCAGCCCGCATTTTCATTGGTCGCCTTCATAAATCGAGCGTGATGGAATGCGACCTCCTTTATGGCGACTTCTTCGCTGTCGCCCGCGCTGTAAACACCATAGCTACCATTGGTAAAGCGACCCGGGCGGTCACGCGACACATGAACAAATGGCGCCATTACATAACTGGCGCCAATACCATTTACGCGACGTTCGATAGGGACAAGCGCGAGCTGCCCAATGCTATCAACTACGCGAGGATTGGATTTGGCTTCTGCCGATGCAAGCGCTTCCCAATCCTCAGGGTCTGCAATGTCTTCAAACAGATCAATCGGCGGAAAAATGGAGCGGATGAGCCGAAAGGTTTTCGGCCACGCTACACGGATCAATGGGATGTCGTTGATGTTCACCTGCCGCCACGCTCTGCATCGAGGTAGGAACGAATTCGGGCCAAATCAAACATCGATCCCTGCATCATGATATTGAGCGCCGACACGCCGCCAAAGGCGCTATTGGGCTTTTTGATCCACGCATAACCCTGGTGCGGATCGCTAAACATATAGCGAAGCCCTTTGTGAATGCCGAGTAAGATAGACAGCCGCATGGCCAAATCTCTGTCGATCCGACCAATATCGCCCTTCTTCCAGCGCGCCCATGTGCGCGCCGCCATGCCACCAAGCAGCTGGCAAGCCTCCACATCGCTCAACGCCCAGCGATCAAAAAGATTGGTTACCGCGCGCGCCAGCGCTGCAGCCTCATCTTCAGTGATTGCAGTATGCTCCGGCTGTGCGGTTGTGGTTTGAACTTCAAGCAGCATTTTAATTCTCCATGTGGCAAATATAGTAACAAAAATGCCAAATGGCAAGAGTATGGCAATTTGAGATCAAGTGTTGGGCCGAGAATCGTCAAAAGATCGGGTGTTAACCGACCATGCCCATCATGCGATAGGCGATTTGCGCTGCCGTGAAATCCCACGCATCGCTGGTCGCGTTGGGCGCCAGTTCAACAACATCTAAACCAACGCACTTGCGACCCTTAAGCGCAGATCGCACAATGGAAAGCGCTTGATAGTAGCCCAAGCCACCCGGTACTGGGGTGCCAGTTGCCGGCATGATGGAGGGGTCCAGCCCGTCTACATCAAAGCTGACATAGACCTCATTTGGAAAATCGTCTGGCAACACAATCTCTGAGATGTTCTTGGTCACCAGTTTTTCGCCGTCGATAAAGGTGACGCCGTATTTTGTACGGGCTTCAACTTCTTGTTGGCACAAGGCGCGAACGCCATATTGGGCAAGCCTGTGCCCGTTTTCTGATAGGAGATGCATCACCGATGCATGAGAGTGTTTCTCGCCTTGGTAAGCGATCCGCAAGTCGGCATGGGCGTCAATTTGAATGATGCCGATTTTCTTGTTGAGCGCACGAGACACACCAGTCACCGCGCCGTAAGTGAGAGAGTGTTCGCCACCAAGGGTAACTGGGATTTTGCCCTGGGAAACAATCGTTTCAGTTTGCTTTGCCAGGCGCGCCATTACGTCGGGCAGCGGACCGTCGCAATCAATTGGGTCCAATGTTGAAATGCCAGCGGTGCACGGTTCACCTTCAGGGCAAATGCGCTCCAGTTCGTTCGACGCGGCAATGATTGCCTCGGGCCCGTTCTGCGTGCCGGCACCATACGAAACGGTGCGCTCCAAAGGCATGGGAACCACGACAAACTTAGCGCCCGCCAACTGGCGTTCTTGATCGGTCAGTTCTGAATCCAAGAAGGTCGACATCAATTTGTCCAATCAAGAAAGGCGTTGTTCAAAATCGGTATAGCCGAAGCTTTTGACAATGCGGGTTTGGTTTGTATCGGAGTTCCAAATTGCAATCGCGGGTAGCGGTACACCGTTGAAAGTGTTGGTTTTAACCATCGAGTAGTGCGCTTGATCAAGGAATGCAAATCGATCCCCGATCTCAAATGGTTTGGCGGGGCGATAACCCCCAATCACATCACCAGCAAGGCATGAAGGCCCGCCGATTAGGAAGCTAGACCCCTCATCGCGCTCGCCGAGCATGGCGGGTCTATACGGCGCTTCGATCACATCTGGCATGTGGCAAGTAGCCGAAATATCGGAAATGGCGAGCTGTTTTTCATTGAAAGGCAAATCAAGAATTTCGCCCACCAAAATGCCAGCGTCGATGGCGCAGGCTTCCCCCGGCTCGAGGTAAACATCTACCGCGAACGTTTCGCGGATGTTTTTGATAAATTCGATTAAGCCCTCGCGATCATAGTCTGAGCGGGTGATGTGGTGTCCCCCGCCGAAATTGATCCAGCGGAGACGTTCCAAAAACGGTTTTAGTCGTGGAAGGGCGGCTTCCCATGTACGTTTAAGTGGGGCAAAGCCCTGTTCGCAAAGCGTGTGCATATGAATGCCGTCCACGCCTTCAAAGTCTTCTAGCTCAAGCTGAGAAAGGGGTACGCCCAATCGTGAGCACGGGGCGCAAGGATCATACTTTTCCGTATGCCCTTCAGAATGCTCTGGATTTATCCGCAAACCAACGCTCGTTTTGCTGTCCGATGCGGCAACAATGTGCGCGAAACGTTCCTTTTGTGCCACCGAATTGAAAATTAGATGATCACTTAGCGAAACAATCTCAGGCAAATCGTCAGATTTGTAGCCCGCGCAAAATGTGGTTAGTGATCCACCAAAATGTTGGTTCGCCAATTTTGCTTCATAAATGCCAGACGCGCAGGTGCCATCCAAATATTGGCGAACGAGCGGGCCTAAAGAAAACATCGAAAATGCTTTGAGGGCCAATAGCACTTTGGCCCCCGACCGTTCCTTTACGCCGGCAAGAATTTTGAGGTTGCGTTCAATCGCAACCTCATCAACGACGAAGCAAGGTGAGGGGACTGAATAAAGATCAAAGCGGGCAAATTCGCCCTCGTCACCTGATTGCGGCAAACCTTGTTCGGTCATTCTCAAATCCTTCGGGTCCAGACCCTAAAACTGAACCGGTCCGTCCAGCTCTTTCACTTCCCACGGCAAACCGTGATTGTTGAGCATGTCCATAAAGTTGTCTGGATCAAGTTGTTCCATGTTCCAAACGCCCGGTGTATTCCAGTTTCCTTTTAGGAACTGTGCAGCACCAATCATCGCGGGAACGCCTGTAGTGTAAGCAACCGCCTGCGAACCAACTTCTGCGTAGCACTCTTCGTGGTCACAAATGTTGTAGATGTAATAGGTCTTCTCGCCTTCGCCATCTGCCGCTTGGCCGGTGGCAATGTCACCAATACATGTTTTGCCCTTGGTGAGTTCGCCAAGATCACTTGGGTCAGGCAAAACCGTTTTGAGGAATTGCAACGGAATAATCTCTTTGCCCTCATGCATCACCGGC
>ENA-ORCV01000719-ORCV01000719.1-marine-metagenome-genome-assembly--contig:-NODE-719-length-16215-cov-2.670963_pt1 | contig 16215 bp, 13 predicted proteins | sample MGYA00237779_ERZ508509 | MGnify/ENA primary metagenome ERZ508509 (study PRJEB26180, sample SAMN06268772) | marine metagenome | isolation source: Bioluminescent Bay, La Paraguera, Puerto Rico | place... | reverse complement strand
AAGATCGAGGCGGTGCTGCCGGCACCGCCCACACCCGAGGCCCTGCTGGAAAAGACCGCCGTTCTCGACGAGGCGAACAGGTTCAGTCGCACGCGGCTGTCGGAGGCCGCAGGGGCGCGTGTGGCGGCGCTCGAAACCCTGGCGGACGGGCTGGAGCAAGACGGGGCCGGGGCCATGTCCGAGGATTTCGCATCGCTGGACGACCGGCTGAGAGACCTCTCCGTCGCACCCGTCCCCGTGACGGTGGAGGCGGCGACGACCTATTTCCGCGAGGCTTCGGCGATCGAGGCGGGGATGCGCGGCTTGCGCACCCGTCTCGACGAGATGGCCGCGGAGATAGACCCGCTCGCCGGTTCCGTCTCGGACCTGTTGCGTCGTGCCGAGCAACGCGGATGGCAGGAGTTGGGCGACATGCCGGTGCTGCGCGAGCGCTTCGAGCGCCGCCCCACGCAGACGATTTTCGCCGAGTGGACCGCGCTGAGCGATCTGGAGCCCCTGGTCGAGCGGGAGTTCGCGGCGCTGAGCGATCAATGGGCGGCGGGTGTGGCGACCTGCACGTCGCTCAAGCAGCAGGTGGCGGCCAATCCCGACCTGACGAGGACCGGGATTTGGCGGCAGATGCGCCGTGTCATGGACGAGATCGACAGGCTGCCCGACGAGCGGCTCGGTTCAGAGGAATTCGCGGTCTGCGAAGAGGGGCTGGCGCTTGTCGAAACCGGGCGCATGGAGCTGCGCGGCCTCGAACTGCTCAACGAGGTCATGGCGACGCGCACCGCGCTGGAGAATGACGGCCTTGGCCCGTTCCTGCCCGAATTCTCCGAGGCGGTGTCGCTCACGGCGTCGCTCGAAGCGATCGCCATGCCGAGATCGGAGACCGAGTATGCGCTCTATTCCGAACAGGCGCGCAAGATTTTCGAACAGTTCGATCGTGCCGAAACGGCCTTTGCAGAGGCGACCGCGCGCAATGCGGACTTGCAGCGCGACCACGATGCGGCGGCGGCGGGCCTGCGAGAGCTCGGGATCGAGAGCTCCGCGGCGTATCAGGAAATGACAGCGGCACTGCGCCCGACGGAGAGCGGCAACGTGCTCGAGCGCAATGCCGCGCTCGAGCACAATCTCGCATTGATGGCCGACCTGCGCGCGCGGCACGAGGCCGGTGAACTGCTCAATTGCGGGTTCGGTGCGCTCACCCTCTCGGGCTATCATTTCACCGCCGAAGAGATCGCCGCGGCGACCGAACTCTTGCCGCAGGGCGTGCGCAGCGGATATGCCCCGGCGCGTGCCTGCATTTCCGACCGGGCCGTGAGCGTCGAGGATCTGATGGCCTATCACGATACGCTGCCGGTGCGGGACGAGAGCATCAAGCGCGAGATCCGCGCGACGCAGGCGGGCACGGACGGGGCCGCGCGCAACGTGTCGTACTGGCTGGCCGAGCGGTATGCGGAGCATATGAGCGAGACGACGGGCGAGCGGATTTGCGTGCCTCCGGCACTGGTCACGATCATGTCGGCAGGGCAGGGAACGGGCGAACTCGTGCCGGTCTCCGGCGAATTGTCGGGCGATCTATGCGGAGAAGATGGTCCGGCGGACCGAAAGCTGATATTGTATCGCAAGGACGACGCCACCTACGAGACCGGTTGCGTGTCGGTGAACAGGCGGCAGGCCGATATGTCCTTCCGCCTTGCCGGTGGAGAGGTTTGCAGCCCCTGACGCGGGGGAAGACGAGACGCACGGGTATTTTCATGACGATACGTGTCCTTTTGACGGTCTTTTGTCTTTGCTCCTGGCAGGGGAGCGGCATGGCATGGGCCGAGGACAGGGTATCGCACGAGGAGATGCGCGCGCTCGCCGAGGCCTTTGCGCTGTTCGAGGCGGGCGATTACAACCGCGCCGCGACCGCCTATCAGGTCCTCGAGGAAAGCCTGCAGGCCACGCCCGCGTTGCGCCGGGCCGCGCTTGGCGGGCGGCTGATGTCCGAACTCGGCGGCCTGCGCGCGGTGCAGTCCGAAGGGCGGACAGGCTTCCTCGAGCGCAACCGCGTGGACAAGGTCTTGCGGCTGGCCGCTCCGGAGGTCGAGGAGAGCGACTCCTTCACCTACGCCTATCTCGATGCCGTCGCGCAAGGGGAGGGGGCGCTGGACAGCACGAGCTTTGCGGGGACCGCGCTGGAACGGGACTATGCCCTGCTCGCCGACCGGATCGCGAACGCGCCGGCCGCGGGCGACCCCGTGATCGCTTCTCCTCCATTGCCCGAAGCCGTGGCCGCTGCCGTTCCCGCGCCCGAGGCGGCCCCGGCGGCGCAGGCTCCTGCGGCCGTGGATGCCGGGCCGCGCGTGCTTTACTTCCGTGTCGCGACCGCGGTGAACGTCCGGACCGGCCCGGGCACCATGTTCGAGAAGATGGGCAGCCTGCCGGAGGGGCGCGTGGTGCGCGCGCTCGAGACGGTGACCACGGATCGCGGCGAACGCTGGGTGATGCTTGCGGATAATGCCGGCTATGTGCACGCGAACTTCGTGCGAGAGATCGCCGCCCCGGCGGATGCGCCCGTGGACACGCCACCCGAGCCGCAATCCGGGAGTTGCGGCGCGTCGGTGATCGGAGAGTTCGAAGTGACCGCCCCGATGAACATCCTCGCCGCGCCCTCGCCCGCCGCCGAGATCATCGGGACCCTCAGGCCGGGCGACATCCTGAGCGCGCGCGCGCAGCGCGGCGGGTATCTCGGCTTTCGCGTCGATGACAAGTGCTGGTTCGTCGAGGCGCGGCAGGATTCCTTGCGTCCGCGATGACGGTGCGGCGCAGACATACCGGGCCCCCGGGCGTCACGGCGGCGCGTCTGCGCCGCGCCGTGCATCGCGCGGCCGACGAGAGCGGCGCGGTGTCGTTCGAGGCGATCTGGGTGGGGTTGTTCCTCACCTTCCTGCTGGCACCGACCGCGTTTCTCTACCGCTGGTCCGATACCCATCTCTATGCGTCCTGGGCACAGCGCACCTCGGCGCGCAACCATGCGCTCACGGGGATCTGCAACGAATCCTCGCTGATCGGTCTCGGTGCGATCAACGCGCGCAACGACGACAACACCCTCTCGACCATCCAGTGTTCGCAGCGCGATCCCGAACACGGCTCGGGCGAGCCGTTCTGGGACCGGATGGAAGAGGTGGTGAGCGAGGATTTCCCGACCCTCGTCGATGACATGAAGGACGAGGGCGACATCCACATGCACAATGGCCGCCGCAACACGATGCTGAAACGCAATCTGGCCCTCGGGGAGAATGGCGGGACGATCGTCAACGCCACGGCGATGGCCAAGAGCGCCTCGGACAGCTGGGATATCCTCGTGCCCAGCAGCGACTACTACCTGTGGAAGGAAGAGCACTGGCAAAAAGGCCATGACCGGGTGATCTGGGAGGATTTCACCTCGAAGTCGCAGAAGATGTTCCCCAACGTCTTTCCGTCGCGCTAGACCCTGTGCGGGACCGAGGGTTTATAAACGCGCGCAGATGATGTAAGATACGTCTTAAAGTTGCCACGTTTCGGCAGTAACATTTAAAATCGGCCTTCGGCCATGACGGCCCCGGTTCGATAACGACGACAGAAGGGAATTCCATGAAACCCGTAAAGTCCGGATTCTGTGCACTTGTTCTCGCCGCGGCCGCTCTCGGCGCGTCGGGGGCCTCGGCGGATCAGAAGAGCGATGGCGAATCGGTCACCGTGACGCTGGCGAGCGCGACCACGACCAGCACGTTCGAGATGCCCTGGCAGATCGGCGTGTTCAACTGAGCCGATACCGGCCCGGCGGCGCGCGCCGCGCTCAGGGCTCCAGAAATTGTGAAAGGGCTGCCCCGGCAGCCTGATTTTTCGTGTTTTCCGAAGCCTTGGGGGAAAACACACTGGCGTGATGTCAGGCGCTTTTTCCGGTGATGAAGTCCACGATCTTCCGCGGCGTATCAAGCTCTTCCGCCTCGTCATCGTCAATCGTTATACCTGCGGCCTCACCGGCCTCCATGATAACGAGCATGATATCCAGCGAATCGACGCCGAGGTCGACCAGAGTCTCGTCCATCTTGGCCTCGGTCAATTCCAGCCCGGGCACGTTCTTCCGCAGCACTGAAACGATGATCTTTTCTGCCTCATCGCGGCTCATGGTCTTCTCCTGTCCCGGTCATTCCACCCGTGAGTAGAGTGCAGTCGCCCATGACAATCCGACGCCGAAGCCCGCCATGAGGATCCTGCGCGGAGCCTTAGCAAGTTCGCCCTCGAGGAGCAACGGAATCGAGGAGGAAACCGTATTGCCCGTTTTCGAAATCTCGATAGGAGCACGGTCGGCCGGGAGACCCGCACGTTTTACGACATTCTCGCACATGAACCGGCTGCCCTGATGGAGCAGAAAGAGGTCGATGTCGTCGGGCGTCATTTCAAGATCGCCCAGGAGACCGGATATCTGTCCGGGGATTTCCTGCAGGGCGAAATTGAACACGGCCCGTCCGTTCATTTCCAACAGGCCATCGTTGCTCTGAATCGCCTTGCTGGATGACCCGTTCGTGCAGAACCGGGCGTGAGAAAGCGTATAGACGGGATCGGAATCGATCAGCGTTACCGTGGCGGCATCACCGAAAAGAAGGCAGGTGTTCTTGTCGGTGTCGTCCAGAATCCGCGAATACGGGTCACAGGTGAAAAGCAGACCCTTCTTCAGGCCGTGCGCGGCCATGAAAGACTGGATGACGCTCAGCGAATAGACATATCCCGAGCAACCGAGGCCGACATCGAAACAGGCACAGTCCCGGGACAATCCCAAAGCACCGTGAATCAGGGCGGAATTGTGCGGCAGCCCCGCCTTGTCCGGGTTCTGGGTGCAGACGACCACACAGTCTATATCGTCGATGTCGAGGCTCTGCACGTCCCGCATCGCGTCGAGGGCGGCGATGCAGGAACTGACGACGGTCTCCTGAGAACCAAGTCTGGGAAGTTCCAGAACCCCGATCTTGTTCTTCACGAAATCCTGATCGGCACCGAATCGGGCAGCTTGTTCGAGATTGTCGACATGGGTCTCGGGCACGTAGCTCGCGATCGACTTGATCCCGAGGATGCCGCAGCCGGTGGAATTCGTGCGAGTCATGAGAAGTACATATCCCCAATCCTGTTTCCGTTCGCGAGCACATCGCTGCAGGTCAGCCTTGTCCCAAGCTGTTTGACGATGCGGATCTCCGCATCGGAGATGGGCGGCAAGGGAAACGCGCCGACGTAGCGGGCGAAGAGCCATTTCTTGTCCGAAGAGATGCATTCGAGATGCATTTTCTTGCACAGCGACACGAGCAACTCGATCCCGTCATCGTGGTGGCATGCGTGTTGGACGATGCTCTTGCCCTTGAGGACTGCGCCCTTGCATATCTCGGCCTCGTCGTATGCCTGGCGAACCGGTGGAGGGGCTTCGGGCGCATCGTTCACGCATATATGGAAAGGGTCTCCGTCGGGGCACGATATTCTTGCCACGACCGCGTCCTCCGGCGTCGGGTTGCGGCGTTCGAGGATCGCAGCGGGGCTGCGGAGCATCTTGCGAAACGAAATATCCAATTCGCCTCCGGCGATGCCGGCAGTCTGCAGCGCTGACACCACGGCCGAAAAGACGCTCGTGCCCTGGACATAGTCCCGCTCGCCCTTGAAGACGAATGTCACCCTTTCCTGCATTCGCGCACTCTCTTCATCGTTTGGGTCCGGTCCGCAAGCCTACCATCCGTTTCGCGGGATTGCCGAACATCGAATGCCCGCTGCCGACATCCTTGACGATAACGCTGCCCATGCCCAGCGATGCGTTCTCGCCGATGCAGAGATTGTCGCGAACACGCACTCCCATCGCAAGCGTGGCGCCGCCTGACAGGGATGCGTGGCCGCCGACAAGGCAGCCCACAGACATCCAGACGCCGTTGCCGACGAGGACACCGTGGCCGATGTTGCAAAGGTTGCCGATGATCACGTCGTCGCCAATGACGGTCGGCGAGAGCATTCCCCCTGCCACCACGGTGTGGGCCCCGATCTCGGTTCGGTCGCCGATGCATACGCCGCCAACATGGGGAAATCTGAGTGCGCGCCCGTCGAGCGCACGATAGATATTGATGCCGTCCGTGCCGATCACCGTATTCTCGCGGATCGTGGTGCAGGCACCGATCCGCGTACCGGACTTCACGACCGCGCCCGCCTCGATCACGGTGCCGGGTCCGACCTCGACGCCGGGCTCGATCACGGCGGAGGGTGCAATGACCGCATCATCGGAGATTGTTGCGTTCTTGGTAAAGCCAGGTCGGAACGGATCGATCCCGACCGCGCTGATCGCCCATGACAGGGCGTCGATATAGGCGGCCCGTGGGTCAGGGACGATGCAGTACCGGTTGGTATCTGTTGCATGTGCTTCGGGAAGGGCATCGGTCAGAACGAGCGAGTGGCGGATATCCGCGCAGGTGGGGCCGCTCTTGGCCGTGCAAAACAGCAGCAGGCGCTCGCCGCCATTGCGCGAATCACTCACGCCTTCAAGCGCAAGCGGTTCGGGGTCGTCATCCTCCGGGGCGCTGCCGCGCATCGCGCAGAGCGCGTCCATCACTTCATGCACATCCAGAGGACGGCGGAAGAAGGCACCGGCAGGTCGCTGGGGCACCGCTTTGTCACCGGCGCAGGTATCTTGCGTTTCCTGTCGCGCTCTCTCCGGATGCGCTCCGTCGCTCCGGTCTGTCATCGTCCCGCTCCCGTCATGACATGCGCGCCATCTCGACCAGCGTGCGGAAGAGGTCGCTGCGCTCGATCAGGTCTTCCCAGGTGCCCATGTCGGCGAGACGGCCGCGGTCCAGCACCATGATCCGGTCGCAGATGCGCACGGTGCTGAGCCGGTGGGCGATCATGATGATTGTCTTGTCCCCGGGCAGTGCCTCGATGGAGTTCATGACCTGGCGCTCGGTCTGGTTGTCGAGCGCGCTCGTCGCTTCATCGAAAAGGATCAGGTCGGCATCGTGGTAGAGCGCGCGGGCGATCCCGATTCGCTGGCGCTGACCGCCCGAGAGCCGGATGCCGCGCTCGCCCACGACCGTGTCATACCCGTCGGGCAGGTCCTCGCGAACGAATCGCTCCAGCTGTGCGAGCGCGCCGCAGGAGTGGACCCGCTCCCTGTCGATCCGGTCGGCGGCGACGCCGAAGGCGATGTTCTGGGCGACCGACGCATCGGAGAGAAAGATGTTCTGCGGCACGTAGCCGACCGTCTGTTGCCAGGCCCTCAGGTTCTCCTCGGTTATCGGCACGCCATCGACGCGAATCGCGCCTTCCTGCGGTGCCAGAAGGCCGAGGACGATATCGGCGAAGGTCGTCTTGCCGGCCCCCGTGCTGCCGACGACGCCGATCTTCTCGCCCTGCCGGATGGTGAGCGAAAGCCCGTTCAACCCGTGCTCGCTGTCGGGGTAGCGATAGCTGACGCCGTCCATCTCGAGGCGATCCCGCAGGCCGATCTTGGGGGGCATGTCGACAGGCATGCCATGCTCGCTGCGCGCGGCGGCGATATCGGCATGAAGCGCATCGACCGCGGCGCGCGCGAAGCGAAGCTGCGCCGACGCGGCGTAGATCCGCTGGAGCGCAGGCATCAGGCGCTGCGCTGCGAAGGCGAACACGCCGAGGACCGGCACGAGGTCGGAGAACTGGCGCCCGGGCTGGTCGTCGGCGGCGGTCAGCATGACGAGGCAGAGGATGATGATGCCGCCAAAGGCCACCGTCTGAAGGATGAATCGGGGCAGGTCGGAACAGACGCGCACCAGAATCTGGCCGCGGGCATCCCGCAGCGAGGCTTCCTCGTAGCGCGCGACATAGGCGGCCTCGCGCCCTACCACCTTGATATCCTTGATGCCGCCGAGCGCCTCGTTGGCGTATCTGAACCGACCGGTATTCCCGAGCAAGCGCTCTTCGCCCGCGCGGCGCAGGCGCTTCCGGATCGCGTAGAAAACGAGCCCGTAGACCCCGGCGAAGAGCCCGAAGGCAAGCAGCGTGATCGTCGCGTCCACGAACAGCATGAGCCCGACGATCATCAGCGCCGTGAGCGAGGAGGCGATCATGTCGAGGGTCGGCTGGAAGAACCGGGAAACGATCTGGCTGCACTCGCCAAGCACGTTGCGGCCCATCGTGCTGGTTTCACGGTTGAGAAAGAATTCGTAGGGCTGGCGCATGTAATGCGCCAGCAGCCGGACGCTGAAGCCGTGAACGCGCATCACGCTGAACCGTGCGAGGCTGTAGGTCTTGGCCACCTGCGCCAGGTTGGCCACGACGATCAGAAAGAGCGACATGCCCCCCAACGCGAAGAGAAAGCCGCGCGTCGTCTCGAATCCGAGCGACTGGTAGGCCCAGGACAGCCAGGCGGAACTGTGAACGACATCGGGATTGGCAAGGACGCTCAGAAATGGCAGGACGGAGCCGATCATGACCGTCTCGAAAACGGCCGCGACGAGCACAATCGCGAGCAAACGGATTGCGGCGGTCTTTTCCCGAGGCTCCAGCATGCCCCAGGCTCGTGCCAGGATCTTGTGCTCGTTCATAGACTGCTTTCACCGCATGACCGGATTGCACGCCCTCCGACGCATCGCCCTAAACAGCGGCAAGATCAACCCGGTATTGCGGGGGCGGGGCGATGCGCATCCTGCAGGTGCAGCATCTTTGTGCGCCGCCCCTCAGGTATATTCGCAACAGCAGTGGAAAAACTGGGAAAATCCGCGATTTTGCTCTTGCGTTTGACGGCGCTGACCGGTCTTTTCATCGGGAACTCTGCGGTCTCCTGCGAGAGCGCGATCGGCAGAAGTGTCGTTCGGCTCGGGGCCGCACCACACACGCGAATTAAAGGGATGGATAAATGTCTGACGGCGCACGCATTTCCCGCGGCTGGATTTCGAGCAAGAGCGGTTTGTTCGCGACAACCGCTCTCATCACCGCGTTCGGGGCCGCGGCTTTCGCTCAAACGGTCGTGAATCCGGGAGAGACCCGCGATAACAGTGGTGTCCTGAACGATGACCTGCAGAACAACGGGGTGTTCAACAACCTTGCCCCCGGCGGTGTCGTCAATGCGCCCTCCTTCATCAATAACGCGCAGGCGCTCAACAACAATGGCGTGCTGAACGCGCCCATCACAAACAATACCGGCGGTGTGCTGAACAACAACAACGAGATCAACTCGGACATCAACGCGACCGGCGGCCAGGTGCGCAACAACAACGGCGGCGTCATCAACGGTGACATCACCAACAACGGCGCGACCGTCCGCACGGAAGTGGGCTCGAACATCAACGGTGCCGTCACGAACAACGGTGCCGTCGTGAATCGTGGAACGATCGATACGACCGGGTCGACAGGCGTGCTGGACAACAACGGTTCGTACCAGAATTTCGGCCAGACCACGACCACTTCGCTCGAAACTTCCGGTACACTCGCAAACGAGGCGGGCGGCACGATCGACACCGATACAGCGGTCCTCAGCGGGACAGTCAACAACGAGGGCGAGATCAACAGCGGCACCTCCGTCACCCAGACCGGTGGCAGTGCAACCAACTCGGGAACGCTGAACACCCCGATCCTGACCATCAATGGCGGCTCGTTCGGCAATGACGGTGGCACGGTCAGTGGCAATCTCGTCGTGAATTCCGGCGGAACATTCGGGAACGGGACGACCGGATCGGTCGGTGGCACCATCACCAACAACGCGGGCGGCACGTTCAACAGCAATGGCAACGTGTATTCCACGACGGTCACGAACGCGGGCACGCTGAATTCCCGGAGCGATCTGTTTTCGACGCTGAACAACACCGGAACGATGAATGTGGACGGCAACACTCAGGTGACGGGTCCGGCGACCGGTGGAGCGACGGCGCTTTTCTCGCTCGACAGCCCCACGCAGGATGTCACGGACCGCTTGAGATTTGACAATGGCCTGGCCTCGAATGGCAGCACCTATGCCGTCGATCTCGACCTTTCGGGCCCTGTCGGCATGTCCGACCAGGTCATCGTGACGGGCGCGACAACCGGTGCGATCAACCTGCAATTCGACCCCGGATCGCCTGCATACCGTCTGCAAAGTGCGAATAACGGTCTGACCCATGTGTTCGACATGGGCGATGGTTCGGCAGTGGCCTCGAGCGACCTCTCGTCCATGGGGCTGCCGACCGGTGGTCTGGTATCCTATGGTCTCGTGCGGACCGACGGTGCCAGCACGATCACGGGGACGGGTGACTTTCTCTCGGTCCGGTCGAGTGTGAGCCCTTCGGTGAACGCGCTTGCCTCGGGTCTGTCGCTGACGCAGGACACGATCACCAGCGTCGTCAACCGTCCCAGCAGCCCCTTTGTCAGCGGGCTGATTTCGGGGCAGGAATGCTCGCAGGGTGGCTGGGTCCGCGCGATCGCGGGTGAGGCGACCCTCAGCGACACCAGAACCAACAGCCCCTCGACGGTCGATACCGAGTATCACGGCGTTCTGCTGGGCTTCGACTCGGGCTGCTTCGACGGTCGGTTCGGTGGCTGGGATCTCGTTCTGGGCGGTGCCATCGGCTACAACAGCGGCGACTCGGACCAGACGATGTTCGCGACCAGCACAGACGTGAATACCGGCGCGGTGGTCTTCAACCCCAACCAGCCGATCAGCGACGTGACCGCCGATTTCGAGCAGTACTCGGGATCGCTCTATATCGCGGGCCGCAAGGGCAACTTCACCGGTGACGTCCAGCTTCGCTATGACGAGACCGAAACCGACCTGACCGAGACCGTCCGGTCCAACGCACAGCTTGCCGCTGTGGGTGTCGATCCCGCCACGGTTGTCCCGCTGGGCCTGTCGAACACCGGCTATACCAGCGACACCTTCACCATCAGCGGGCGGGTGAACTACAATGTCGCGCTCGGGATGCCCGGCCTGTCGGTGACGCCCACCGCCGGGTTCAGCCTCTCGGAAACCCGGAGCACGCCGATCTCGTTCACCACGGGCGAGACGCTTGATATCGACACCTATTACACCTCACTCGGCTTTGTCGGCGCGACCCTCGCCAAGACAATCATCGACGCGTCGGGCACCGGCGGCACCACGCTGTTTGTCGGCGGCAACTACTACAACGATTTCTCGGATGATCGGGACGTGACCTTCCGTGACACGGTCGGCACATCCTCGACGGTCACCACCGGCAACCTCGGTGATTTCGGTGAGGTCAACGTGGGTGTGAACCGGGTCGCCACGATGGGCAAGGGCAGCGCGGCGGTCGCCCAGCAGCTCAATGCCAGCCTGCGGGTGGATGCACGCTTCGGCGACGCGATCGACGATGCCTACGCCCTGACCGCACAGCTTCGCTTCAGTTTCTGAGGACGGGGCGCGCAAGAGCGCAGGAAAGGGTCCGGTGCTGGAGCGCCGGGCCCTTTTCCATTCTCGTCCCGAAAATTGTCACCATGCGAGGTCGGTATCGCGCGTGGCACCTGTCTGGCAGTTGTGGTATCGGGCAGCGCGAGGAACGGAAGGTTCGGCAAGTCTTCTGTCTCGCGCTTGGGTTGATCGCGGCACGTAATGGACGGTGGCAATGATAAAGATTTTCCTGATCGGTTCCGAACGTTCGTGTCCCAACCTCCTGGGCATGTTTCTCCGCCTTCTCAGCCAACTTCGCTCGGCGCCGGCAAGGCCTCTTTACGCCGTCGCCGACGACAGCACCGGCATTCGTCAAGCCGCAGCATGGCATCCGACCTCCGGTTGCGGGCGGCTCCCTTCGATGGGTCCGTCGGCATGAGTATATCCGCACGTGCGAAGAGACTCGCGGTGAAGTTGCGCCGTCGCGTCATCCGGCGCATAAACTCGGCCGCGGGTGTCTACGGTCAGAAGGTGTTCTGCGTCGGTCGCAACAAGACCGGTACCACGACGATGAAAGAGTTGCTGACCCATTACGGTTACCGCCTTGGCCCTCAGGCCGAAGCGGAGCGATTCGTCTGGGAGGATCGCTGGGCCATGGGTCCGGCCTTCTGGGAGTGGGTAGACCGATACGAAGCGTTCCAGGATGTACCGTTTTCCTCCTCATGGTTCCTGCCGGAACTCTATGCGCGCTACCCGGATGCGAAATATGTGCTGACCCTGCGCGATCCCGATGACTGGTTCGAGAGCATCGCAAACCATCACTACGGCAAGCTCGGCCTGCCGCGAGATGCAGACCCTGCCCTTGTCGCGCACCGGTTGAAGGCGGACACCTATATCGCGCCGGGCTACCTTCATGGCACGCACACCCGTCAATTCGCCATCGGGTCGGATGACCTGCTATACGATCGGGCGCATTACAAACAGAACCTCGAAGAGCACAACGCACTGGTCCGGCGGACGATTCCAGCGGACCAATTGTTCGAACTGGAGATTGCCAAGACGCGGGAGACGGGCGAGTTATGCGCTTTCCTCGGGATTCCCCCGATTCTCAAGAGACGCATGCCCTGGGCGAACCGGCGAAGATGATGAGGCTGTCGTGACCTGTGGTGTCTGCTGCGAAACCCGGATGTCTTGCATAACCCCTGCCCCGGCTCCGCCCGCTTGGCTTGAGAGCATCTATCCGGGGCGGAACCGCGCCCTATCTGACGAGACAGACCTTTCCGGACTGGTGATCGCGACATGAAGAACATCTACGTCACGCAGCCTTACCTGCCCGACCTCGGCGCGTTCTCGGCGTTGCTCGAAGAGATATGGGCTTCCAGAAGGCTCACCAATAACGGCCCCCTGCACGAACAGCTTGAGCGGGAGGTCGCGGAGTATCTCGGTGTCGAGCACCTGTCGCTGTTCAGCAACGGCACGATCGCACTCATGACGGCGCTGCGCGCGCTCGACTTGCGCGGTGAGGTGATCACCACGCCCTTTTCCTTTGTCGCGACCACCCACGCGATCGCGTGGAACGGGCTGCGCCCGGTCTTCAGCGATATCGAGGCGGAGACCTTCAATCTCGATCCGGCGCGCCTCGAGGCGGCGATCACGCCCGAAACCTGCGCCATCATGCCGGTGCATTGCTATGGCACGCCTTGCGAGGTGGAGGCCATCGGCGAGATTGCGGCGCGGCATGGCTTGCGGGGGATCTACGACGCGGCCCATGCCTTCGGGGTGCGCGATGCGGGCGGCAGCGTGCTGCGCCACGGCGATCTCGCGGTCCTGAGTTTCCACGCGACCAAGGTCTTCAGCACGCTCGAGGGCGGTGCGATCATCGCGCCCGATGCCGAGACCAAGCGACGTATCGACCGGCTCAAGAATTTCGGCATCGTAAACGAGGTCGAGGTGGACGGTATCGGGCTCAACGGCAAGATGAACGAGGTTCAGGCGGCGTTCGGTCTGCTGCAACTGCGGGCGGTGGACGCCGCGCTCGCGGAACGGGCGCGCGTGGCGGCGCGTTATCGCGCCGCCGTCGCGGATATCCCGGGGCTGACATGCCTGCCCGCGCAGATCGCGGCGCACGAGAACAATGCCTATTTTCCCGTTCTCGTCGGGCCCGCGTACCCGCTCGGCCGTGACGCGCTCTACGAGGCGCTGCGCGCGCGTGGCATCTACGCGCGGCGCTATTTCTACCCGCTGATTTCGTCGATCCCTGCCTATCGCGACCTGCCTTCGGCGCGGGCGGGGAATCTTCCCGTGGCGAACAGGATCGGCGCACAGGTGTTGTGCCTGCCGATCTATCCGGACCTCACGGACGGCGATGTCGATCGTATCCTCGACGCAATACGTGCGGCGGGCACATGACCGAAGGTTTGCCCACGGAGCAGGAGATCATGGCGCAGTGGCGGGGAGACCCCGACGCGCCGTTGGTGAGCATATGCTGCATCACCTACAATCATGCCCCCTACATCCGCGATGCGCTGGAGGGGTTCCTGCGCCAGCGAACGGATTTTCCGTTCGAGATCATCGTGCATGACGACGCCTCGACAGATGAAACCGTCGCCATCATCCGCGAGTACATCGCCCGCTATCCGCGCCTTTTCGTGCCGATATTCCAAAGCGAGAACCAGTTTTCCAGGGGGCGCAAGCCAAGCGCCCTGATATTCGGGCAGGCCCGAGGCGCATTCATGGCGCTGTGTGAAGGCGATGATTACTGGACCGATCCCGAGAAACTGAGCCGACAGGTGGCCGTTCTGCGCGACCGCCCGGATATCGACCTCTGCTCGCATGGCGTGGACAGCGACGGAAGCGTCAGCCCGCAGATAAGGACGTCTCTGTCGGAGGATCCGCTGCAGGATTACGGGATCTACGAAGTGATCTCGAAATCCCACGCGCTGACCTCGACGGCTTCGGTCATGGTGCGCAGGCAGCCCGCGCTTCGGTTCGCGGAATATGTATCGACGCGGCCCGCGCTGCCGTTTGGGGATGTCTATCTGAAGTTCTTCGGGGCCTTGCGCGGCGGCGCGGTGTTCATCAATCGGCGCATGGCGTTCTATCGTCGGCAATCGGTAGGTTCGTGGTCTGCGCGACGCCGCGCCGATTTCGAAATGCTGCTGCGCGACTCCGAGGCGTTGATGCGATCCTATGCCGAGTTGGACCGCCTTTCGGAGCAGCGCAGGACATCCATGTTCGACGCCGAGATTCGCCACCGGCTGCACCATATCGCCAAGGCTCGCAGGGTGCCGTTTCGGCGGCGTTGGGGATTCCTGTGGCGCAATCGCGACCTCGTTCCGATCTCGGCGATGCTGCGCTTTTACGGCACGCTCCTGCTGGCAGCACGACCGGGGGCCGGGCGATGACTCCACGCGGCGCCTATGTGGCAAGGCTCGATCTCGACGTGCCGCACCATGCCGGCGTGGTCAAGAAGATGCGGGCGCAGGTGGCCGCCTTGAGAACGGCGCTCGGACCGGTGGACCATGTCGCGGTCAGGGGGCTGTCGGTTGTCAGCGACGACCGGGTGCTCTGGCGGCAGGCGCCCGGACCGTTCGCCCGGCAACGGCTCCTTGCGCTCGGGTTCTATCCCGGTCTCGTGTCGCGTCTCGCGGCATACGACTATCTCTACATCCGTTATCAGCGCAGCACGCCCATGTTCATCCGGATGCTGCGGATGTTGCGGCGCCGGAATGCGGCGCGGCCGGTCTTCGTGGAAATACCGACCTTTCCCTACGAGGCCGAACAGACCAGTCGCCGGGATCGCGCGCTGGGCCTCGTGGACCGGATGACGCGGCCGGGCATGCGCGGCACCGTGGACCGCATCGTGACTTTCTCGGACCGCGAAAGCATTTTCGGAATCCCGACCATCCGCACGCAGAACGGCGTGGATCTCGGGGCGATACGGCCGATGGATGCGGCGCCCGACCTGGGTCCGTTGCGGCTTGTCGCCGTTGCCAATCTCGGCCTGCGCCACGCCTATGACCGGGTGATCGCCGGGCTGGCCGCCTATCGGGGGGAACGGCCCGTGGTCTTCGAGATCATCGGCTCCGGCAGTGCCGAGGCGGGCCTGCGGGCACAGGCCGCAGGTCTCGGCCTCTCGCGCAGCGTGACATTCGCCGGCCCGCTCGATGGCGCGCCGCTCGACGCGCGGTTGCGCGGGGCCCATCTCGGAATTGCCGCGCTCGGGATGCATCGCATCGGGACCAGCACAACCGATCTGAAATCGCGCGAGTATTGCGCGCGCGGGCTGCCTTTCGTCACCTCGAATCCCGATGCCGACTTCGGCGAGGGTTTCGAATGCGCCTTCAAGGCACCTGCCGATGACAGCCCGATCGACATTGCCGCACTCGTGGGATTTCACGACCGGCTCCGCGCGCGCCATCCCGATTTCCCGGCCCGGATGCGCGCCCATGCCGAGGCGCGGCTGGGATGGGACGCAAAGATGGAACCGGTGGTAGATGAACTCCGTACTCTGTTCATACGGAAGGAGTAGTGTGCATGTCCCTCTCGATCACACTGATCGTTCTGGCTTATCGTCAGGAGGCCTTCATTGAACGGGCGGTTGAGTCGGCATTTGCGCAGGTCTACGATGGTCCGCTTGAGATTTTGCTCTCGGATGACCACTCGCCGGACTCGACTTGGGATATTATGCGCAGTCTCGCGCGCTCTTACGCTGGCGCGCACGACGTGAGACTCAATCGGATGGATGATAATGTCGGGATGATCGGTCATTTCACAGCGGCGGTACGGCAAGCGAGGGGGGATATCATCACCTACCTTGCTGGTGATGATATCGCCGCTCCCAACCGGGTTGCCCAATGTGCGAAAGTTCTGTCATCAGACCCTGCATT
>ENA-ORCV01000718-ORCV01000718.1-marine-metagenome-genome-assembly--contig:-NODE-718-length-16217-cov-3.136989_pt1 | contig 16217 bp, 12 predicted proteins | sample MGYA00237779_ERZ508509 | MGnify/ENA primary metagenome ERZ508509 (study PRJEB26180, sample SAMN06268772) | marine metagenome | isolation source: Bioluminescent Bay, La Paraguera, Puerto Rico | place... | reverse complement strand
TTTCGGTCAAGCTGCCCGATCCCAAGTTCTCCAGCCAGACCAAGGACAAGCTGGTGTCCTCCGAGGTGCGCCCGGTGGTCGAGTCCGTGGTGAACGAGCGCCTGGGCCAGTTCATCGCCTTTCTCGGCCACGACCGGGCTTTCGAGGCGACGCCCCGGGTGGCGCGCTGCGTCGCCTGGCTGTGCAATCCCGTCCTGTCGCCCGGTGTCGGCGACCACCTCGAGATCAGCCAGGAGGAACTCGGGCTTCTGTCGGGCATGTCGCGTCAGATGGCCAACCGCAGCCTGAAGACGCTCGAACAGGCCGGGCTCGTACGGGTCGAGCATGACGGGGTCACGGTCCTCGACCTCGAGGGCCTGAAGCATTTCGGAGAGTAGGCGCGGCGCGCCGGCCGGAGCGGATGATATAGTCCGGTGAGCGACTCAGCGGCCGGACGCATCCAGATGCCCCACCTAGAATCCCAAAGGATCGCCCGGGAAGCACGAAGACTCGCCCGGTCTGCCGGACTGCTGGCTGTGCTTGCGGCCATAAGTATTCCGGGACACGGGCATGCTGCCGACTATCAGGACAAGGCCCTGTTCGGGCGATCGCCGCTTTTGCGGTGCGATATCGACAAGTTCGTCGGCATCTACACGACCGATGTCTGCATCGCGGTCAGCGGCTATGCGCGTCTGGATGTGTCCGCGATCGGCAAGAACTGGCTGGGAACCGACGGATACACTGTCAGCGCGTTATCGGTCGACGGATACTACGTGCCGCCGAGCGGGGTCGTGCCGACGATCAGTTTCGGGCGGCGCGACGACACGATCGAGATGTACAGCGAGGCGCGGATGCGCGTCGATGTGCGTTCCGTGACCGAACTGGGAACCGTCCGGGGGTACGTGGAAGGCGAGTTCCAGGACGACGATACCCGAACCGGCGGCACGCTCGGTCTGCGGCATGCCTATATCCAGATCGGCAACTGGACGCTCGGCAAGACCAGATCGACATATCTTCACGACGCCTCAGGGCCGAGCTACTCCGATCCCTATACGGTGGTCGGCGACAATTCGACCGCAATCCGCCGGACCCAGATCCGCTACACGCAGCCGTTCGGCCAGGGAGTGTCGCTGGCGCTTGCCATCGAGAACCAGGCTTATGATACGGCTCCGGCCGCCATCGTCGGCGTCGGACCGAATGTTCCGATCGTCAATCCGGCCGCAACGGCACTTTCCGTCGTGAATGGTCCGAGTTCGCTGCCTGATCTTGTGGCCGCCCTCAAGTGGGATCGGGAGGGCGTGATTTCGATGCAGGTGTCAGGCGCCCTGCACCGCAACCGCTACGTCGGGACCCAGACGATCGCCGGCCAGCCGGTTCTCTCCTACAATGACGAGAGCCTGGGGTTTGCGCTGCTGTTCGGACTCGGTCTCGACCTGCCGACCGGGGACGGCGACAAGTTCACCTTCCTGGCGAACTATACCGACGGCGCCAGCCAGTACCTGCAGGACATGTACGGGGACAGCACCGAAGTTGTCTGGGGGCGCTGCGGCTTCGGCAACTGCATCCTGGACCAGGTGCGCAAGTGGTCGGTCGTCTCCTCGCTCACCCACTATTGGACGCCGGCCATTTCGTCGTCCGCCGGCGCCGGTTACTCGCAAACGGATTACGGCGTGGTCGGGACGGCTCTGACCGGGCTGTCGGGGGCTCCCGGCATACTCGAAGTTGCAAGCTTCGGGGCGTTCGCGAACATCGCCTGGCAGCCGACGCGGCATACGACCTTCATGCTCGACGTCCACTACGGGCATATCGACTATAGGGATTTCGATCTCAATCCCGGTATCGCGGGGATTCAGGATTCGCAGGGCGCGTGGGCTGCGACATTCGAAGTGACGCGGCGATACTGACCGCCGACTGCTTCGTCTTTACATGATTTACATGTCCGGATTGGGCGACCTGCGTCATCGCAGCGCTCGACACTTACGAACGCCCAACGTTAAATGAGTACAGGCAGGTCTGTCTGTCAACTGCGCTGTGGCGCAATATCGTAGGATCTGCAAACTGCATCCTCCGATCGGCGTTTTCGGGTAAAGCCGTCAGCATAGACGGCACGCTTGATTGCCAACGCCGCTCGGATTTAACGTCGAACTACAAAAAGCGCCGAAAACGGCGCGGCCTTTCAGGTGGGGAAACAGATGACGCAAGCCGTGGCTGCCGCGGGTGGCGACGATACCTTTCCGAAGCTGCTTAACCGCAATGCGCGTGTCTGGGCCGACCGGCCTGCTATCCGGGAAAAAGATCTCGGGATCTGGCAGACCTGGACCTGGGCGCAGGTGCACGAGGAGGTGCGTGCGTTTGCGGCCGGCCTGTCGGAACTGGGCCTGAAGAAGGGCGACAAGGTCGCGATCGTCGGGTCGAACAAGCCGCGGCTCTACTGGACCATGGCTGCAGTCCAGAGCGTCGGCGCGATCCCGGTTCCGGTCTATCAGGATGCGGTTGCCGCGGAGATGGTGTTCGTCCTCCAGCACGCCGAGGCGCGCTTCGCCGTCGTGCAGGACCAGGAACAGGTCGACAAGCTGCTGTCGCTTTCGGATGACCTGAAAGACCTCGAACGCATCATCTACGACGAAGAGCGTGGTCTTAAGGACTACGATCACAGCCGCCTGCATCCCTTCGCCGACGTCCAGGCGATCGGGCGCAAGAAGCTGGAAGCCGATCCGAAGGCGGGCGAGGCGCTGGATGCCTCGATCGCGGCGGGCAAGGGCTCCGACATCGCGGTGATCCTCTACACGTCGGGCACGACCGGGCAGCCGAAGGGCGTCATGCTGTCCTTCGACAATACGGTGATCAGCGCCAAGCTGGCCTGCGAATTCGACAATCTGACCGAAGACGACGAGGTGCTGGCCTATCTGCCGATGGCGTGGGTGGGCGACCACATCTTCTCCTACGCCGAATCCTACTGGAGCGGTTTCTGCGTCGCCTGTCCGGAATCGGCGGACACGATGCTGCAGGACCTGCGCGAGATTGGTCCGACCTATTTCTTCTCGCCGCCGCGCATCTTCGAGAACCTGCTGACCACGGTGATGATCCGCATGGAGGATGCGGGCGCGCTGAAAAAGAAGATGTTCCACTACTTCCTCGCCGTGGCGCGTCGCGCCGGCGAGAAGATCCTGAATGGCGAGCCGGTGCCGTTTTCCGACCGGGTGCTCTACGGGATCGGCCGTCTGCTGGTCTACGAACCGCTGAAGAACGTGCTCGGCCTGTCGCGGATGCGCGTCGGCTACACCGCCGGCGAGGCGATCGGCCCGGAGATCTTCCGCTTCTACCGTTCGCTCGGCCTGAACCTGAAGCAGCTCTACGGCCAGACAGAGGCCAGCGTCTTCGTCACCGTCCAGCCGGACGGTGAGATCCGGGCCGACACCGTCGGCAAGCCGGCGCCGGAGGTCGAGATCAAGATCGACGATTCCGGTGAGGTCCTGTACCGCTCGCCGGGCGTCTTCGTGGGCTATTACAAGAACGAGGAAGCGACGCAGTCGACAAAGACGCCCGAAGGATGGGTGCATACGGGCGACGCCGGCTTCTTCGACCACGAGGGCCACCTGCGGATCATCGACCGTGCCAAGGATGTCGGCCATCTGACCGGCGGCACGCTGTTCGCGCCCAAGTACATCGAAAACAAGCTGAAATTCTTCCCGAACATCAAGGAGGCCGTCGCCTTTGGTCATGAACGCGACTTCGTCACGGTGATGCTCAATATCGACCTTGTCGCGGTCGGCAGCTGGGCGGAGCGCAACAACGTCTCCTACGCAAGCTACCAGGAACTCGCCGGCCTGCCGGAGGTCTACGAGATGCTCGAGGCGCATGTCCTGGACGTGAACCGGGACCTGTCCGCCGAACCGCGCATGGCCGGGTCGCAGATCCATCGCTTCCTGATCCTGCACAAGGAGCTGGACGCCGACGACGGCGAGCTGACCCGGACCCAGAAGGTCCGGCGCACGTTCATCGCCGACAAGTACGAGCCGCTGATCACTGCGCTCTACGACGGCTCGAAGGAGCAGGATATCGAGACCGAAGTGACGTTCGAGGACGGCCGCAAGGGAGCCATCAAGGCCCGCGTCCAGATCCGCGATGTCGAGATCTTCGGCGGTGATGTGCAGCGGGAGGCCGCCGAATGAGGGCGCCAGACGACGGGCAGGCAGCCGGCGAGACGATGCTGGCGGTCGACAACATCACGCTGTCCTTCGGCGGCGTGCGGGCGATCCGCAACGTCTCCTTCGACATCATGAAGGGCGAAATCCGCGCGATCATCGGCCCGAACGGCGCCGGCAAGACGTCGATGCTCAACGTCATCAACGGCTTCTATCACCCGCAGGAGGGGCTGATTTCGTTCCGCGGCCAGGAACGGCGGCGGATGAAGCCCTACGAGGCGGCCAACCAGGGCATCGCCCGCACCTTCCAGAACGTCGCGCTGTTCCGCGGCATGACGACGCTCGACAACATCATGGCCGGGCGGACGCTGAAGATGCATCGCGGCTTCTTCTGGCAGTGCCTGCACTGGGGCCCGGCGCTGGCGGAGGAAGTGGAGAACCGGCACAAGGTCGAGGAGATCATCGATTTCCTCGAGATCCAGGCGATCCGCAAGACGCCGGTCGGCCGGCTTCCATACGGCCTGCAGAAGCGGGTGGAACTCGCCCGGGCGCTGGCGATGGAGCCGGACCTTTTGCTGCTCGACGAGCCGATGGCGGGCATGAACCTCGAGGAAAAGGAGGACATGAGCCGCTTCATCCTCGACGTGAACCAGCAACTCGGCACGACGATCGCGCTGATCGAGCATGACATGGGCGTCGTGATGGACCTGTCCGACCGTGTCGTGGTGCTCGATCACGGCGAGAAGATCGCCGACGGCATTCCTGCCGACGTGCAGGCGAACCAGGACGTCATCGACGCCTATCTCGGCGTCGCGCACTAGGGGGCGGGGCACATGGATTTTCTCTACCAGGTCTTCATCGACCCCTTCGTGCAGATGGTCGATCTGCCGGACTTCTTCCTGCAGGTGCTGTGGGAAGGCTTCGTCTCGGGCGTGCTCTACTCGCTGATCGCGCTCGGCTTCGTGCTGATCTTCAAGGCGTCGGGCGTGTTCAACTTCGCCCAGGGAATCATGGTCGTGTTCGCGGCGCTGTCGCTCGTCGGGCTCTACGCGCTCGGCCTGCCGGCCTATGTGGCGCTGGCGGCGACGATCGGGATCATGTTCGTGCTCGCCTATACGGTGGAACGGACGATCTTCACGCATCTGGTCAACCAGCCGGACATCATTCTTTTGATGGCGACGATCGGCCTGACCTACTTCCTGATTGGCTTCGGCGAATTCGTGTTCGGTGGTGATCCGAAGGTGATGATCACCGAGCAGCTCGGCCTGCCGACCGGGTCGACGGCTTTCGACGTGCTCGGCGGTCTCGTCATCCTGCAGCATATCGACATCGCGGCGACGGTGATCGCGCTGATCATGGTCGCGTCGCTGGCGGTGTTTTTCAACAAGACCCGCATCGGCCGGGCGCTCAGGGCGGTCGCCGACGATCACCAGGCGGCGCTGTCGGTCGGCATCTCGCTCGACCAGATCTGGATCATCGTGTGGTTCGCGGCCGGCATCGTGGCGCTGGCGACCGGCATCATGTGGGGTGCGCGCTCGGACGTGTCGTTCGCCCTAGAGATCATCGCGCTGAAGGCGCTGCCGGTGCTCATCGTCGGCGGCTTCACGTCGATCCCGGGCGCCATCGTCGGCGGGCTGATCATCGGCATCGGCGAAAAGATCGGCGAGATCTACTGGGGTCCGCTGGTGGGCGGCGGCATCGAAAGCTGGCTCGCCTATGTCATCGCGCTGATCTTCCTGCTGTTCCGGCCACAGGGCCTGTTCGGCGAGAAGATCATCGAGCGCATCTGAACGTGGTTGGTTGAAAAGCGGAGTCGTCCGGAATGCTGTATCGCGAAGCCGGCCAGTTCAAGACATCGTACGAAGCCGATCAGGCGGTCTTTCCGATCCTGCAGGACCGGTTCGGCGTGGTGGCCATCATGGTCGTTGCGCTGCTGATCCCGCTGGTCGCCAGCGACTTCGTGCTGGCCTCGATCATGATCCCGTTCCTGATCTTCGCGCTGGCGACGATCGGGCTCAACATCCTGACCGGCTATGCCGGCCAGCTGTCGCTTGGAACCGGCGCCTTCATGGGGGTCGGCGCCTATGCCTGCTACAAGCTGACCACCTTCTATCCGGACGTGAACATCGTCCCGCTGGTGCTGATCTCGGGCGTCTTCTCGGCCGCGATCGGCATCGTCTTCGGACTGCCGTCGCTGCGCATCAAGGGCCTTTACCTGGCGGTGACGACGCTGGCGGCGCAGTTCTTCCTGGAATGGTGCTTCATCCGCATTCCGTGGCTCTACAACTACAATAATTCAGGCGCCATCGAAGTGCCGGAACGGACCGGTTTCGGCGGCCTGGTGCTGGCCGGACCGGCGTCGCCGCCGGTGACGCGCTACTACGTCGTGCTGGCGATCGTCGTGGCGATGACGTTCGTGATCAAGAACATCATCCGCGGCCGTATCGGTCGGACCTGGATGATGATCCGCGACATGGACATCGCTGCCGAGCTGATCGGCGTCAGGCCGCTGGTCACCAAGCTGTCGGCCTTCGCGGTGTCGTCCTACGTCTGCGGTGTGGCGGGGGCCATGATGGTGTTCTTCTGGCTCGGTGCCGCCGAGCCGTCGGCCTTCTCGATCACGCTGTCGTTCCAGATCCTGTTCATGGCGATCCTCGGCGGGCTAGGCAGCCTGATGGGATGCTTCTTCGGCGCCGCCTTCATCTGGGTGCTGCCGGTGCTGCTGCGCACGATGCTGCCGTCGGTGGGCATCGAGATCGGCGCGGAGACGGTCGAGCATGTCAGCCGCATGATCGTCGGCGCGCTTATCATCTTCTTCCTGATCGTCGAGCCGCACGGCCTCGCGCGACTGTGGCAGATCGCCAAGGAAAAGCTTCGTGTCTGGCCGTTCCCCTACGGTTGAGATGCCGCGGCCGTCCTTTGACGGGCGGTTGGAAGTCGGTACCATCGGGCATCGGACCATGCCCGGGTCTCCGGAAAATCAAGGTCCACAACGGCTTTACAAGGCCGACCACTTGGGAGGTACGCGATGATTTTGAAGAAATGCGCTCTCGGTGTCGCGACGCTTGCGCTTGCCGGCAGCTTTGCCGCCGAAGCGTTCGCGCAGGACACCATGTTCATTCCGCTCCTGTCCTACCGGACGGGCCCCTACGCCGGCTCCGGCATCCCGGTCGCCAACGGCATGTTCGACTACCTGACCATGCTGAACGAGCGCGACGGCGGTGTCGGCGGCGTCAAGATCCTCATCGAGGAGTGCGAGACGGGCTACGACACCCAGAAGGGCGTCGAATGCTACGAGGGCACCAAGGGCAAGAACCCGCTCGTCTACAACCCCTATTCGACGGGCATCACCCTGCAGCTCATCCCGAAGGCGTCGGTCGACAAGATCCCGGTCCTGTCGATGGCCTACGGCCTGTCGGCGGCCGCCGAGGGTGACGTGTTTCCGTGGGTGTTCAATCCGCCGGACACGTACTGGGACGGCGCTTCGGGCGTCATCAAGCATATCGCCGACGAGGAAGGCGGGCTCGACAACCTGAAGGGCAAGAAGATCGGCTACATCTTCCTCGATGCCGGCTACGGCCGCGAGCCGATCCCGCTGTTCGAGGACCTTGCCGCGAAGTACGGCTTCGAGCTCCTGCAGTACCCGGTCCCGGGCAAGGAGATGCAGAACCAGTCCTCGCAGTGGCTGAACGTGCGTCGTGACCGGCCCGACTACATGGTCATGTGGGGCTGGGGCGCCATGAACCCGACGGCGGTCAAGGAAGCCATCAAGATCCGCTTCCCGATGGACAAGTTCATCGGCATCTGGTGGTCGGGTGGCGACGATGACGCGCGTGCCGGCGGTGCCGAGGCCAAAGGCTACAAGACGATGAACTTCAACGGTGTCGGTGCCGACTATCAGGCGCTTCAAGACATCAAGACCCACGTCGTGGATGCCGGTCTCGGCCACACGGATCCCGCCAAGATCGGCGAGAACCTCTACAACCGCGGCGTCTACAACTCGGTGCTGATGGCCGAGGCGATCCGCACGGCGCAGGAAATGACCGGCAAGTCGGTCATCGATGCGGCCGATATGCGGGCCGGTCTGGAGAACCTCGAGATCACCGAGGAACGCTGGAAGGAAATCGGTCTGGAAGGCTTCGCTCCGGCGATCAAGATGAGCTGCAGCGATCACAGCGGCCATCACAAGATGTACGTCTCGCAGTGGGACGGCGAAAAGTGGGTCCAGGCCTCGGACTGGTTCGAGCCGATGACCGAGTTCGTCGAACCGCTGCTGGCTACCGCCGCCAAGGAATACGCGGAAAAGAACGCGCCTTGGCCGGAGCGGACCGAACCGTGCGCCAGCAACTGAGCTGAGACACGATACCAAACGGGGTCGCGGTTTCGCCGCGACCCCGGCTTCCCGAAGAACTAACCTCGCGTTTACGGAAAGGGATATCGATGAGTGCCGTAGCCACCGCACCGGCAAGTGAAGCGCCGGCTGCCGAACAGGCGGCGATCCTTTCCGTCAACAATATCGAGGTCATCTACGACCACGTCATTCTCGTCCTCAAGGGTGTCTCGCTCGAGGTGCCGGAGGGCGGCATTGTCGCGCTGCTCGGCGCCAACGGCGCGGGCAAGACGACGACTCTCAAGGCGATCTCCAACCTGCTCGGCGCCGAACGCGGCGATGTCACCAAAGGCTCGATCATCTTCAAGGGAGAGCGGGTCGAGGCTCTGTCGCCGAACGACCTGGTACGGCGCGGCTGCATCCAGGTGATGGAGGGTCGGCACTGCTTCGGCCATCTGACGATCGAGGAAAACCTGCTGACCGGCGCCTACACGCGTCGCGACGGCTGGGGCGCGATCCAGTCCGACCTGGAGATGGTCTACGACTACTTCCCGCGGCTCAAGGAACGCCGGTCCAGCCTGGCCGGCTATACCTCGGGCGGCGAGCAGCAGATGTGCGCCATCGGCCGGGCGCTGATGTCGCGGCCGACGACGATCCTGCTCGACGAACCGTCGATGGGACTGGCGCCGCAGCTCGTCGAGGAGATCTTCGAGATCGTCAAGAAACTCAACGCCAATGAAGGCGTGAGCTTCCTGCTGGCCGAGCAGAACACCAACATGGCGCTCAAATACGCCCGCTACGGGTATATCCTCGAGAACGGTCGCGTTGTGCTGGACGGCGATGCCGCCGACCTGCGCGAGAACGAGGACGTCAAGGAATTCTACCTCGGGGTCGGCACCGGCGAGCGGCGCAGCTTCCGGGACGTGAAAAGCTACCGCCGGCGCAAGCGCTGGCTGACCTGACGGGCGGGGGTGCGGGACCGCGCCGGCGATTGCCGTGAGTTGCGGGAACCGGAAGGCGGGCCGATGGACCGGATCAACCTGAACGACAAGTTTGGCCGGATCGACGAGCACTGGCGTCCGAAGATCGTCGCCTCGCTGAATGGTCAGGAAATCAAGATCGTCAAGGTGCAAGGGACATTCCCCTGGCACCACCACGACGACGAGGACGAGTTCTTCCTGGTCTGGAAGGGGCGTTTCCGGGTCGAATTCCGCGACCGGTCCGTCGAGCTTGGACCCGGCGAAGGACTTCTCGTGCCGCGCGGCGTCGAACATCGCACGGCTGCGGACGAGGAAGCCGAGGTCGTGCTGTTCGAGCCGGCCGCCACCCGAAACACTGGTAACATCGTGGACGCGCATTTTACCGCGCCCGACGGACAGAAGGTCTGATCGCAATGGCACAGCAGTTCGACTCGCTGGAACGCCGCAGCCCGGAGGACCGGGAGGAGGCACTGTTCGCCGCGCTGCCCGGCTTCATCGGCGAGGCAAAGCGTGCGGCGCCCGGCTGGGCCCGGCTGCTCGAACACGTCGATGTCACCGAGGTGACCGATCGCGATGCGCTGGCGAAGCTGCCGGTACTGCGCAAGAGCCAACTGCTCGAACTGCAGGGCGAGCATCCGCCGTTCGGCGGGCTGGTCACAAGGGCGCCGGGTGCATTCGCGCGGCTGTTCATGTCGCCGGGACCGATTTTCGAGCCGGAGGGTGCGGGCAAGGACTGGTGGCGGGTGGCGCGCGCGATGTTCGCCGCCGGCATGCGGCCCGGCGATACGGTCCACAACACCTTCGCCTACCACATGACGCCGGCCGGCCACATGTTCGAATCCGGGGCCCGCGCGCTCGGCTGCGCGGTCATTCCCGCGGGCGTCGGCAACACCGAACTCCAGGTCGATGCGATCGCCCATTTGCGGCCCAAGGGCTACTCGGGCACGCCCGACTTCCTGAAGGTGCTGCTCGACAAGGCCGAGGAACTGGGCAAGGACGCCTCCAGCCTCAAGAAGGGTCTCGTGTCGGGCGCCGCCCTGCCGGGCTCGCTTCGCGACGAACTGACCGAACGCGGCGTCGATGTGGTGCAGGCCTACGGCACCGCCGATCTGGGCGTCGTCGCCTACGAGTCCGAGGCACGCGAAGGCATGATCGTGTCGGAGGAAATGATCGTCGAGATCGTCAGGCCGGGAACCGGCGATCCGGTCGAGGAGGGCGAGGTAGGCGAGATCGTCGTCACCAGCTTCAACATGGACTACCCGCTGATCCGTTTCGGCACCGGTGACATGTCTGCCGTGCTGCCGGGCGTTTCGCCCTGCGGGCGCACCAACATGCGCATCAAGGGCTGGATGGGCCGCGCCGACCAGCGCACCAAGATCAAGGGGATGTTCGTCGACCCCGAGCAGGTCGCCGAAATTGCCCGCCGGCATCCCGAGGCCGGCCGTCTCCGGCTGGTGGTGACGCGGGACGGCGAGCAGGATGCGATGACGCTGAAGGCCGAGGCTGCCGGCGAGGAGGACATCGCCGAGGCACTGGCCGAAACGCTCCAGTCCGTCACCAAGATGAAGGGCGAGGTCGAAGTGGTCGAGGCCGACAGCCTGCCCAATGACGGCAAGGTGATCGACGACACGCGCCCGATCGGTTGACCGGCCCGGTCGGCTGACTGGCCCGGCCGGTTGCGGCCGGTCCGTGGCGATCCAATAGACCGAAGTTCTGCAGTTCGAGGTGCCGCGCCGCCGATGGCAGGCGTGGGCGCGCCTGTCTGCGTTCGCGCCGGCGGTGCCCGGCCGGTTTGGTGCGGTTCGACAGCCGGCAAGAGCCACATCGCTGTATCGGACAGGGCTCTCCCGGCCGTTGCTCCGAAAAATTGCGCTTGACGCTTAGTTGCGAATGCTTCTTAATAGCCTTAGTGATGGCGTCAAGGTCAGGCACGAGTGGCATGAGCGATGCAGTTGTAGTTGAACGGCGCGAACCGGCGCAGGCCGCCATACAGATGGGCGGACCGCGCGGTTTCCGGATCGGCATCGTCGCCGTCATTCTCGGCCTTGCATTTCTTTCGCCGGGTATCCGCGAACAGGTCTTCCAGTCGCTGTCCGACGCCTATCTCCAGGTCTCGGTCTTCGTTGCCGGAACGCTGGCGATCGTCTATGCGGCGGAAACCTGGCTCAAGCGCGATATCGGCGCGATGCTCGAGTCGGCGAAGCGCTATCAGCCGCTGGCCGCGGCGTTCCTTGGCGCGCTGCCGGGCTGTGGCGGCGCCATCGTCGTCGTCACGCAGTATGTGCGCGGCTACACGACCTTCGGATCCGTGATCGCGGTGCTGACCGCGACGATGGGCGATGCGGCCTTCCTGCTGATCGCCCGTGAACCGCTGACCGGCTTGTTCGTCATGGCGATGGGGATGGGCGTGGGCACGGTCACCGGCATGATCGTCGACGCCATCCACGGCACCGAGTTCATGCGACCGGCGCGGACGCGGGACACAGCGGGTGAACTCGATCTCGTCGAAGGCGTGCACCTTGAACGTCCCGAAGGCCGCAACGGCCTGTTCGACCGGTTGTGGGTCGGGCTCGTCATCCCCGGTGTCGTCGTCGGCTTCATGATTGCCCTGCAGTTCGACCTGGATGAGATGATCGGCCCGATCGCCGGAATGGCGCCGACGATCCTGTTCGGCGTCGCCGGCGCGACCCTGAGTCTGTGCATGTGGGCGCTGTCGCGGCGCCCCAACAGCCATATCGTGTCCTGCGATCCGACCGAGCCTGCCTTCACCCGGACCCAGCGGGTCGTGGTCGATACGAATTTCGTCACGACCTGGGTGGTGATCGGCTTCCTAGTCTATCAGCTCGGCACCTATTTCGCCGGCACCGGTATCGAGCATTGGCTGCAGGTGTGGGCGCCGCTGGTGCCGGCAGTGTCAATCCTGGTCGGCTTCCTGCCCGGTTGCGGACCGCAGGTCGTGGTCACCACGCTCTACCTGACCGGCGCGATCCCGTTCTCCGCGCAGATCGGCAATGCGATCGCCAATGACGGCGACGCGCTGTTCCCGGCCATCGCGCTCGCCCCGCGTGCCGCCATTCTGGCGACGCTGTACAGCGCCGTGCCCGCGGTGATCGTCGGCTACGGCTGGTACTTCGTGTTCGAAGTGAACTGAAGCCTGTTCCGGAACCCCGTTTCGTGCCGGTGTTCAGTGCAGCTTGATACGCCCCTGCGGCCCGACCAGCATCGTCCCGTGCGCCTGGAAATAGGCGATGACTTCGCTGGTCATCAGCTTTCCGTCGGCTGCGGAAACGATGACCTGGCCTTCCGATAGAACCGAATATCCGTCGCCGCCGTGCAGCATGAAGTCATTGGTGGCGACCCGATAGGTGTGAGTATCGTCGAGCGGCTCACCGTCGACGAAAACTGCAACGATACGCTCGCCGGGATACGCCTTGGTATCGGCCTCGTAGGTCATACCGGAGACATGCGGAAAGCGTCCGGACGCGTTTTCGAACTCCGAGACGCCATTCTCCAGCGCCTTGCGAACCTGGGCGCCGGTCAGTTCGACGACGACGGTCCGGTTGCCGAACGGAAGTTCGGTCAGGATATCGCGCCGGGCGAGGCGCGTGCCGGCCGGATAGACCTTATCGCCGCGGATGCCGCCGCCATTGACGATCGCGACATCGGCACCGGTTCCGGTCCGCAGCGCATCGGCGATCAGGTTGCCGATCGCCGCCTCGCCGCCGCGCACGGTCGCCCGCCGGCTGTCCAGCTCAATCTCGGTAACGCCGAGCTCGAGGTCGAGCATATTCGACAGTTCCCGCTGGTATCGCGCGACGCGTCCGGCGATCTCCGCGTCGGGCTCGATTGTCGCCGTATCGACGACGCGGAACGCAGGCCACCAGCTGACCTTGCGCTTGCCGTCTTCCTCAGCGATGTCGATCGTTACGTCGACCACGGCGACCAGTTCGGCCTGCGATTTGGATTCCGCCAGCGCGGTCACCCCGTCGAAGAATACCGTCAGGTCGTGGTCGTCGCCCGACAACACGAGATCGGCGGCGCGGCTTCGGACGATCTCCATGTCGCGCGCCCGGTTGGCGTGGACGACGGCGACGACCAGATCGGCGCCCTGCGCGCGCAGGGATGCTGCCTCCTCGCGAAGCGGTCCCATGATCTCCCCGACCTGCAGGTTCCCGGGGCTCGACTTGGCGTATACGTCGTCGGCGGTCACGCCGAGAAGCCCGATTTTCGCGCCACCGAACTCGAACATGCGCGACGGCTGTATCCCGAGGACCGGGTCGCCGTCGGATTCGCGAAGGTTGGCGGCCAGAATTGGGAAGCGGGCCTCGCTCATGCGCTGCAGGAAAACATCCTGTCCGAAATCGAACTCATGATTCCCCGGGACGAAGGCGTCCGGCGGGATCTCGTTCAGCAGCTCGATGATATGGCTGCCCTTGTCGAAGCCTGACAGGAGCGACGGCGAAAGGGCATCGCCTGCATTGACGACGATGACATTATCGTTTTCGGCCCGCTCCCTGGCGATCAGCGCCGCAAGCCGGGCGAAACCGCCGCGCGTGTCGCGCGCTTCGATCGAGTCCAGATCATTCGTTACTACGAAGGTGACCTTGACCGTTTCGGCCGATCCACTCGCGGCTCCTCCGAGCAGGATCGCTGTTCCCAGAACGGCCGCAAAAATCGTCCAGGCGATCCGGCGCGCCCAGCTTTCAGTCATCGCAGTTCTCCCAGGCCCGCAGGCACGCCCCACAGACATAGCAACAAAACTGCGACAGATACGTGATGACGACATTCCTTTATTCCGCCGGCCGATCCCCATCGTTCCAGCGGTCCCCTTGGTCCCCGTATTCTCCCATGTTCCGCTGAGGAACCGGAGGGACGCAATGCACAAGTTTGCTATCGTAACAAAAAATCCGGCCGCCGGCGGCGGCGGAGCGTCGGTCGGTACCTTTTTGGTTTCATTAAGCTTTCGGGATTCGGTGTATTCCGATCCTTGTGCTCGGGAACGGAACGGTCTGTTCCGGCTTCGAAAGGGCGGCGTTTTATTGTATACGTTGCAGCGGGTGGCGCGGCCGCAGGACGTTGCTTCCCCAAAATGGTGACGGCTTTTTGCGGCGCGGATCACTCGAAAACAAAAACGCTAGGGAGGCGAACAATGTTGCGAACCATCATGTTTGGCGCGACCGTTCTGTCGGCTGCATTTGCAACCGCAGTATCGGCCGCGGAGGTGCCGTCGACACCGGACCAGGTGGCCCAGCCCGGCGGGGCGTTGCCGGGCAATCCGCAGGTCGCGCTGGTCAAGGTCGCCGAGGGATTCTCCGATCCGATCAATGTGACCAGCGCCGGAGACGGGTCCGGGCGCCTGTTCGTCGTTGAGCGGGTCGGCCGGATCAAGGTGGTCAAGCCGGACGGCAGCATTCAGGAAGAGCCGTTCCTGGATCTGACCAGCATCAATCCGCTCGGCAATGACGTGCAGACCGGCTTCGTCGAGCAGGGGCTGTATGCGGTGGCCTTCGATCCGAATTACAAGGACAACGGCTACTTCTACGTCCATTACGCATCGCTGCCGTTCAACGGCGACGGCGTCATCGTTCGCTTCCAGGTCGATCCGGCGAGCCCCGACTCCCTGTCGGCGGACCGCACCAACGAGACGGCCAAGGTGATCATGCGGATCGAGCAGCCCTGGTACAATCACAACGGCGGTCAGATCGAATTCGGTCCGGACGGCTATCTGTATATCGGCTCCGGTGATGGCGGCTGGGAAGGCGACCCCTACGAAGCCGGCCAGGACCTGTCGACGCCGCTCGGCAAGATGCTGCGGATCGACGTCCATCCGGACGATGACCGCCTGCCGTATTCCATCCCCGCCGACAATCCCTTCGCAGATGCGGCGAAAGAGCAGCTGATGGTACTGTTCGGGATCACCGAAGAGCAGTTCTCCAAGATCAAGACGCGGGCCCTGCCGGAGATCTGGGCGTACGGCGTCCGCAATCCCTATGAGTTCGCCTTCGATCCGAAAACGGGCGACCTGTTCATCGCAGATGTCGGCCAGAACCACTGGGAAGAGATCATCTACCAGCCCGCGTCCAGCAAGGGCGGCGAGAACTACGGCTGGCCGCGCATGCAGGGCATCTACTGCCATCCGATGACCGGCAATCCGGAAGGCGAGGACTGCGCGATCGTCGGTGATCTGCCGGCGGCGGTCTATCCGCACCAGACGCCCTATCCGGGTGCGCCCGAACTGACCGAGGGCCATGGCTGTTCGGCACAGGGTCTCGGTGTCGCCAACTACGGCGGCATGGAAGGCGTCTACCTGGTCGGCGACTGGTGCTCGGGCCGCCTGTTCGGCCTCGGCTGGGACGGTTCCAAGTGGCAGCTCGACGAACTGGCGCAGACCGACCTGCAGTTCACCGCCGGCGGTTACGGCGAGGACGGCATGGTCTACGCTGTCAGCGCCAACAACTTCTACCTCGCCGACGAGGGGCCGGAAGCCAATCCGCCCGGTGCCCTGTGGCGCGTGACTCCGGCCGGTGACGTTCCGGCGGACGCCGAGGTGGCGCGTACCGTCAAGTAGACGGGGACGCATCGAACAAATTGCGGCGCCGGGGCGGAACCAGCCCCGGCGCCGTTCATTGTGTAAGAGAACGAAGAAGTTGGAGAAAACAGGAATGGCAAGAGTGTTCGACCGCGTCGGGATCGCGGCGGCGATTCTGATGCTCGCCGGAACGGCCGTGCTGGCCGGCGAGGTCAAGGCGCGCGGGCAGGCGCGGCGTGCGCGCTCCGACTGGA
>ENA-ORCV01000717-ORCV01000717.1-marine-metagenome-genome-assembly--contig:-NODE-717-length-16240-cov-2.649632_pt1 | contig 16240 bp, 13 predicted proteins | sample MGYA00237779_ERZ508509 | MGnify/ENA primary metagenome ERZ508509 (study PRJEB26180, sample SAMN06268772) | marine metagenome | isolation source: Bioluminescent Bay, La Paraguera, Puerto Rico | place... | reverse complement strand
GCCGGCATCGACGTGTCGGAAATCGACTACGTCAACGCCCACGGGACCTCGACGCCGCTCGGCGACGAGATCGAACTCGGAGCGGTTTCTCGCGTCGTCGGCAATGCGGCGGGCCGGATCTCGATGTCGTCGACGAAGTCGGCGGTCGGTCACTTGCTCGGTGCCGCGGGCGCCGTCGAGGCGATTTTCTCGACGCTGGCTATTCGCGACAACGTGGCGCCCCCGACTCTCAATCTCGACAATCCGTCCGTCGAGACACCGATCGATTTGGTCCCGCACGAGGCGCGGAAGCGCGAAATCAATACCGTGCTGTCGAATTCCTTCGGATTCGGGGGGACCAACGCGTCGCTGATCATGCGCCGGGTGGACGCCTGAGCGTCGCTGATCTAAGGCAAATCATGCCTTTGCGGAACCGAATCACGGTTTCGCCGTATTCGGCAATAGCATGGCGCGGTATGTTCATGCGGCGCTCCATGAGGGAGTCGTAAGGTGACCGACGATCGTTCCGACCATACCGAAGACAGCGTAGGCGGGGCGCGTATTTCGCCGCGCAGCCCGCGCGAAGCGCTTCAGCCCGAGCCCGCGCCGGCACCGCCGCGTGCCTCCAGGCGCGCCCGCAGCAAGCTGGTCGTCGGCCTGAGTGGCATCTTCACTTTCCTGGTACTCGTTGCGATCGCTGCCGGAGCGGTGCTGTTCATCGGAAAGCATCAGTTCGAGAACGCAGGGCCGCTCGAAACGGCGCAGACGATCAATATTCCGCGCGGCCAGGGCCTCATGGCGATTGCCCGCCAGCTCGAGCGGGAAGGGGTCATCGACCAGGCCTGGGTGTTCATGGGCGGGATCGCGCTCAACAAGGCGCAGGACGACCTGAAGTTCGGCGAATATCTGATCCCCGAGCAGGCCAGCATGCACGATGTCATGGACATCCTGGTCGAGGGCAAGGCGATCCTCTATCAGGTGACCATTCCCGAGGGCTACACGAGCGAACAGATCGTCGCAAAGCTGGATCGCGACCCGGTCCTGGTCGGCGAGATCACGGAAGTGCCGGCCGAGGGCACGCTGCTGCCCGAGACCTACAGCTTCGACCGCGGCACGACACGTTCGCAGATGCTTGCCCGGATGCGGCATGCCCAGAACCGTGTCCTAGAGGAGATTTGGGATCGCAGAGCGCCCGACTTGCCTGTTCAGTCGCGGGAGGAACTGGTCATCCTGGCTTCGATCGTCGAGAAGGAAACCGGCAAGGCCGACGAGCGGCCGCGCGTCGCCGGGGTCTTCATCAACAGGCTGAACAAGCAGATGCGCCTGCAGTCGGATCCGACGATCCTGTACGGGCTGTATGGCGGCAAGGCCTTCTTCGAGCCACGCACGATCACGCGCAGCGAACTCAATGCGCCGAACGCCTACAACACTTATCAGATCAACGGCTTGCCCCCGACGGCGATCGCCAATCCCGGCCGTGCCGCAATGGAGGCGGTCGCCAATCCGTCCCGGACCGACGAATTGTTCTTCGTCGCCGACGGGACCGGCGGTCACACCTTTGCGGCAAGCCTGGAAGAGCACAATCGTAACGTCGCCAAGTGGCGCGAAGTCGAAAGACAGCGCCGCGAACAGGCCGCGGAAGCCGAAGCCGCCGCCGAGGAACAGGGGGCTGGCGAAGGCGAAAACGGCGACTCGCTGCAGGGCCTCGATCTCAAGGTCAACTGACCGTTCGTTCCAGTCGTCGGCGATTTTCCTCGTGTGCCGGTACTGCCACCGGGGTCAGCTTGTGACCCCAGCGCGAGCGGTCTAAATTCGCGGCCCGCATGAGTGGCCCAGGCCATTCTTTGACCCGAAACCCCGTGCATTCCGGAACAGATTTATGACCCTTGCGAGCATGACGGGTTTCGCCCGTGCAGAAGGTGCGTTGGGCGACCGAAGCTGGCATTGGGAAATCCGCAGCGTCAACGGGCGCGGCCTCGACCTGAGGCTCCGGCTGCCATCGGGTTTCGAACGCCTCGAGCCGCTTGTCCGCGAACGCGCACAGAAGCGGCTGGCGCGCGGGTCGCTGACGATCGGCCTCCAGTTGCGCCGGGCGGAGACAGGCGGCTCCGTCAGGATCAACGAGGCCGCGCTGGAGACGCTTCTCAAGGCGTGCGAAGGCATGGCCGCGTCCGGACGCGCGGCAGAGCCGCGTGCCGATGGCCTTCTGGCAATCAAGGGCGTCGTGGAGGTCGAGGAAGAAACCGAGGACGAGGATGCCCGCGCGGCGCTCGACAAGGCTCTTCTCGAAAGTTTCGACGCCGCGCTCGGGACGCTGATCCAGATGCGCGCAGGCGAGGGCGCCCGGCTGAAGTCCGTTCTCACTCAGCGCATCGACGAAATCGCCGCCTTGGCCGGACAGGCCGAAGCCAACGCGTCGCGCTCGCCCGAGGCTATCGGCAGGCGGCTGAGCGAACAGATCAGTCAGTTGCTCGAGGCGGCGCCGGCCCTCGATCCGCAGCGGCTTCACCAGGAAGCGGTACTGCTGGCCACCAAGGCGGACATCCGCGAAGAACTCGACCGGCTGTCGGCCCACGTGCTCGCCGCGCGGGAATTGCTCGAAGCCAAAGCGGCCGTCGGGCGCAAGCTGGACTTCCTGACCCAGGAATTCAATCGCGAGGTCAATACGGTCTGCTCGAAGTCTAACGATGTCGACCTGACCAGGATCGGGCTCGAGCTCAAGTCTGTCGTCGACCAGTTGAGGGAGCAGATCCAGAATGTCGAATGATGGGACCGGACAAAGCGATCTGAAACGTCGCGGCCTCATCCTCATCCTGTCCTCCCCGTCGGGGGCGGGCAAGACGTCGATTTCCCGGTCGGTACTCGACCGCGAACGGCAAGGCAGTATCCACCTGTCCGTTTCGGTGACGACGAGAGAGCGGCGGCCGAGCGAGGTGGACGGCGTCCACTACAAGTTCCTGTCGAAGAAGCAGTTCGAGTCGATGCGCGACCACGACGAACTGCTCGAATGGGCGGAAGTGCACGGCAACTACTATGGTACGCCGCGCGAACAGGTCGAGGCGGCTTTGACGGCAGGCCAGGATGTTCTCTTCGACATAGACTGGCAGGGGACGCGTCAGGTTCTAGAGAAGATGCGCGAGGACGTGGTGGCGGTGTTCATTCTGCCTCCTTCGGCGGCCGAACAGCGCGCTCGGCTGGAGCGGCGGGCCGAGGACGACAGCGACGTTATCAAGCGCCGCCTCGCCAATGCGCGCTCCGAGATAACGCATTGGGAAGAATACGATTTCATTCTGGTGAATAAAGATCTGGGCGAGAGCGTCGCGAAGGTACAGGCGATCCTTCACGCCGAACGCAGCCGCCGCAACCGGCTTGTCGACCTGCCCGAATTCATAGAGGCGCTCGACCGGGATCTGGCGGGCCAGGGAAGTTAGCTGATCGCTTTATAGGCGCGCGCGAGGTCGAGGAAACCTTCGACCGGTATCTCCTCGGCGCGGCGTGTCGCGTCGATTCCAGCAGCATTCAGGAGTGCTTCCGGGTCCGCAACGAGGCTCTTCAGGCTTGAGCGCAGCATCTTCCGGCGCTGCCCGAACGCGGACGCCGTCAGCCGCTCCAGCGTCTTGAAGTCGACGCCGTCCGGCATCTCGGACGGGACGAACTGGACGATGCTCGAGGTGACCTTCGGCGGCGGCGTGAAGGCGCGCCGGTCGACGTCGAACAGGATCTTCGGCTGCGAGCGCCATTGCGACAGGATCGACAGCCGCCCGTAGGCCTTCGACCTGTGCTTGGCGACGATCCGCTGGGCGACCTCGCGCTGGAACATAAGCGTCATCGACTCCCACCAGGGCGGCCATCTGTCGCCGCTGAGCCAGCCGACCAGCAGAACGGTCGAGATGTTGTAGGGCAGGTTGGCGACGATTCTGGCCGGTCGGCGGACCAGCGCCGGCAGGTCTGCTCGGGTCGCGTCTGCCTCGACGATCTCCAGACGTCCGGGAAAGGCGTCCGCCAGCTCGCCGAGCGCCTCGATGCAGCGCCGATCCTTTTCGATCGCCGCGACCCGGCGCGCGCCTTCAAGCAGCAGCGCCCGGGTCAGGCCGCCGGGGCCGGGGCCGACCTCGACGATGTCGACATCCTCCAGCGGGCCTGCCGCACGGGCTATGCGGCGCGTCAGGTTGATATCCAGCAGGAAGTTTTGACCAAGCGACTTGCGCGCCGCCAGGTCGAACCGCTTGATGACGTCGCGAAGCGGCGGAAGATCCGGCTCGGCGGTCATCGGCCATTGCCCGTCATGTGCCGCCCGACATCCGGTCCGCCATGCGGATCGCTTCGATGAGGCTGGACGGATTCGCCTGTCCCGTCGCGGCGATGGACAGTGCCGTGCCATGGTCCGGCGAGGTGCGGACGAAAGGCAGGCCGAGCGTCACGTTGACGGCTGTGTCGAAGGCGATCGTCTTGATCGGGATCAGCGCCTGATCGTGGTACATGGCGATCGCCGCATCGTATCCGGCCCGCGCGGCGGGGTGGAACATCGTGTCGGCAGGATAGGGCCCGGACGCATCGATCCCCAATTCGCGCAGCCGATCGATTGCCGGTGCGATCACATCGCGATCTTCCAGCCCGATCTGTGCTCCTTCGCCGGCATGGGGATTGAGGCCTGCCACCGCGAGGCGCGGTTGCGAAATACGGAAATGTTTCCGAAGGCCTTCTGCGACGATCCGTCCGGTTTCCACGATGAGCGGGGTCGTGATCAGGCCGGGAACGGCGGCCAGCGGCACGTGAATGGTGACCGGCACCGCGCGGAGGTCTTCCGACGCGAGCATCATGACCGGCCGGGCGGAGAGGCCGTGCCTGGCGGCCAGTTCGCCGAGGAATTCGGTATGGCCCGGAAACGCAAAACCGGCGCCATAAAGCGTTTCCTTCTGGACCGGCGCGGTCACGACGGCGCGGCTGTCTCCGGCGATGACATCGCCGACAGCCCGCTCGATCGATTCCAGAACCGCGGCCGCATCATCCGTGGAGGGGGTGCCTGCGGTTCCCGACCGAACCGGGGCCCGTAGCGGACACACCGGCAAAGCGGTATCGAATATCGCCTCGGTTTCCGAAATGGCGTCGATCGGCCGGAGCGGCACGGCGAGGCCGGCGGCGCGAAGGCGATGGTCTAGAAATTCCGGATCCGCAAGCGCATAGAAGGGCGGAAGCCTGGCGGTATCGCGCGATGCCCATGCCTTGCCGATGACCTCCGCGCCGATACCGGCCGGTTCGCCCAGCGTCACCGCAAGCGGTGCGGCGGAATGGCGGGCAGGTCCGCTCAACGGTATTCGATGACGGCGATCTGCTTGAGATCGATCAGCAGCCGGCGCGACAGGCGTTCGCCCTGTTCGTTCATGAGTTCCGCCTGGACCTTCTTTCGCGCCGCAGATTCGTCTTGGTATTCGGTGCGATCGCAGACAGCCAGCAGTTCGACGGCGGTCGGCGTCTCGTTCGGGGCGGAAATGCCGTCAGTCGGGACGTCCTTGAGGCTTTCCACGACGAGCGGTGACAGATCGGCGGTATTCCGCCGGACGGTATCCTTGACGACGATGTCGCGGAACGACCGCGCGAGTTCACGTGCACCGGCACAGCCGGTGAATTGTGAGCGGAACGCCTGCGCGTCGCGTTTGCGCTGGCGCACGAAGTCGGGCGAACTGCCCTTCGGAATGATCAGAATGATCTGCTGCAGCGCCAGTTCCTCCGTCGTCGTCGGGATTTCCTCGCCCTTGCGTGCGAGCGCCGTCTCGATATCCCGGTCGCGGATGTTGACGTTGCTGTTGAACTGGGAGCGCACGACATCGCGCCACGACATGTCGGCTTCGATCCGCTTCTTGAGCGTTGCGGGATTGACGCCGATCTGCTGAAGGGCCTGGCCGAACTGGCTCGGCGAGAGCTTTACGCGCGTGGCAATCGTACCGAACGCCTGGTCGACCTGGTCGGCGGAGATGGAGATGCCCAGCCGCTTGGCCGCCTGCATCTTCAGCCGTTCGTCGATCAGTTCATCGATTGCGCGCTGACGCACGTTGCCGGTCGCCCGCCCGCCGCTCGTTGCATTGATGAGCTTGGTGCGCTGGACGATGTCGTACTCGGTGATCGGGTCGTCGTTGACGAGGATCGCGATAGAGGAGGCATAGACCGCGCCGTTCGTCGCCGCGGCGACGAAGGCAGCGGTACCTAAGGCAACGAGGGCGAACATATACGCCGAGCGCAACGCTCGTGCGAACCCGCCCGATCCTGCGATTGGTGTCATCCGATACTTCCTGATTTCCTGTCTAGCGCGTGCCTGCACATTATGGCAGGCAAATGACGATCGCCGCCAGAGCCGCTTCGGACCGAAGCCCCGCCCGGTCCATGGTGCGCGGAAACGGCTTCAATGCCGGTCTCGGCTCTTAGTTTTCGTCGCCTTCACTGATCGTATGCCGGAACTGCCCTTCAGTCAGCGTCCTGAGCGAGAAGCTGAACATCAGCCGCTCGTCGGGCAGCGTGTCCTGATCGCGCTGGTAGATCCGCTGGTAGCCGATTCCGATGGACACGCATTCGTTCTCATAGCCGAAGCCGAAGGAATTGGAGATCCATTGCGGCGATTTCGGCTGGCCGATGGTCGATTTGGAGGCTCCCGACAGCTCGTAGCGGGCCGCGCCCCAGATGTTCCAGTTCTCGTCGAGGCGCAGATTCGCCCGGCCCTGGATCTCTTCGCGGTTGTCTTCGATGCCCTGCTGAGGATCGGCGGCGATGTTCGAATAGATCACCGAGGACTTGAGCGGACCGAATGTGCCCGCCAGCTCGAAGTCATAGCGCTTGGCGTCGAAATCGGTCTCGTCGAGGCGCAGGCGATTGGCGATCTGTATCGACGAGATCGGCGAGAAGTAGACCGCGGCGACGTAGTCCGAGCGGTCCGTTTCCAGTCCCGAGCCGGTCGGGAACGGATTGGTTCCGGCCAATTGGTAGGACTGGCCGAACACGCCTCCGACACTCATACCGTTGTGGGTCTGCATGCTGTAGCGCACACCGACATTGGCGCGCGTTCCGCCCTCCATCCGGTCATAGCCGGAGAACTTGTCGATCTGGAACAGATTGGTGTCGTCGAAGACGAGGCTCAGCGCGTCGTCGTTCGGTATGTTCGCGTTGTCCTGCGCGTCCGGCCTGGCGACCACCTGGGCGATCGGCTCGATGATCTGATAGCCCCAGTCGTTGGAGACGAGGATCGGATAGCGGTACTCGATGCCGATCGCCGCCATGCCGCGAACGATTGACTGGTCGCCTTCCGGCAGGAACTGGCCGATGACGGGAGTGGTCGAGTAGCCGCCGTCCACGAACGGGTCGTCGACCGTGATCGAGTACAGGTCACCGCGCAGCGATGCGAAGGGCGTGAACACCTGTCCGACGCCGTCGGTAATGCTGCGGTCCCAGCGGAGTTCGGAAATCAGCCGGTTGCTCGAGCCCGGCGTGCCGATCAACTCGCAGGAGAGGGGCGTGATCAGGCCGACCGTCGTCGGGCCCGGCGTATTGCCGAGGTTGTTGGCGCCGCCGGTCGGGCAGAACTCCGGATTGAGCATAGTCTTGCCCGGATTGTTGGGATCCGGGATGCGCCGGGTCGCGAACGGATAGAGCGGCAGGAATTCCGCGTCCGTGCGATTCAGGCTGAGGATATTGGTATCCAGCGACAGCCGTCCGCCCAGCACGGTCTGATCGAAAATGTAGTTGTAATCCATCACCGGATGGATGAACGGCTGAAGCGCGTTCGAGTTCGTCGACGATTCGCGGAACACCTGATAGTGGACCGTGCGCAGGTCGAACCAGTTGCGCGCGCTCTGGCCCGTCAGGAACACCTGATCGCGCACTTCCGTCGCATCGGTCAGATCGTAGGTGCGCAGGAAGATGTCGTCGGACTGCAGCGTTCCGGTCCAGCCCCACTTCCAGAAATCGTTGATCTGGAACTGGCCGGCGGTCTGCAGGGCGCCGCGGAACTTCTGGTGATTGTCCGAGAGCAGATCGAAGCGGTCGGGATCGAGCTGATAGATTCCGGCGCCCCGAATGTAATAGCCGCCTTTCTCGAAGCGCTGGCGCCATTCGAATTCGCCAAGCGGCCCCTGTAGCGAGTAGGTGGTGGCGGCAACCGTCAGGTCGTAGTCCTCCGCCAGCGCGAAGTAGTAGGGCACCTCGACGGCGTAGCCGAGATCCTTGTCGTAGACGAAGTTCGGACGCAAGAAGCCCGACTGGCGTTTGACGGTCGGATCGGGATGGCTGAAGAACGGCAGGTAGGCGATCGGCATGCCGAACAACTCGAAAGACGCATCCTCGTAATAGACGGTCTGCTCTTCCTGATTGTGGATGATCCGCTTCGCCTTGATCTGCCAGATCGGCGGCCGGTCCGGATCCTCCTCGCACGGCTTGCAGGCGGTATAGATGCCGGTGTTGAAGACGGTGACATTGTCGTCGAACCGTTCGGCCGAGGAGGCGGCGAAGCGGGTTTCTTCGGTCGTGACGAGGGTCAATTCCTGGACGAAGCCGTCGCGGAACTCGTCGGTCAGCTCGACCGTTTCGGCATAGATGACGTTTCCGTCCGGCTGGGTAACCTTGACGCCGCCTTTCGCGAAGACCTGCCCGGTCTTCTGGTCATAGTCGACCCGGTCGGCCTCGACCGTGTAGCCCTTGTAATAGATATCGACCGCGCCGGCCGCCGACACGAGATCGTTGTCGAGGTCGTAGATCAGCTCGTCGGCTTCCAGCAGCATCCGCGCGTCGGGATCGTCGGAGACAATCTGGTTGAACGCAGACGGCGTTGGAACCTGAGCGAGGACCTGGGCAGGAGACAAGGCAACCGCGACCCCCACGATCGCAGCAGCACCACCCCCCACAATGCCAGGCATCGCGCGGCAGATCCGATCCAAAATACGCTGGCCGGCAGCCATCACTAGCCGTCTTCCTGATACAACAACACAGTCGACCCGAGCAGAGTGGCCACCAGAGGCGGTGTCCACGCAGCAGCAAACGGCGTCACCGCTCCCGCGGCGCCGAAATCTCCCACCAGTTTCGAAACCACATAAAGCACGAAGCCTGCGACGACGCCACCGAGAATCATCCGTCCAATATTGCCGAACCTGAACACCCTTAGCGATACCGTCGCCGCAATCAGTACCATCGCGCACAGGAGTAAAGGCCTTGCTAAGAGCGTCTGGTATTGCATCTGGTACTGGATTGCGGGCAATCCGGCGCGTTCGGCGATGGCGATCTGGTCGGGCAGATCCCAGAACGAAATCGTTTCGGCGGATGCAAGACGCTCGGCGACCTGGGTCTTGGTCAGGTAGGTCGATAGCAGGTAGGAGCGGTGGAAGTAGGGGGCCATCCCCGGCTGGATCAGCCAGCCGTTGTTGAGGCGCCAGCGCCCGTCCTCGAGGACCGCCGAGCGTGCTTCGAACCGCTCCCTGAACTCTCCGTTCTCGTCGAATACGATGGCCGTTACCGTCCGCAGCCGCTGGCCATTGGCCGATGCGACCTTGGCATTCAGCACCGAGGGGCCGTCGACCCCGTCCTGGCGCAGCCAGATGGCCTGTCCGGCGAACCCGAACGGATTGGAAAAGTCGCCGAAAGCCTCCGCGAACAACGCCTCGTGGCGTGCCTTGAAGTTGGCGGCGAGCGGATTGTAGAGCGTCGTGGCAGCTATTCCGACCAGCAGCGCGATGATCAGCGCCGGCGCCGCGAACTGCCAGACCGACATGCCGACGGAGCGGGCGACGACGAGTTCCAGGCTCTTGGTGAGCATCAGGAACGTCATCATCGCCGCGAACAGCACCGCGAACGGCAGCACGAGTTCGGTCAGCGAGGGCAGGCGGTAGATCGACAGCAGCAGGACCGTGCCGATGCCGACGTCGTGGTTGCCGGCGCGGCGCAGGTTCTCCACCGAGTCGATCAGGAAGATCAGCGCGATGCAGGTGCCGAAGACCGCCAGCAGGTTCACTAGGAACCGTTTGGACAGATATAGCGTGATCGTCCGGTCGACCATCACCGCGCCGCCCTCCATCCCGACAGGCCCGTCCGCCGCTTGATATCGCCGGCCAGGGCGCGCAGCGTCTCGCGGAGCCTCTGTGGTGTCAGGGCCTCGAGGTCTATCTGCAGGACAGGAATGGCGTCGGCGATCCGCGCCATGCGGCGCCCCTGGCCGAAGGCGATCCAGGCCGCACCGGTAATGCCGACGACCGGCGTCAGATACATCAGCCCGACGGCCCACGGTTCGCGGACCGCCAGGTTGGAGGCGCTGAAGCCGACCGTTCGCAGCACGCCGACCGCAACGATTGCCAGTACGATCGAATTCCCCCGGCCTTGCCGGTTGGTTCGCGGATACCCGAGCGTCGCCAGCGAAATGAACACGAACGATATCGGATACAGGATGCTCGATAGGCGTTCGTGTATCTCCGCCCGGAACTTACCGGGGTGCTGGATGTAATACGGGTCTTCCTTGTTCGGATTGAGCAGCTCGCTCATCCGCATTTCGCGCGGCCGGTACTCCACCGAGCCGTTGCCGACGGTCAGGTTCGACAGGTCGAAAATGTAACGGTCGAACTTGATGACGGTGATTTCCTCCGGCCGCCCCTCCTGCTGGTGCATGCTGCCGGTGTTCATCACCAGATAGGCGCTTTCGCCGGTGCGTACGATGCGACCTTCCTCGGCGAGGTAGGTCATCACCTGTTCGGGATTGCGCTCGTCGTGGACGAGCAGCCCGAGCAGGGTGCCGTCCGGGCCGCGGTCGCGGATATGGAAGGTGAGGCCGTTCTCGACCGTCGTGAATAGGCCCTCGACGACGATGTAGGTGAGAACGTCGGCGCGGATCTGGGCGATGGTGTTGCGCAGGGTGCGCGCGCTTTCCGGCATTACGTAAAGGCTGATCCCGGCGGTCAGCACCGTCACGATCAGTCCGAGCGCGACAAACGGCTTGTAGACCAGCCACGGAGACGCGCCGGCCGCGTTGACGACGACCAGTTCGCTGTCGGCGTTGATGCGATTGAGGGCGTAGAGGCAGGCGATGAACAGCGCGACCGGCGCGATCACCATGACCAGCGCCGGCAGCGCCAGCACCGTCATGTACATGAACAGCCACAGGGTCTGGCCCTGAGTCGTCAGCAGGTCGATCTCCTTGAGCGCCTGCGTGACCCAGACTACGCCCGTCAGCACCAGCAGCGAGATGACGAAGGCGCTGGCGGCGATACGGAATATGTAACGGCCGATCAGGTTCATTCGCGTCCGTTGCGTGCCTCCAATACGCGCCGGCCGATGCCGGAGCGATATCGGTTAATCGCACTTGTATGGCGAGATTGGGCCGTGATTCCGGCCTGTCGTCCCACCCCGTTTCGAGCGCCCCCTCGCGCCATCCACAGTGATGGTGTATTGGGGGACGCTCTGTCGATCAAGTGATTGTAACATCACGTAACAGATTTGAACCCAATTGAGGCGCAAATCCGCATGACTGACCTGCCGAAGCTAAGTTTTCAGAAGCTCGCCGAACCGAAGAAGGGAATCGCGATCCTGCTGGCCGGAGAGGGCCCGCTGTTCGGACCGATCGGGCAGGCGCTCGATGACGCCTCGTCCGGTGCGATCTCCCGCGCCGCAAAGGCGGCCGCCTTCCAGGGCAAGGCGAAGAGTTTCCTCGACATACTCGCGCCGGCTGGCCTCGATCTCGACCGGATCCTCATCGCCGGCGTCGGAGACGCCGGCGCCCTGAAGGATCTCGACTGGCATCTGCTTGGCGGCGCGGTTGCCGGCAAGCTCGCCAATGGCGGAGCGGCGGCCACGGTCGTTCTGGAACTCGCGGATGGCGGTTCGCCCGGCGCCGATGCCGCCGCGCTTTTCGCCGCCGGGGCGAAGCTCTCCTCCTACCGGTTCGATCGCTACAAGAAGAAGAAAAAGGAAGACGACGAGCAGAAGAAGAAGCCTCCGCAGCGCATCGTGATCGCGACCGAAGGGCACTCCGCGGCAAGGAAAGCCTATACGGCGCTCGACGCGGTGACGGACGGAACGCTGCTGGCCCGCGATCTGGTCAACGAGCCGGCGAATGTGCTGGGGCCGGACGACTTCGCCAAACGGGCCAAGGCGCTCGACAAGCTTGGCGTCGAGGTCAAGGTGCTCGGCGAAAAGGAAATGCAGAAGCTCAAGATGAATGCGCTTCTGGCCGTCGGTCAGGGCAGCGAGCGGGAGAGCCGTTTCGTGGTCATGCGCTGGAACGGGCTCGGCAAGTCCTCGAAGAAGGATCCGGTCGTCTTCGTCGGCAAGGGCGTTGTGTTCGACACCGGCGGCATCTCGATCAAGCCGGCCGCCGGCATGGAAGACATGAAGGGCGACATGGGCGGAGCCGCCTGCGTCACCGGTCTCATGCATGCGCTCGCCGCGCGCAAGGCCAGGGTCAATGCCGTCGGCGTCATCGGGCTTGTCGAAAACATGCCCGATGGCAAGGCGCAGCGGCCGGGCGATATCGTTACGTCGATGTCCGGCCAGACCGTCGAGGTGATCAACACGGACGCCGAGGGGCGGCTGGTACTCGCCGACGCGCTCACCTACGTGCAGCAGAAGTTCAAGCCGGCCTTCATTGTGGATCTGGCGACACTCACCGGCGCGATCATCGTGGCGCTCGGAAACGAATATGCCGGTATGTTCTCCAACGACGATACGCTGGCCAGCCAACTGAGCGCCGCCGGCGAGGCGACCGGCGAGAAGGTCTGGCGGATGCCGCTTGCCAAGGAATATGACAAGCTGATCGACTCGCGCTTCGCGGACATGAAGAATGTCGGCGGGCGCTGGGGCGGAGCGATCACCGCGGCCCAGTTCCTCCAGCGCTACATCGAGGACGTGCCGTGGGCGCATCTCGATGTCGCCGGTACGGCGATGGGATCGCCGCAGACCGATGTGAACAAGAGCTGGGCGTCGGGCTTCGGGGTGCGTCTGCTCGACCGGCTTGTCGCGGACAATTACGAAGGCTGACCGATTGAAGGCCCGGCCGTGGCCGGGCCGGGCAATCCGGCGGGACGATGACCGAAGTCCTGTTTTATCACCTGGAACGGCAGCCGCTCGAAGCGGTGTTGCCGACGTTGCTGGAGAAGTGTCTCGAGCGCGACTGGAAGGTCGTGGTGCAGGGAGGCACGACCGAGCGGCTAGAAGCGGTCGATACGCACCTGTGGACCTACAGGGAGGAGTCCTTCCTGCCGCATGGCTCGACGGGCGATGGCGATGCGGCCGCCCAGCCGGTCTATCTGACGACCGGCCAGGACAACCCCAACGACGCCGATGTCCGGTTCCTGATCGACGGGGCCGAGCCGCCGGATCTCGGCGGATACCAGCGCGCCATCTTCATATTCGACGGCCGCAACGAGGACGCCGTCGTGCAGGCGCGCGGTCATTGGAAAACGGCGAGCGGCGCCGGTCATGACGTGACCTACTGGCAGCAAAACGATTCCGGCCGCTGGGAACGCAAAGCGTGACCGGGTCCGACCGCGACGATCGGGCCGGGCAGCTGGACTGGTTCGAAGACCTCTATCGCGATGCCGGCGGTGACCCGGACAAGGTGCCCTGGGCGCGCCTCGAGGCGCATCCGGGCCTCGTGCACTGGGCCGAACAGACGCGTACGCATAGCGGTCGGGCGATCGATATAGGCTGCGGGCTCGGTGACAACGCCGAGTATCTGGCCGGGCTTGGCTACGCGGTGACCGCCTTCGATCTGTCGGAGACGGCGGTGTACTGGGCCGGGCGGCGCTTTCCGGAGACTTCGGTCGACTATTGCCAGGCGGACCTGTTTTCGCTGCCGGCGGACTGGGTCGGAGCATTCGGCCTCGTGAGCGAGGTCTATACCCTGCAGGCGCTGCCCGCCGAATTGCGTGGCGATGCCTTGCAAAGGATCGCCGGGCTGGTCGCACCGGGCGGCCGGATTGTCGTTGTCTGCATGGCGCGCGAGGAGGACGAGGCCGTAGACGGGCCGCCGTGGCCGCTCGCGAAATCCGAACTGGCCGGATTTGCGGCAGCCGGCCTCGTCGAGGAGCAATTTTCAGATCTCGTTCTGGGAGAAAACGCCCGCAGGCACTTCGTCGCGACCTTCCGCCGTCCCGGCTGACGACCGCTATTCGTCGATTTAGCCGACGGTCAGGCTGCGCCTGCTTCCTCGAGCGCCGCACCGGCCTCCAGCCAGTCCTCCTCCGCCCGCTCCAGAGCTTCGGCGGTCCGCGCCCGCTTGCGCGATAGATCCGCCCCCTTTTCAGGGTCGGCGGCGAACAGGTTCGGGTCCGCGAGGTGTTTGTCGAGGTCGGCGAGTTCGGCGGTCAGTTTCGCCATTTCGCGTTCCGCCGTCTTCTGGCGGCTGCGCAACGGTGCCATCTCGGAGCGTCTCTGTGCGGCGGACCGGCGCTGGTCGACCTTGGTGTTGGCCCCGATATCGGTCGTCTGCGGCGCGGCGGCCGTGCCGCCTGTGTCGCCTGACAGCACCAGGCGACGATAATCGTCCATGTCGCCCTCGAACGGCGAAACGGTTCCGCCGGCGACGAGCCACAGACGGTCGGCCGTCGTCTCGATGAGGTGGCGGTCATGGCTGATCAGGATCACCGCTCCTTCGTATTCTGCGAGTGCCTGGACCAGAGCCTCGCGTGCATCGACGTCGAGATGGTTCGTCGGCTCGTCGAGTATGAGAAGATGCGGCGCGAAGTAGCTCGCGAGCCCGAGCAGCAGGCGGGCCTTTTCGCCGCCGGAAAGCTTGCTGGCCGGAATGTCCGCCTTGTCGGCGCCGTAGCCGAGTTGCGCGGTCTTCGACCGCACCTCCGCCTCGCGGGCTTCCGGCATCAGCCGCCGCATCTGCGCATAGGGCGACAGTTCGGGATCCAGCTCGTCGAGCTGGTGCTGGGCGAAGAAGCCGACCTTGATCCGGTCCGCCGACATGAACCGGCCGCCGCAGGTTTTCAGGCGCCCGGATAGCAGCTTTGCCAGCGTACTCTTGCCGTTGCCGTTGGAGCCGAGCAGGCCGATCCGGTCGTCGTGGTCCAGACGCAGGTTGAGCCGCGTCAGCACCGGCGTATCGCCATATCCGACGGCCGCATCGTCCAGTTGCATGATCGGCGAGGCCAGCGCCTTCTCGGGCGAGGGGAACCTGAACGGCAGCGACGATCCGTCGACGATCGCGGAGACCGGTTCGAGCCTGGCAAGCGCCTTCAGGCGGCTTTGGGCCTGGCGCGCCTTCGATGCCTTGTAGCGGAACCGGTCGACGAACGCCTGCATGTGCTTGCGCTGTTCGTCCTGCTTCTTGCGCATCTTTTCGGCCAGCGCCTGCTTTTCGCGCCTTTGCCGTTCGAACTGGTCGTAGGTGCCGCGGTAGATCGTCAGCTTCCGCTCGTCGAGATGGACGATTGTGTCCACCACGGTGTTCAACAGGTCGCGGTCGTGGCTGATGACGATCAGCGTATGGGGATAGCGGGCCAGATAGGTTTCCAGCCAGAGCGTCCCTTCCAGATCGAGATAGTTGGTCGGTTCGTCGAGCAACAACAGGTCCGGCTCGGTGAACAGGACAGCGGCGAGCGCGACGCGCATCCGCCAGCCGCCGGAAAAGGATTCGAGCGGGCGCTGCTGCGCATCGGTGTCGAAGCCGAGGCCCGTCAGGATCCGTGCGGCACGCGCTTCCGCCGAATACGCGTCGATTTCGCTCAGCCGTGCGTGAATTTCGCCGATCCGGACGCCGTCCTGCGTCGTGTCAGCTTCCGCCAGCAACGCCGCGCGTTCGGTATCCGCCGACAGGACGAAGTCGATGAGCGACGTCGGGCCGGCCGGCGCTTCCTGTTCGACCGTGCCGATCCGGGCGTTGGCCGGAAACGATACCGATCCGGATTCGGCGGAAATTTCCGACAGCAGCAGCCGGAACAAGGTCGTCTTGCCGGTGCCGTTGCGGCCGACCAGTCCGGCGCGCGTGCCGGTCGGCAACGTTGCCGAGGCACCCTCGAGCAACGTCCGGCCCGCAATTCGGTAGGTAAGGTCGGCGATCTGAAGCATGGGCGCCTATTTGCAGCCACCGGCGCGCAAGAACAAGAGGCATCGCGGCAACAACGCGGCGGCGATTGCCGGTCAGCCGGCTGCGCCGCGATGGCCGGCGATAAGATCGGCAAGTCCGACGGCGGGCAAAACCGATTGGTTTCAAGCGGATTTCGCGGCGAGTCGTCTGACTGAAACAAACTGTCGTATAGGAACATGACTGCAAGTTTGCCGGCTCGGTCAGGCC
>ENA-ORCV01000716-ORCV01000716.1-marine-metagenome-genome-assembly--contig:-NODE-716-length-16246-cov-4.359515_pt1 | contig 16246 bp, 19 predicted proteins | sample MGYA00237779_ERZ508509 | MGnify/ENA primary metagenome ERZ508509 (study PRJEB26180, sample SAMN06268772) | marine metagenome | isolation source: Bioluminescent Bay, La Paraguera, Puerto Rico | place... | reverse complement strand
GGCTTCCCATCGAGGGCTATCAGGCCAGAAACGCGGACGTGTTCAGGACGTTCGAAAGCATGTCGGGCGATGTGGACTATGTCGACGTGTCCGAACTCCTGTGCCGGGACGGCTGGTGCTATCCGTACGATGACAACCACATGCCGCTCTACAATGACGGCAATCACCTCGACGGGCTGGGCCTTGATGTGGTCGCGACATATATTTTCGAACGGATAGGGCCGTATCATTTGCTCGCGGACACGGCTTTGCGGCCCTCGCGGACGTAAAGATGCCGCGCGTCGGCATATCGGCGGCCTTTCGGCTGTCCTTGCGATATTGGTTTTCCGGAAAAAATGGTGGGCGGTGAGAGGCTCGAACTCCCGACATCTTCGGTGTAAACGAAGCGCTCTACCAACTGAGCTAACCGCCCGGACCGTCGCCGGTATCTATGCGGGAACGCGCATGGATGCAAGCGTTTGTCGCGCGTCTTCCAGCGTGTTTTGCTGCATGGTTTTCGCGCCATGCAAGCCGCTGTAGCAAAAACGTCAATCCAGCCATTTCACGCGCTTGACAGGGTATCGGCAACCGCTTAAGTGACCGTCCACGCCCGGCCTCGGCCGAGCGAAAATACGCGGGTGTAGCTCAGTTGGTTAGAGTGCCGGCCTGTCACGCCGGAGGTCGCGGGTTCGAGCCCCGTCACTCGCGCCATTCTTTCATCGCTTAGAGGCTTTGATTGAATGCCTTCCGATCCCTCTTCCGAACGGACGATGACGCTGTACGGCATGCCGGGCTGGGGCTCGGCGATCGTCGAGGCGCAGCTGGTCTGGTACGGCGCGCCGTTCGAATTCCAGAAAACCGGCGACATGTTCCGCGACAAGGACGCGGCGGAAAAGCTGCGCGCGGTGAACCCGCTGGCGCAGATTCCCACGCTGGTCATGGAAGACGGTTCGGTGATGACCGAGAGCGCGGCGATCACGCTGCTGCTCGCCGACATCTATGGCATGGGCGACCTTGTGCCGATGCCGGGCGAGCCGGGCCGGGCGGAATTCCTGCGCTGGATGATCTTCATCACCAGCAATATCTATCCGACCTATACCTATATCGACGATCCGTCGCGCTTCGTTGAGGACGCCGAGGCCCAGAAGGGGTTCGAGGAGTCGGTGACCAGATACCGGGCGAAGCTCTATCGCATCCTGGACAAGGCGGCGGGCGCGCCCTTCTTCCTGGGCGAGCGGTTCTCGGCGCTGGATATCTATGTCGCGGTCCTGACCCGCTGGCGGCCGGGCGCGGCCTGGTTTGAGGCGGAGGCGAAGCGGCTTTCCGCCATCGCCAAGAAGGTCACGGCGATGGAGGAATTCGGCGACCTCTGGGAGCGCAATTTCCCGCCCACCGCCTGAGCCTCGTCCTGATCGCCGGGCTCCGCTGCGGCCGTACTGGTCCGGGCGCGCGGGCCTGCTACACTCCCCTTAAATCCAGCCGCGCAAAGCGGCGGAAAACACCGCTGGCCCGGGCCGAAGATTCGGGCGGCGAGGGGAGGACCATCATGAAGTTCCTGACCGCATTCGCGGCCGTTTCCATATTGCTGGCCGCCGGCGCCGCCGCGGCGCAGGATTATGACGACGGTTATGCCGAGGACCGGGCGGAGATCATCAATCTCCAGGGCCGGTACCTGCTGGCGATGGATTTCAACGACCCGGACGCCTACGCCTCGGTCTTCACCGAGGACGCGGTGCTGGACTGGGCCGGGGGCGAGGTCGCGGGGCGCGAGGCGATCCGCGATTTCCTGGCCAGCGGCGCCTATAACCCGACGCGCGGCGCGGCGGAGGTGGAGGGCCACCCGGCCGCCTATCGCCACTTCGTCACCAATCAGGTGATCAAGGTGGACGGCGATACGGCGCGCGCCATTACGTACTGGTTCCAGGCCGGCAATCTGCAGGACCGGGGAACGATGGAGTTCGGCATGTTCGGCAATTATGTCGACACGCTGGCCAAGGTGGACGGCCAATGGCTGTTCACCCGGCGCGAAATCTACAATGAGGGAATCCCCAGCCGGTTTCAGGCCGGCGCGGACAATCCCGATCCGTTTCTGAAATGACGGGGAGGGACACGATGACCCGCACGCTCACCATCGCCGGCGCTGTCATTCTGACGGCCGCGCTGTCCGGGGCCGCCATGGCCCAGTCCTGCGACGCCGAATGTCTGGAAGACGCCGCGGCGCAGTACCGCGCGGCCTATGGCGCACACGATGTCTCGCTCGCGCCGTTCGCGGAGGAGGTCCGCTATACCGAGAACAATGTGGAGATGCCGTTCCCGGACGGCACCTGGGACACGGTGACCGAGGATCTGGGGCCGGTTCAGTATTTCTCCGACCCCGTCACGGGCAATGTGATCTTCTATACCGCGATCATGCAGGACGCGATCGAGGGCTTCCTGGCCGTGCGCCTGCACGTCACTGAGGACGGCGAGATCGACGAGGCGGAGCACATCATCTCCACCGCGCGCAATCTCTCCAGCCCGCCGACGCCGATCGGCAAGGTCGCCGATTATGAGCACGAGCCGTTCGTGAACGATGTCGTGCCGGAAGAGGCGCGCGCCACGCGCGAGGCGCTGGCGGCGCACGCCAACGGTTATTTCGACACGCTGCAGCTGAATGACGGCGAGATCCGCGGCACCTGTTTCCACGACTACGCCACGCGGCGCGAGAACGGGATGGTGTTCACCGATATCGGGCCGGCCTTCGAGACCGGGCGCTATTTCTTCAACAACCGGGTGCGGCGGGAGATCATCCTGATCGACGAGCGGCGCCAGGTGGCGCTGGGGCGCGGCTTCATCGACCACAAGGGCCAGCTGGACGAATACATGCTGACCAATGGCGAGGAGGCGTACTCCATCTTCCAGGAGCCGCAGACCTGGGCCTTCCTGGAGTCGTTCAAGGTGCAGGACGGCTGCATCGCCGCGGTGCTGGCCGCCTTCTATCAGGCCCCGTACTACACGCGCAGCCCGTGGACGGTCGGCCCGGACCGCTGATCCGCGCCGGGCTTGCCGCTCTGGCCCTGCTGGCCGCCGGCGGCGCGGCGCGGGCCGAGCCGGCGGGCGGGGCGCCCGAACCGGTCGAAGGCGCTTTGCTGCCGGCCGGGGAGGGGCGGGCGATCCTGAAGCGCGCCTGCGTGGACTGCCACGATCTGGGCGGGCTGAAGGCCTATGCCGGCTATTACGACGAGGAAAAATGGCGCGCGATGATGGTCACGATGAAGGACCACGGCGCCCAGATCGACGCGGCGGAGATCGCGGTGCTGGCCGCCTATCTGGGCCGGCATTTCGGCCCGCCGAAACACAAAGACGACGCACAGGGAGAGTGACGATGGCCGGAATACGGACAGGATTGATTGTGTCGGCGGCGGCGGTCGCTGCGTCTGCGCTGGGCGCGGCGCAGGCGGGCGATCTTCGCATCGTGCAGACCAATTCGCGCGACAGCGTGATCCATCTGATCGATCCGGAGACGCACAGCATCGTCGGGACGATCGAGGACGTTCCGGTCAATCACGGCGTCGCCGCCGCGCCGGACGGATCGCGCCTGTATTTCAGTAGCGAGGCAAAAGAGACGCTGGACGTCTTCGACGTCGCGACCATGGAGCGGATCGCGGAAATCCCGCTGCCCGCCCGGCCGCACAATATCTCCATCAGCCCGGACGGGGCGCGGGTCTATGTCGGCCTAATGGGCGCGGCGTTCGAGGACGGGTTCGGCGGCATCCAGGTAATCGACACGCAGGCGCTGGCCCCCGCCGCGCTGTGGGACACCAACAGCCGCGTGCACAACACCTATGTGACGAAGGACGGGCGCTATGTCGTCGCCAGCATGTTCGGTGGCGAGCAGAATCTGGGCGTATTCGACGCGCAGACCGGCGAGCTGGCCTGGGGCATGTATCCGCCGCGCAATGAGGGCGAGCTGGAGGGCGTGCGCCCGATCGCCTTCGAAACGAACGCGGACGGATCGACCCGCCGCCTGTTCGTGCAGATCTCCGATTTCCACGGCTTCACCGTGGTGGATTTCGAGACGCAGGAAGAGCTGACGCGGATCGAACTGCCCGAGCGCCCGGCGGAGAAGCAGGAGCCGGGCCCCTATACCCAGGCGCCCGCGCACGGCATCGGCGTGTCGCCCGACGGCAGGACGCTGTGGGTGTGCAGCCGGGTGAACGGGGAGGTCTACGCCTATTCGGTTCCGGAGCTGGACTATCTGGGCTTTGTCGAGGTCGGCAGCCATCCGGACTGGCTGACCTTCACGCCGGACAGCCGTTTCGTCTATGTCGCCAACGGCCATAGCGACGACGTGTCGGTGATCGACATCGCGGCGATCGAGGAAGTGGCGCGCCTGCCGGTCGGCGCGGCGCCCAAGCGCAATATCACGATGATGCTGCCGGACTAGGCGGGCGGGGTCAGACGCCCCGCCGCCAGGGGAAGAGCGCGCGCAGCGCCGGGTCGCGCAGCCACAGCCCGCCCCACATGAACAGCGCCAGATAGATGCTGAACAGGGTGTGGCTGAACAGCGGCATGTCCGCGCGCAGATTGGCGGAGATGGCGCCGCCCAGCAGCCCGGTCATCAGCACCGCGCCGGCGAAGCTGGTCTTCGGAAAGACATAGAGCGCGACGCAGACCAGCTCGATCACGCCGATCAGGATCACGTATTCCGTCGGCCAGCCGATCGCGACAAGGCTCTGTTCGGCGACGTCGCGGACGAAAAATTTCGGCGCGATCGACGCGCCGAGCATGAACAGCACGAACAGGGCGCTGAGCGCGCGCCCGGTCCAGACCATTGGCGTGGCCTTCATGATGGCGTCCCCCCAAAAAGGCGCGGCGAGCCCCGGCCCGCCGCGCCGCGTGCACTATCAGCCTTTCGCCAGATAGTCGTCCAGTACGTCGAAGCTGCCGCTCCAGCCGCCGGTCATGCTGGGCTTCATGCCTTCGAAGGTGGCGACTTCGATGTCCTTGGCGTCCAGCGGGAGCCAGGTCAGGGTCAGCTTCGTCCTGTTGCCCATATCCTCGAACGTGACGGTGGTCAGCATGATCAGCGGCCAGTTGTCGAGGATCGGGGCGGGGATGACGTTTCCGTCCGCGTCGGTGGAGCTTTGCTCCCAGACCAGGCGTTCGGGCGGGGTCACCTCCCGGAACGTGCTTTTGGAATACATCTTCGTGCCATTGGGATGGATCATCCAGCCGCGCCACAGGCCGCCGGGGCGCAGGTCGAACTCGGTGACCGCCCCGTTCGCGCCCTTGGGGCCGAACCATTGGCTGAGCGCCTCCGGCGTCGTCCACGCCTTCCAGACGGTCTCGCGCGGGGCGTCGAAGACGCGTTCGATCACAAACGGGTCGCAGGCGGCTTGTGTCATGTCTTTGGCTCCTTGGCGGCGGGGGCGGCGAGGTCGGCCAGATAGTCGTCCAGACGGTCGAAGCTGGCCTCCCAGAACCGGCGGTATTGCAGCGCCCAGTCGGCGGCGTCCTTCAGCGGCGCAGCCTCCAGCTTGCGCGGCTGGAACTGGCCGTTCCGGCCCTTGGAGATCAGACCGGCGCGCTCCAGCACCTTCAAATGCTTGGAGACGGCGGGCTGGCTGATGTCGAAGGGCTGCATGATTTCGCCGACCGTCGCCTCGCCCAGCGCAAGTCGGGTGAGGATCGCCCGGCGCGTCGGGTCGGCGAGGGCGTGGAAGGTGGCGTCGAGCGAGTGCGTCATGCCGGTCCCAATAGATAACTGAATGGTTATGTATTGGGTCGGGGCGTGTCTGTCCAGCACGAAAAAGCGCGGCCGGATGGCTCCGGCCGCGCTCCCACGTCGAATTTGAAGTGGGCTACAGCCCGCGCGCCTTCAGCGCTGCGTCCAGGCGCGGATACACCCGGCGGGCGTTGCCCTCATAGATATTGTGCCGGTCGTCCTCGCTGAGGTTCAGCGCGTCGACATAGCGTTTGGTGTCGTCGAAATACTGGCCCGTCTGCGGGTCGATGCCGCGCACCGCGCCGACCATTTCCGACCCGAACAGGATGTTCTTATGGTCGATGACCTCGAACAGCAGGTCGATGCCCGGCTGGTGATAGACGCAGGTGTCGAAATAGACGTTCTGCATCACATGGCCGTCCAGCGGCGGCTGTTTCAACATGTCGGCCAGGCCCCGGTAGCGGCCCCAGTGATAGGGCACCGCGCCGCCGCCATGCGGGATGATGAAGCGCAGGTCCGGGAAGTCCTTGAACAGATCGCCCTGGATGAACTGCATGAAGGCGTTCGTGTCCGCCGCGATGTAATAGCTGCCCGTGGCGTGGAAGGCCGGGTTGCAGCTGCCGGAGACGTGGATCATCGCCGGCACGTCCAGCTCCACCATCGCCTCATAGAACGGGTACCAGAACTTGTCGGTCAGCGGCGGGGCGGTCCAGTGGCCGCCGGACGGGTCCGGGTTCAGGTTGCAGCCGATAAAGCCCATATCGACGCAGCGCTTCAGCTCCTCCACCGAATTCTTCAGGCCGCCATCCGAGGCCTCCGGATTCTGGGGCAGCATGCAGACGCCGATAAAGGTCTCCGGATACAGGTCGACGACGCGCGCGATCAGGTCGTTGCAGGCGCGGGACCAGTGCACGGCGGTCTGCGCGTCGCCCACGTGCGGCTCCATGACGGAGGCGCGGGGCGAGAAGATGGTCATGTCCGCCCCGCGCTCTTTGACGAGCTTGAGCTGATTGGCCTCGATCCCCTCGCGGATTTCGTCATCGGAGATGTCCGGGCGCGTCGGCTCCGGCAGCGAGGGGTCTTTCAGGCGCGCCTTCTGCGCCTCGCGATAGTCGAGGTGTTTTTTCGGCGCGACGGTGTGGTGGCCGTGGCAGTCGATGATCAGCGTCATTGAAGCGTTCCCTCTTTTTGGTCTTGCGCGGCGGCGCGCCCCTCAACGGCCCGCAGACTTAGCGGATCGTCCCGCCGCGCGGAATGGGGCAGGGGCGATCAGCGTGGGGAGCTGTTCCAGGTCGTGGAGGCCGACGCGCTCCCGCAGTTGCGAACGGTTCGCAACTCCTTGTCCTACGGGCATTTCCGCGCTTCCGGCGTTGAAATGGGCGCCGCATCCGCATAGCTTCCGCCGCGACCGGCCGACTCTGTGTTTGTCCTTCTTTTCCGGCCTCAACGCACGCGCGATGACCCCTTATCTGTTGGAATACCTGCCCATCCTGATCTTCCTCGGCATAGCCGCAGTGATGGGGGTGGCCTTCATGGTTCTGCCGGCGATCCTGGCTCCGTCCGACCCGGATGCGGAGAAGGTCAGCTCCTATGAATGCGGCTTCAACGCCTTCGAGGACGCGCGCATGAAGTTCGACGTGCGCTTCTATCTGGTGGCGATCCTGTTCATCATCTTCGACTTGGAGGTGGCGTTCTTCTTTCCGCTCGCCGCCACGCTGATCGACATGCCGGACGGGCTGCGCGGGCCGTCTTACCTGTCGGCCATGGTGTTCCTGGCCGTGCTGACCGTTGGACTGTTCTACGAATGGAAGAAGGGCGCGCTGGAATGGGAGTGATCCGTTGACCGAGCGCCTGATCGTGCCGGCGGGGGCGGGCGCCCGCACCCAGCTGGCGGCCTATGACCCCAAGAAACACGACCCGTTCTTCGACGGGGTCAGCGACGCGCTGGCCGACAAGGGATTCCTTGTCGCCGCCGCCGACGACCTGATCACCTGGGCGCGCACCGGCAGCCTGATGTGGATGACGTTCGGGCTGGCCTGCTGCGCGGTGGAAATGATGCATATGGCGATGCCGCGCTATGACGCCGAGCGGTTCGGCTTCGCCCCGCGGGCATCGCCGCGCCAGAGCGACGTGATGATCGTCGCCGGCACGCTGACCAACAAGATGGCTCCGGCCCTGCGCAAGGTCTACGACCAGATGCCAGAGCCGCGCTACGTCATCTCCATGGGCAGCTGCGCCAATGGCGGCGGCTATTATCACTATTCCTATGCGGTGGTGCGCGGCTGCGACCGCGTGGTGCCGGTGGACGTGTATGTGCCGGGCTGTCCGCCGACGGCCGAGGCGCTGCTGTACGGCGTGATGCAGTTGCAGAAGAAGATCCGGCGCGAGGGCAATATCGACCGATGAGCGAGGCGCTTCGCGAGCTGGCCGCCCATGTCGAGGGCGTGCTGAAGGACGACCTCGAGGCGTCGCATATCGCCTATGGGGAGCTGACGCTGGAGGTCGAGCGTCACGCGGTGCTGAAGACGCTGATGCTGCTGCGCGACGACCCCAATTGCCGGTTCGAGGTGCTGATCGATATCTGCGGCGCCGACTATCCCGAGCGCGCCCTGCGGTTCGAGGTGATCTATCACCTGCTGTCGATGAGCCAGAACCGGCGGGTGCGGGTGAAGACCTCCACCGACGAGGAAACGCCGGTGCCGTCGGCGGTGTCGCTGTTTCCGGCCGCCGACTGGTACGAGCGCGAGGCGTTCGACATGTACGGGATCGTCTTCGACGGCCACCCGGATCTGCGCCGCCTGCTGACCGATTACGGCTTCTCCGGCTATCCGCTGCGCAAGGACTTTCCGCTGAGCGGCTATGTCGAGGTGCGCTACGACGAGGAGCAGAAGCGCGTCGTCTACGAGCCGGTCTCGCTGAAACAGGAATACCGGGACTTCGACTTCGAATCCCCGTGGGAGGGCATGCTGAAAGTCCTGCCGGGCGACGAGAAGGCCGAAGACGCGGGGGACGAGGCATGAGCGCGGTCGAAGACGCCCAGCACTATAATCTGAACTTCGGCCCGCAGCACCCGGCCGCGCACGGCGTGCTGCGCCTGGTGCTGGAGCTTGACGGCGAGATCGTCGAGCGGGTCGATCCGCATATCGGCCTTCTGCACCGCGGCACCGAGAAGCTGCTGGAGCACAAGACCTTCCTGCAGGGGCTCGGCTATTTCGACCGGCTCGACTACGTCGCGCCGATGAACCAGGAGCGCGCCTTCTGCCACGCGGTGGAGAAGCTGGCCGGGATCGAGGTTCCGCGCCGGGCGGTGCTGATCCGCACCATCTATGACGAGATCGGCCGCATCCTGTCGCATTTGCTGAACGTGACGACGCAGGCAATGGACGTCGGCGCCCTCACCCCGCCCCTGTGGGGGTTCGAGGAGCGCGAGAAGCTGATGGTGTTCTATGAGCGCGCCTCCGGCGCGCGCATGCACGCGCACTTTTTCCGCCCGGGCGGCGTTCACCAGGACCTGACGCCGCAGCTGGTGCAGGACATCCATGACTGGTGCGATCCGTTCCTGGTCGTGCTGGACGATATCGAGACGCTGCTGACCGAGAACCGCATCTTCAAGCAGCGCAATGTCGATATCGGCGTGGTCAGCGCCGAGGACGCGATGGCCTGGGGCTTTTCCGGGGTCATGGTGCGCGGCTCCGGCCTGCGCTGGGACCTGCGCCGGGCGCAGCCCTACGGCGTCTATGACGAACTGGAATTCAAGATTCCGATCGGCAAGAACGGCGACTGCTACGACCGCTATCTCATCCGCATGGAAGAGATGCGCGAGAGCGTGAAGATCATCAAACAATGCATCGAGAGGATGCAGCCGGGCCCGGTGCTGGAGACCTCCGGCAAGGCCAGCCCGCCGCGCCGCGGGGACATGAAGTCCTCGATGGAGGCGCTGATCCACCACTTCAAGCTCTATACCGAGGGCTTCCACGCGCCGGAGGGCGAGGTCTATTGCGCCGTCGAGGCGCCGAAGGGCGAGTTCGGCGTCTATATGGTCTCCGACGGCGGCAACAAGCCGTACCGGGTGAAGATCCGCGCGCCGGGCTTTCCGCATCTGGCGGCGATGGATTTCCTGAACAAGGGCCACATGCTGGCCGACGTGTCCGCCATTCTGGGCTCCCTCGACATCGTGTTCGGGGAGATCGACCGGTGAGCGACGATCGGCTGCAACGCGGCATGGCGAAGCTGGACGAGATCCATGAGGGTCACGGCCGCGAGGCGTTGACCGCGTTCGGGCAGATCCATCCCGATTTCGGGAAGTTCATCCTGGAGATGGCGTTCGGCACGATCTACGACCGGCCGGGCCTGGACCTGAAGACGCGCCAGATCTGCACCGTCGCGGCGCTGGCCGCGATGGGCGACTCGCCGGACCAGCTGAAGTCGCATGTGCGCGGGGCGCTGAATGTCGGCTGGACGCGCGACGAGATCGTGGAAGTGATCATGCAGATGGGCGTCTATGGCGGCGTCCCGTCGGCGGTGAAGAGCGGCTTCGCCGCGCTGGAAGTGTTCGACGAACGCGGCATGGCGCGGCCCGGCCCGCCGGTCATGCCGGGCGAAGAGGGGAATAGCTGATGTCGGGGCGCCATCTGGCCGAAGTCCAGCCGGACTCCTTCGCCTTCACCGAGGCGAGCACGAAGGACGTGGATTTCTGGCTGGCCAAATATCCGCAAGAGCGGAAGCGCTCCGCCGTGATCCCGATGCTGTGGATCGCGCAGAAGCAGGAAGGCTGGGTCAGCGTGCCCGCGATGGAGCGCATCGCCGAGCAGCTGGACATGGCCTATATCCGGGTGCTGGAGGTCGCGACCTTCTACACGATGTTCAACCTGACCCCGGTCGGGGAGCATCTGATCCAGCTGTGCGGCACCACGCCCTGCATGCTGCGCGGCTCCGAGGCGCTGAAAGACGTGCTGGCCGAACGGATCGGCCCGAAGGGCGCCACCAGCGCAGACGGCAAGTTCACCTGGATGGAGGTCGAGTGCCTGGGGGCGTGCTGCAACGCGCCGATGATCCAGATCTCCAACGCCGAGGGCGACCATTATTTCGAGGATTTGACGCCGGAGAGCCTGGGCCAGCTGCTGGATGCGTTCCAGCGCGGCGAGACCCCGGCGGCCGGTCCGCAGATCGCGCGTCAGACCAGCGCGCCGGAAGGCGATCCGATCACGCTGACCGACGCGACGCTGTTCGACGGCTCGCGCGCCAAGCCGATCCAGCTGCCCAACCGGCCCGCTCCGGCGGCGGCGGCGGACGATGGCGGCGACCCGACGCCGGGCAAGCCGTTCGACAGCCGCGACAACCAGGCCGCGGCGACCGAAACGCCCAAGGACAAGAAAGATGCTTGAGGACAAGGATCGCATCTTCACCAATCTGTACGGCCGCCACGATCCGGGTCTGGAGGCGGCGCGTCAGCGCGGCGCGTGGAACGGCACGGCGGATATCCTGTCCTGCGGGCGCGACTGGATCATCGACCAGGTGAAGGCGTCGGGCCTGCGCGGCCGGGGCGGGGCGGGTTTCCCCACCGGCCTGAAATGGTCGTTCATGCCGAAGGAAGTGGGCGCGCGCCCGCACTATCTGGTCGTGAACGCCGACGAGTCCGAGCCCGGCACCTGCAAGGACCGGGAGATGATGCGGCACGATCCGCATCTGCTGATCGAGGGCTGTCTGGTCGCGTCCTTCGCGATGCAGGCGCACGCCTGTTACATCTATATCCGCGGCGAATATGTCGACGAGCGGCTGGCGCTGGAGAAGGCGATCGCCGAGGCCTATCAGGCCGGACTGGTCGGAAAGAACGCCTGCGGCAGCGGCTATGATTTCGACATCTATGTCCACCACGGCGCGGGCGCCTATATCTGCGGCGAGGAGACGGCCTTGCTGGAAAGCCTGGAGGGCAAGAAGGGCCAGCCGCGCCTGAAGCCGCCATTCCCGGCGAACGCCGGCCTGTATGGCTGCCCCACCACCGTGAACAATGTTGAGTCCATCGCCGTGGCGCCGACCATTATCCGCCGCGGCGCGGAATGGTTCGCCGGCATCGGGCGGGAGCGGAACACCGGCACCAAGGTGTTCTGCATCTCCGGCCACGTGAACAAGCCGTGCAATGTCGAAGAGGCGATGTCGATCCCGCTCAAGGAGCTGATCGAGACGCATTGCGGCGGCGTGCGAGGCGGCTGGGACAATCTGAAGGCGGTGATCCCGGGCGGATCGTCCGTGCCGCTGATCCCGAAGGAAATCTGCGACGACCAGATCATGGATTTCGACAGCCTGCAGAAGGTGAAGTCGGGTCTGGGCACCGCGGCGGTGATCGTGATGGACAAGTCGACCGACGTGGTCCGCGCGATCGCCCGCATCTCCTATTTCTACAAGCACGAAAGCTGCGGCCAGTGCACGCCGTGCCGCGAGGGCACGGGCTGGATGTGGCGCGTGCTGGAGCGCATGGCGCGCGGCGAGGCCGAGATGAGCGAGATCGATACGCTGCTCGACGTCGCGGGCCAGGTTGAGGGACATACGATCTGCGCCCTGGGCGATGCGGCCGCGTGGCCGATCCAGGGCCTGATCCGCCATTTCCGGCACGAGATCGAGGACCGCATCACCTCCTATCGCGCCAGCAAACCGCACGTGGCCGCCGCGGCCGTGGCGGCGGAGTAGGCATGGGCCAGAGCACGTCATATCGCGAAGAAGGCGACCCGATCGGCGTCACCGCGCAGGTCGAGGCGGCCGCGCTGCTGGAGGCGTATGTGACGGTGCTGGAAGCCTCCGACCGGGAGATCCGGTCGGAAGCCGAGCTTCCCTATGGCAAGGACATGATCAAGGCGGCGCTGGCCGAAGGGCTGGAGGCCGCGGACGAGGACGACGAGACCGAGCTGCTGGAGGCGGCCTGGATGGCGCTGGCCTGGTTCCAGCCACTGAGCAAGGAAGAGGCCGACGCGGTGGCGGCGTTCGACGCGGAAGGCGACGGCGAAGCCGCGCCCGAGGCGCTGGAAACCGAAGAGACGCTGGCGGCCTCCGGCGCGGCCTATGCGGAGGTCCTGCTGCGCATCGAGCGGGACACCAAGAAGCTGCGCGCCGAGCTGCGCGATCAGGGATACGGGGAATGAGCGAAGACCTGAAAAAGATCGTCGTCGACGGCAAGGAGATCGAGGTCCCCGGCGATCTGGCGCTGCTGCAGGCCTGCGAGCTGGCGGGCGCCGAGATCCCGCGCTTCTGCTATCACGAGCGTCTGTCGGTCGCCGGCAATTGCCGCATGTGCCTGGTCGAGGTGAAGGGCGCGCCGAAGCCGGTGGCGTCCTGCGCCCAGCAGGTGCGCGACCTGCGCCCCGGGCCGGAAGGCCAGCCGCCGGTCATCAACACCAGCGGGCCGCTGGTGGAGAAGGCGCGCGACGGGGTGATGGAGTTCCTGCTCATCAACCACCCGCTGGACTGCCCGATCTGCGACCAGGGCGGCGAATGCGACCTGCAGGACCAGGCGATGGCCTATGGCCGGTCCTATACCCGCTATGAAGAGAACAAGCGGGCGGTCGACAACAAATATATGGGCCCGCTGATCAAGACGATCATGACCCGGTGCATCCAGTGCACGCGGTGCGTCCGCTTCGTGGCGGAAGTCGCCGGCGAGGAAAGCATCGGCATGGTCAATCGCGGCGAGGATGCGGAGATCACCACGTATCTGGAGGCCGCGGTCACCAGCGAGCTGTCCGGCAATGTTATCGATCTGTGCCCGGTCGGCGCGCTGACGTCCAAGCCCTACGCCTTCGAGGCGCGGCCCTGGGAGCTGGAGCATACCGAGAGCGTGGACGTGATGGACGCGATGGGCGCGGCGATCACGATCGACAGCCGCGGCGCCGAGGTGATGCGCATCCTTCCGCGCGTGAACGAGGAAATCAACGAGGAGTGGATCTCCGACAAGACGCGCTATGTCTGGGACGGCCTGCTGCGCCAGCGTCTGGACCGGCCTTATGTGCGCAAGGACGGGCGGCTGGTCCCGGTGGGCTGGGCCGAGGCGCTGGACGTCGTGGCCAAGAAACTATCCGGCCCGGCCGACAAGATCGGCGCGATCGCCGGCGATCTGTGCGACGCGGAGTCGATGAAGGCGCTGAAGGACCTGCTGGTCCATCTGGGCGTCCAGAACCGCGACTGCCGCCAGGATGGGAGCGCTCTGGGCGGCGCGCACCGCGCCGGCTGGCTGTTCAACTCCACCTTCATGGGGATCGACGAGGCGCAGCATCTGGTGCTGGTCGGCGCCAATCCGCGGCTGGAGGCGCCGGTCCTGAACGCGCGCATCCGCAAGGCCTGGCTGTATGGCGACCTGAAGGTCTCCGTGATCGGCGAGGCGGCGGACCTGACCTATTCCTATGACCGGCTGGGCGAGGGGCCGGGCGATCTGGACCGCGCGCTGTCCGGCGACCTGCTGTCGGCGGTGAAGGACAGCGAGCGGGCGATGATGATCGTCGGCGCCGGCGCCTATGCCCATGCGGGCGGCGCGGCGGTGCTGAACCGCCTGGGCCGTTTCGCGAAGGACGCGAACCTGGCGCGCGAGGGCTGGAACGGCTTCAACGTGCTGCACACCGCGGCCGCAAGGGCCGGCGGGCTGGATCTGGGCTTTGTCCCGGGCGAGGACGGCAAGGACACGGCCGGCATTCTGGCCGGCGCGCAGAGCGGGGAGATCGAGACGGTCTTCCTGCTGGGCGCGGACGAGATCGACATGTCGGCGCTGGGCTCCGCCTTCGTCATCTATCTGGGCAGCCATGGCGACGCCGGGGCGAACCGGGCCGACGTGGTCCTGCCCGGCGCGGCCTATACCGAAAAGTCCGGCACCTATGTGAACAGCGAGGGCCGGGTGCAGCAGGGCGTCCGCGCCGTCTTCCCGAAGGGCGAGGCGCGCGAGGACTGGGCGGTGATCCGCGCGTTGTCCGGCGCGATGGGCAAGGCGCTGCCCTATGACGATCTGGCCGCGCTGCGCGCCCGCATGGTCGCCGACCATCCCGCGTTCGGCGCGATGGACTATGCGCCGGGGCCTGCGGGGGCGGAGGGCTTCGACCCGTCCGCGCTGGGTGCCGAAGGCGACCTGTCGGGCGCAGGCTTCGCCACGCCCGTCCGTGACTTCTATTTCACCAATCCCATCGCGCGCGCCAGCCGCGTCATGGCCGAATGCTCGGCCGCCAAGGCGCGCACGCCGCAGGTTCAGGCCGCAGAATAATGTACGGTTTCTTCGAAAATTGGCTGGGGCAGGCTTGGGGCTATCTGATCGCCTCGACGCTGCACATCCTGATCATCATGGTCGTGCTGCTGCTCAGCCTGGCCTATCTGCTGCTGGCCGACCGGAAGATCTGGGCGGCGGTGCAGATGCGCAAGGGCCCGAACGTGGTGGGCGCGTTCGGCCTGTTCCAGTCCTTCGCGGACTTCATCAAATTCGTGGTGAAGGAGATCGTGATCCCGACCGGGGCGGACCGCGCGCTGTTCCTGCTGGCGCCGCTGCTGACCTTCGTTCTGGCCTTCGCGTCCTGGGTGGTGATCCCGGCGGGCGAGGGGCTGGCGGTGGCCGACATCAATGTCGGCATCCTGTATCTGTTCGCGATCAGCTCGCTGGGCGTCTACGGCATCATCATCGGCGGCTGGGCCTCGAACTCGAAATACCCGTTCCTGGGCGCGCTGCGCTCGGCGGCGCAGATGGTCAGCTATGAGGTCTCCATCGGCTTCATCATCATCACCGTGCTGCTGCTGGTGGGCTCTCTGAACCTGTCGGAGATCGTGGCGGCCCAGGCCGGCGGTTTCTGGAACTGGCACGCCTTCCCGCTGACCTGGCCCAGCATCCTGCTGCTGCCGGTCATGCTGGCGATGCTGATGGTGTTCTTTATTTCGGCGCTGGCCGAGACCAACCGCCCGCCGTTCGACCTGCCCGAGGCGGAATCCGAACTGGTGGCCGGCTATCAGGTCGAATACAGCTCCACCCCCTATCTGCTGTTCATGATCGGGGAATATCTGAACATCGTGCTGATGTGCGCGATGACCACGATCCTGTTCCTGGGCGGATGGTGGTCGCCGCTGCCGTTCCCGCCGTTCGACTGGCTGGACGGGCCGATCTGGTTCGCCATCAAGATCGTCGGGATGTTTTTCATGTTCGCCATGGCGAAGGCCATCGTGCCGCGCTACCGCTACGACCAGCTGATGCGGCTGGGCTGGAAGGTGTTCCTGCCGACCTCGCTGGTCGCGGTCGCCCTCGTGGGCGGATATGTCGCCCTTACCGGCGGGCCCGCTTGAGGCTAGGAGACGCGCTGTGCCTTTGAGAATCAAACAAGCGATCCGCGGCGCCCTGATGCTGGATTTCGCCAGCGCCTTCGTGCTGGGCATGAAGTATTTCTTCCGCCCCAAGGCGACGCTGAACTATCCGTTCGAGAAGGGGCCGCTATCGCCGCGCTTCCGCGGGGAGCATGCGCTGCGCCGCTATCCGAACGGCGAGGAGCGCTGCATCGCGTGCAAGCTGTGCGAGGCGATCTGCCCCGCCCAGGCGATCACGATCGAGGCCGA
>ENA-ORCV01000715-ORCV01000715.1-marine-metagenome-genome-assembly--contig:-NODE-715-length-16252-cov-4.800433_pt1 | contig 16252 bp, 8 predicted proteins | sample MGYA00237779_ERZ508509 | MGnify/ENA primary metagenome ERZ508509 (study PRJEB26180, sample SAMN06268772) | marine metagenome | isolation source: Bioluminescent Bay, La Paraguera, Puerto Rico | place... | reverse complement strand
CGCCCTGCGCCGCTTCAAGCGCTCCTGCGAGAAAGCCGGTGTACTCTCCGAAGTACGTCGCCGCGAGTTTTACGAAAAGCCCACCGCTGTTCGCAAGCGCAAGGCTGCCGCTGCTGTAAAGCGTCACGCCAAGAAACTGCAGCGCGAAAACCGCAAGTTCCAGCGTCTCTACTGAGTTAGAGCCTTTTCTCTCGCTCACAGCACGCTTAGCGAACGCGGTTCGCGATCAAAACGGCGCCCGAGCCTGACTCGCGCGCCGTTTTTTATTGCCGGAATCCCACCTGCCGACGGCAGCACTTCCGCAGCGGCAGGCCTTGGGGCTATTCTTAGCCCTCTTTACCGCACGACCAATTTAACAATACCAGCGAACGGATCACCCCCATGAGCACACTCAAGGAAACCCTGGCCACCGCCACCAAAGACGCCATGAAGGCCCGCGAAAAAGCGCGCCTCGCCACCCTGCGCCTGGTCAATGCGGAGATCAAACGGGTCGAAGTGGACGAGCGCATCGAGCTGGACGACGCCCGCATCCTCGCCCTGCTGGACAAAATGACCAAGCAGCGCCGCGACTCCATCACCCAGTACGAAAAGGCCGGGCGCCCGGAACTGGCGGCGGTAGAACAGCAGGAAATCGACGTGATCCAGGAATTCCTGCCGGAACAGCTGGGCGAAGCCGAGATTCAGGAAATCGTCGCCGCCGCGGTCAAGGAAACCGGCGCCAGCAGCATGGCGGACATGGGCAAGGTGATGGCCCTGGTAAAACCCCAGGTGCAGGGCCGTGCGGATATGGGTGCGGTGAGCAAGCTGGTCAAAGCCTCTTTCTAACGGGCGCCAAGCACTCCCTATGGCAGGCAAGATCCCGCAGTACTTTATCGACGACCTGTTGGCCCGCGCGGACATAGTTCCGGTGGTCGACAGCCGGGTGAAGCTGCGCAAGACAGGGAAAAACTATTCCGCCTGCTGCCCGTTTCACGATGAAAAAACACCATCTTTTACCGTAAGTCCGGATAAACAGTTCTATTACTGTTTCGGCTGCGGCGCCAGCGGCAACGCCGTCGGCTTCCTGATGGAATACGACCGCCTGCCGTTTCCGGAAGCGGTGGAGAAGCTGGCCGCCAGCCTGGGACTGGACGTTCCCCGCGAGCAACTGGCTCCGGGGCAGGTCAAGCGCCAGCAGGAGAGCCAGGGGCTCTACCAGCTGACGGAAAAGGCCGCCGAGTTCTACCGCGACCAGCTGAAAAACCACCGCGCCGCCGGCAACGCCATCGCCTACTTGCGCAATCGCGGGCTCAGCGGCGCCATCGCCCGCGACTTCGGCATCGGCCTGGCTCCGCCCGGCTGGGACAATCTGCTCAACCACCTCGGCACCAGCGCCGAAAAAGCGGAGCAGCTCGAGCGCGCCGGCCTCGCCATCCGCCGCCAGGACAGCGATGGCAACTCTAGTAAAAAAGGGGGCGGCAAGAACGAACCCGGCAAGCGCCACCACTACGACCGCTTCCGCAACCGCATCATGTTCCCGATCCGCGACCAGCGCGGGCGCACCATCGCCTTTGGCGGCCGGGTGCTGGGGGACGAAAAGCCCAAGTACCTCAACTCCCCGGAAACCCCGATCTTCCACAAGGGGCGCGAACTCTACGGCCTGTGGGAAGCCCGTCAGGCCAACCGCGAGCTCAAACGCCTGATCGTGGTGGAAGGCTATATGGACGTGGTGGCGCTGGCCCAGTTCGACATCCGCTGCGCCGTCGCCACCCTCGGCACCGCCTGCGGCGAGGACCATATCCAGCTCGCCTTCCGCCACACCCAGGAAATCGTGTTCTGCTTCGACGGCGACCAGGCCGGGCGCACCGCAGCCCGCCGCGCACTGGAAGCCGCCCTGCCCCACATGCAGGACGGCCGCAGCCTGCGCTTCCTGCTGCTGCCGGAAGGGGAGGATCCCGACACCCTGGTGCGCCAGATCGGCGGCGAGCGCTTCGAGCAGATGATCGAGGAACAGGGCCGCCCGCTGGAAGACTTCCTGTTCGACCTGCTGGGCGAGGGTATCAACCTGCAGACCATGGACGGCCGCGCGCGCCTGTCCAAGGCCGCGGCACCGCTACTCGACCGCCTGCAGGCCGGCGTCTACCGCCAGCTCATGTTCCAGCAACTGGCCCGGCGCACCGGCCTCGAGCAGGACATGCTGGAAGAGATCATCGCCGCGGAGAAAGCCCGCGCAGCCAAACTCGCCCAGCAGGCGCAGCCCGCCGCCCCCGCGACTGCCAGTGCGCGCCCGCAGACCGGCACCTCCCAGCCGCAAACCGCGCCGGCCCGTTTGACGCAGCCACAGCCGGCCCAGCCCCATTCAGTGCAGGTGCCGCCCGGTGATGTCGGACCACCGGCGGACTATGACGCTCCACCGCCAGAATACGACGACTACCCGCCGGAACCGGGTTACGAAGAGCCTGGCCAGAGACAGCGCGCAACACCGACCAGGCGCAGCGGCCAGTACCGCCTGCCCGCCGAGCGCATGCTGATCGCCCTGCTGCTGCACCACCCGCAACTGGCCCAGCTGATCGAAGACTGCAAGCGCTTCCGCGACAGCAACGACGCCGACCTGCAACTGTTTGCCGACCTGGTGGAGCTGCTGAAGACCCGCCCGGAATACAACCTCAACCAGCTGCTGGGCTACTGGCGCGCCCACCACGGTGCCGACTCCTGTGACCGACTGGCCAATCTCGCTAACTCGCAGCTGGTGACCGGCGCCCGTATGCTGGCCCTGAACGGCCAGTACCAGGAATACGATCCGCAGACCGAATTCAGCGATTGCCTGCGCCGCCTGGACCACGCCGCCGAAAAGCAGCGCAAGCGCGGCGTGCTCGACCAGCTGAAAAGCAGCGGCAACCAGCTGGGAGAAGAGCAGCTGGCCCTGCTGGCCCAGTGGCGGCGCAAACAAGACTGACCCTCGGCGAAGGCGCTGATACCGGGTCTTGCAAGGCAATACCCGGTGTCGGTGCCGCCTCCCATCTTTATATAAACACCCCCTTGAAATCCCATTCTCCAGCACCATATACACAGGCCCGCCGCGAAAAGACCGGCGGGCTCTGGAATACAGGCGCCCGGACAACCCGAGCCACCACTGCCTTGACAGTCACTGTGGTTATTGCTTACGCAAATACGCTATAATCCCGCGTCTTTGTCCAAACAAAAGTCCCGACTAATCCCCCAAGTTTTCAGGGTTGTGCATGACCGACAAAACCCAGCAGCAAAAAACCACCTCCCGCATCCGCGAGCTGATCGCCCGCGGCAAAGAGCAGGGCTACCTGACCTATGCGGAAGTGAATGACCACCTGCCCGAGGACATCTCCGATCCCGATCAGGTGGAAGACATCATCGGCATGATCAACGACATGGGCATCAAGGTGTTTGAAAGCGCCCCGGATGCCGAAGAGTTGTTGATGGCCGAAGGCGACAGCTCCGCCGACGAAATTGCCGCCGCCGAAGCCGCCGCCGCCCTGGCCGCGGTAGAGTCCGACGTAGGCCGCACCACCGACCCGGTGCGCATGTACATGCGCGAAATGGGTACCGTGGAACTGCTCACCCGCGAGGGCGAGATCGCCATCGCCAAGCGTATCGAAGAAGGCCTGCGCGAGCTGATGGCCGCCATGGCCTACTGGCCGGGCGCGGTACAGAAGATCATCGACGAATACGAACTGATCGAGAAGGAAGAGCGCCGCATCCCCGACGTGATCGCCGGCTGGCTCGACCCCGCCGACGAAGTGCCCCCGGGCGCCCAGGCCGGCCAGGCCGCCGAGCAGTCCAAGTCCAGCAACAAGGATGATGACGACGAAGAGTCCGACGGCGACGATGACGACGATGACGATTCCGAGGAAGAGGAAGAGAACGTTGGCGGCATCGACCCGGAAGAGCTGGCCGATCGCATGAAGGCGCTGATCGCCGCGCAGAAGAAAGCCGACGCCGCGATCAAGAAGCACGGCCGCGACTCCAAACAGGCCGGCGAGGCCATGGAAGCCGTGGGCGATGTATTCCGCTTCTTCAAGCTGGCACCGCGCCAGTTCGACCCGCTGTACAACGAAGTCCGCAGCATTCTCGACGACGTGCGCGAGCAAGAGCGCGCGATCATGAGCATGTGCATCAAGCGTGCCCGCATGCCGCGCAAGACCTTCATCAAGGAGTTCCCGGGCAACGAGACCAACGAGGACTGGATCCCGGCGATCATCAAGAAAAAGCGCGACTACTCCGACGCCCTGCGCCAGGTAGCGGAAGAGATCCAGCGCGCCCAGCGCAAACTGCAGCAGTCCCAGGACAAGGCCCAGCTGGATATCGGCCAGATCAAAGAGATCAACCGCCGCATGTCCATCGGTGAGGCCCGCTCCCGCCGCGCCAAGAAGGAAATGGTCGAGGCCAACCTGCGCCTGGTGATTTCCATCGCCAAGAAGTACACCAACCGCGGCCTGCAGTTCCTGGACCTGATCCAGGAGGGCAACATCGGCCTGATGAAAGCGGTAGACAAGTTTGAATACCGCCGCGGTTACAAGTTCTCCACCTACGCCACCTGGTGGATTCGCCAGGCGATCACCCGCTCCATTGCAGACCAGGCGCGCACCATCCGTATTCCGGTGCACATGATTGAGACCATCAACAAGCTCAATCGCATCAGCCGCCAGATGCTGCAGGAGATGGGCCGCGAACCCACTCCGGAAGAGCTGGGCGAGCGCATGGATATGCCGGAAGACAAGGTGCGCAAGGTGCTGAAGATCGCCAAGGAGCCCATCTCCATGGAAACTCCGATCGGCGACGATGAAGACTCCCATCTGGGCGACTTTATCGAAGACCAGAACCAGTCTTCCCCGGTGGATACTGCCACCGCTACCGGCCTGCACGACGCCACCCGCTCCGTGCTCTCCGGTTTGACTGCACGGGAGGCCAAGGTACTGCGCATGCGCTTCGGTATCGACATGAACACCGACCACACCCTCGAGGAAGTGGGCAAGCAGTTCGACGTTACCCGCGAGCGTATCCGCCAGATCGAAGCCAAGGCGTTGCGCAAACTGCGTCACCCCTCGCGCTCCGAACATCTGCGCAGCTTCCTGGACGAATAAATCGTCCACAATAAAAAGCCCGGCTCGCCGGGCTTTTTTTATGACATTTTATTGACAGGGCATCGGTTAAAATCCGCTGCCAAGTCCACATACCGGGACCAACCCTTATCCAAACCATGGGGCGCAAGAAAACTGCCATGCAAGACCAGTTCGTGAACAAGCCCGGCAAGACCGGTATTTCCCGTTTGATCGATGCTACCGGCTACTCCTGGGCCGGCCTGATTGCCACCTGGCGCAATGAAGCCGCATTCCGCCAGGAAGTCTCCCTCGCGGTCATCCTGATTCCCGCCGCCCTGTGGCTCGGCGGCAGCGGCGTCGAGCGCGCCCTGCTGGTCGGGGTCACCCTGCTGGTAATGATTGTCGAACTGCTCAACAGCGCCGTGGAAGCGGTGGTGGACCGGGTGGGCCCGGAAAAGCACCCGCTATCCAAGATTGCCAAAGACACCGGCTCCGCCGCCGTTTCCCTGTCACTACTGCTGTGGCTCAGCACCTGGGGCTGTATCCTGCTGCCGCGCTGGATCGGCTGAGGCCCCCACCTGCACGCGGGATAGCCCGACAAAATTCGTGACCGCCGGGCACCCAGCCCGGCAGCCCCCCGCCCACCAACTAAAATTCCTGAACGATCGTACCAATTGGCGCATGCAATGGATCTGCGTGCCGTGAACAAATGCCAAGCCAATAACGAACCAGGGATGGAATCATGTCGTATCCCCGTGCGGGTCATGGGAAAAAGGCGCTCGGCGCCTGCACACCTACGCTGCTCAGTATCGCGCTCGCAAGTATCCTCTCTCCCCAGTCTCAGACCACCAATGCCGACACCCTGTTTGGCGCCGGTGATGACCGCTACACACTGTCCACAGGCAGCCCTGCCGCAGGGGACGAAACCGCCGTTGTCAGTGGCGGCAGTGGCAACGATCTGCTCGTTCTCGACGGCATTGCACTCGGCAACCCGGCGCGCCTGTTGCACTGGGAAACCCTGCAATTAGACGCCAGCAGACTGACCCTGGACAGCAATCTGATCCTCGGCGATAGCGCCGGCCTGCCGGGCCAGCTACAAGTGGATGCCGACAGCACCCTGCTGGTACCGCACCTCAGCACAGCGGTGGCCCCCAGCAGCGGCCAGTCGCTCACGGTGATCAATCACGGCACCATCGATATGCGCGGCACCACCGCCAACAGCCTGCTGGTCTATGGGGATTTCACAGGCAGCGGGCACATTCATATGGACCTGGTGGCGGAAGGGGATGACAGCCTCGCCGACCGCCTGATCATCAGCGGCGGCCAGGCCCGCGGCAATACCGAGCTGGTGTTCAACCACCTCGCCGGCAGCGGTGCGGAAACCGAAAACGGTATCCTGGTAGTGGAAACCCGCGATGGCGGCAGCACCAACAGCAACGCCTTCTACATGAATGGCTCCGTGTCTGCAGGCCCCTACGAGTACTTCCTGTTCCGCGGCGCCGATGAGCCGGAGGAGTCGGACAACTGGTACCTGCGCTCTACCCTGCTACCGGGGGACGTTGCCGCCACAGCTCCGAGTGAGAACTTTTCCACCGCCTCGGCATTTAACGGCAACCAGCTCAGCACAGGCGACAGCGTCGCGGAATCGCCCACAGCGCAATTGATAGCAACGGCACCCGCCGCCGGCGATGCACCGCTGCGCCTGTATCGCCCTGAAATCCCCCTGTATGCCCAGGCCAAGTCCCTCGCCCGTCTCACCTCGCTACAGGAGATCGGCAGCTACCACAAACGCCGCGGGGAACAGCGCAGCTGGTTTGACGGCAGCAGCAAAGACTGGGTACGGGTTCACCACTTGCGCGCGGATTACAACTGGCAGGGGGATGTCAGCAACCGCTTCGATGGCAGCATTACCGGCTTCCAGGTGGGCACCAACTTCTATGCGGCCCCCACCTGCACCGGCGGCGCGCGGGAGTCCGGCATTTTTCTCGGTAGCACCCGCGCCAGCGGAGACGTCAGCGGCTTTGCCCGCGGCTTCAGCGACTACGCCGCCGGCAGCAATCAGCTCACCAGCCACCATGTGGGTTACTACTTCAACGACTACCGGCCCAACATGGGCTACCTGGATATCACCGCCAAGGTCGCCTACCTCAAGCTGGAGAGCCAGTCGTCCCGCGGCATCGACAGCACCGTCAGCGGTTCCCAGCTGACGCTGTCGGCGGAGAAAGGCTTCACCCTGCCCGCAAGTGACGTCTTCAACCTCGAACCACAGCTGCAGTTAATCGCCAACTACAGCAACCTGAGCGCCTACAACGACGGCATTTCCTGGGTGGAGCCGGACATGACCCCGGAACTGAACTTCCGCGCCGGCCTGCGGGGCTACAACACCGACGGGGTACTGTCTGACCTGGGCCTGCGCCTGTACCTGTTCGGCAACCTCTGGCACACCCTCGGCGGCAACGACCAGCTGCTGTTCGACGCCGAGCTGCAGCTGAACCTGGAACGGGAAGCCACCTGGGGAGAATTCGGCGGCGGCGTGGTGCTGCTGGAACACAAACTGGGCAGCGCCTTCCTGAACCTGGGCTACCAGCGCTCCCTGGACGACCTGGACTGGTCCGCCGGCAGCGCCAGCCTCGGCTTCAACTGGTCCTGGTAACCCGGGAGGCAAACCCCGCCACAACCGCAAAGCCGTTGATTTGCCTGAAAAAATCGAGTACTTTGCAACCCGCTCGCGCACCGTCGCGGGCGTCTCTCAGTGGGGGCCCTTAGCTCAGTTGGTTAGAGCATCCGACTCATAATCGGCAGGTCCTGGGTTCAAGTCCCGGAGGGCCCACCAACCCGCCATTCCATACAAGCTTTAGCACCGCTGGTGATATCGCCAGTAATGTTGAACCGGTTTAAGCCGCCCAGCCCTCCGATAGGACCTCAGCCTGCTTCAACACCAATTCAACCGCTTCCTCCTGCATGTCCGGCGGGTACTTATAACGCTTGAGTACCCGCTTCACCAGTAACCGCAACTTTGCCCGCACGGACTCACGCACCTGCCAGTCGACGGTAGTGCTGTTACGCAACCGCAATGTGAGCTCCATAGCGATGGTGCGCAACACTTCCTCACCGAGATCTCGTACCGAGGCCTCGTTCATCTCCAGCGCCTCATAAAAGGCCAGCTCGTCATCGTTCAGACGTAGCTCCTCTCCTCGGTTCGCAGCTGCCTTGAATTCCTTGGCCATGGCAATCAGCTCTTCGATCACCTGGGCCGTTTGGATGGAGCGGTTCTGGTATTTCACCAGGGTATCCTTGAGGCGATCGGAGAATTTTTTGGCCTGTACCACGTTCTTGGCGCTGCGGGTCTTGATCTCGTCGGCCAGCAGGCGCTCCAGGATCTCCACCGCCAGATTGCGGTGCTTCATCGCCGCAACTTCCTGCATGAATTCTTCTGACAGAATGGAGATGTTCGGCTTGTCGAGCCCTACCGCCTCAAAGATATCCACAACCCTGTCAGAGACGATGGCATTGCTCAGAACCTGCCGCATCCGCGCCTGCTTTTCGGCATCGGTCAGTTTCTTGTCCGACTGCCCGCGTTTGATCAAGGCGGCCCGTATGGCCTGCAGGAAGGCGATTTCCTCCTTCACTGTCGCGGCCTCATCCAGAGTGCCGCACAGTGCATAGGCCTTGCTGATGGCCAACACGGTGTCGCAGTAGCGGGCCTTGCCTTCCTCTTGCCCAAGTACGAAGTCCATCACCGGTGCCATCAGTTCCAGCGGCCGGCTGGCGAAGTCGGAATAGTCGCAACCGTGCAGCAGCGCCCGCACTACCTCCAGTTTTTCCAGCAGCACTGCCAGCGCCTCGTGAGCATCGACTGTTGGCTTACCGCGTCCATGGCTCGCCGTATAGGTCTTCAGCGCCTCCTTCAGTTCGGTGGCGATGCCGATATAGTCCACCACCAGCCCACCCGGCTTGTCACCGAATACCCGGTTTACCCGCGCAATCGCCTGCATCAGGTTGTGGCCCTTCATGGGTTTGTCGATATACAGGGTATGCAGACAGGGGGCATCGAAGCCGGTGAGCCACATATCCCGCACGATCACCAGCTGAAGGGGGTCGCTGGGATCTTTCACCCGCTGCTCGAAGCGCTTCAGGGTTTCTTTGGGGTGGATGTGCGGGCGGAAGTGCGCAGGGTCCGAGGCAGAGCCGGTCATCACCACTTTGATAGCGCCTTTCTCGGTATCGGTATCGTGCCACTCCGGGTGGATCGCGGTAATGGCGTTGTACATATCCACGCAGATAGCGCGGCTCATGCAGACGATCATTCCCTTGCCGGGAATTGCGGACTGCCGTGTGGCGAAGTGCTGGACGATATCACCGGCCACCTGCTTGATCCGAGGCTCGGCCCCTACCACCGCGGCCAATGCAGCCCATCGGCCTTTGAAGCGCTCTCCGGCCTCTTCCTCATCCGCCTCGGTCAGCTCATCGACCTCGGCGTCGATCAGCGGCAGCGCGTCCTCCTTCAGTTCGATCTTGGCCAAGCGGGATTCGTAGTGGATGGGTACCGTGGCACCGTCCTTCACCGCCTGCTCCACGTCATACACATGGATGTAGTCGCCGAAGACCGCGCGGGTATCCTTGTCTTCCAGCTCAATGGGGGTACCGGTGAAGCCGACGAAGGTGGCGTGAGGCAGGGCATCGCGCAAATGCTTGGCGTACCCGTACTGGTACTTACCGGACTCGGTGAGTCGCGCCTTGAGGCCGTACTGGCTGCGGTGCGCCTCATCGCTGATCACCAGCACATTGTCCCGCTCGCTCAGCGCAGGGTGCTGGCTCTCCCCGTCGAGCAAGGCAAATTTCTGGATGGTGGTGAAGATGATGCCGCCGGAAGCCTGTGCCGACAGCAATCGCCGCACTTCATCGCGGCTGTCCGCCTGCACCGGTGTCTGCCGCAATAGCTGGCGCGCCGCACTGAAGGTCTGGAACAGCTGCCCGTCCAGATCATTGCGGTCGGTGACGATCACCAGGGTCGGATTACCCAGCTCCGCACTGCCGGCCAGCTTGGCGGCGAAGCAGCACATGGAAATACTCTTGCCCGAGCCCTGGGTGTGCCACACCACACCCCCACGATTACTTCCCGCCTGATACGCCTCGATGGCGGTCTGGGTCGCCGCGCGTACGGCAAAGAACTGGTGGTAGCCGGCGATCTTCTTGATGACCTTGCCACGGTCTTCTTCGAAGATGATGAAGTGGCGCAGGTAATCGAGCCAGCGCTCCGGCGCAAATAGGCCACGCACCAGCACCTCCAATTCTAGCTTACCGATATCCTCATCCCGCTCACCGGTGATGCTGCGCCAAGGCAGATAGCGCTCCTGATTGGCCGTGAGCGAACCCAGTCGCGCCTGCTGACCATCCGAGATCACCAGTGCCGCGTTGGGCACGAACAAATCCGGGACCTGCTCCTTGTAGGTATCGATCTGGTTGTAGGCGGCCCAGATATCGGTCTTCTCATCGGCGGGGTTCTTCAGCTCAATCACCGCCAGCGGCAGGCCATTGACGAACACCACCATGTCCGGCCGGCGTTTGCGCTGGCCCACCACGGTGAACTGGCGCACCACTAGCCAATCGTTATTCTCTGGGCTCTCGAAGTCGATCAGGCGCACGAACACGCCCTCGGTCACTTCCTTGCCGGCCACATCGACGTTGACACCATCCACCAGTAGCTTGTGGAACCCGCGGTTGCCCTGCGCCAGCACCGGCGCTTCCTGGTTGGTGACCACATGGAAGGCCTCCTCCCGCGCCACCTCCGGCAGGTAGCGGTTGAGGCGCTCGATCGCGGCCTTCAGGCGTGGGCGCAGGATCACCTGCTGCCAGTCATCGCGCTCGGCATCGGGGGTATCGGGCGCAATCGCCTCGCCCTGAATAACCTGGTAACCGGTGTCTTCGAACCAGGTCTGGCAGAGGTCTTCAAGCTGGTCTTCGGTAATCATGCTGGTTCCGTTAGCTCCATCACATCAGCGACAAGACAAAGCCTGTCCGCCCGAAATCGGGAAATTTCGCCAGGCCCGGCGACCTTGGCCAAGTGCAGCTCTTCCTCCCCCTCTGTCACCAGTCGATATCCGGGGAAAGCACCGCTGGGCGAGCTCGCCAAATCGAAGCCAGTTAGTGAACTCAGCAGGCTTTTACCATCAAAGTTCAAAAGCGCCTCGAACCACTGCTTGATGCCCTCGTCACCGCTGGCATAAACAATGGATGATGCCGTTTCTCTGGCCATCTGGTCTTCTCGGATTCTTTGTGCAATGTACAACCAGCAGGCGTTCTCCCATCTAACGACAGCCTTGTCCTCAAGCTGGGCCGAAAGCGGCAATCGGGAGCGCAGTCTGATCCCAGCGACATAAGCCAGCCATCCCAAAACACCCACGAACCTGGACCACTCCCGGGTGGTGAAGACGGACTCGTCACTGGCTGCGCTAAAGAATTCATCGTTATCACGGAGGAAGTTTCTGCACAGTTCAGCGAGCAAGTCCCGACATGCAGTAGGCGATACCCAGTCTTCTCCCTTGGCCTGAACCACCCTCTGCATAAACATGGCCAAACCGAGAGCAGAAGAGAGACCACGCTTTGTTTCGCCATCTAAACTTTTTTTCAACTTGGCGATAGCGCGATCAAACCGCTTTACGCAGTTCAACCTGGTTTCTTCAACGCCTATCGAATCGACCGGGGCCAAATCGTCATCGGCATTTACAGCTTCTTCTTCGGAACGTCCGAACTTATCTTCGATCGAACTGCGCTCGGCGAAAAAGCTCGACTCGTCACAGGTTCGAATGAGTACGTCCAGAATAAGACCTACATCATCGGCAACGTTAAGCCGACTTCTGATCTGCCCGGCGTTGCCACCGGGACCATCCAGGTCGGCCAACAGAGAACCGGGAACCTCGGCTTCGCCCGTGGCCACAACCCCCGCTTCTCGGGCCAGCGTTGCCACACGGTTACCTCCCCGAATGTCATTTTCCTCGAGCTGACTAATGCAATCGAAAATCATCCCCAGATCAATGGCATCGGTATCAATAGAGCCCATCGCTTGGCGTACCTTTCGCTCAAGCCCTGTATGACTCAGACGCTCAATTTCCCGCACATGGTGAAGCAAAATCGTGGCGACTAATTTTCCCTCGACTCTGACTTGAATCAGAGACTGCCCAAGAACCCGCTCTGCTGGCACCAGGATGGCGTCGGCCACCAACTTAAAATCCAGCGACTGCCAAACTTCGTTGCTGTCGAAGAAACCGAGGCTCAAGTGATCGCCCCACTCCGGTGCCCGCGGGATGGAGATATCTTCGCCCCCCAAAACAGGCAGCACACAAATAACCGCACTGGCTTCCTGGCTTTCGCTCTCCTGCTCCAACGGATGATCCAGAGAGTCTACTAGTGGCGCATCAGCTAGCCGGGGCAATCCGAGTGACTGCGCGATGTCATCAATATCTTGGTCCTGCCTCACCAGAACGGCCTCGGCATTGCTGTTCACCCCTGATCTCAGCCAGGCTGGCGCCGAAAGGTTGGCGCTGCCGGAGATCAGACAGCTACGCGCGCTACCCTGCAGATACAGCAGCTTGGCATGGGAGTACCGGTTCTGCTCGTCACTCGGAAGAAGCACGGAGCTAGCTTCAACTACCCGCGCCGAGCCCGTGTCCAGCAGCCCTTTCGGTGCCTTGACGAATCGCTGTTGAATCCCCAGGTGAAAGGAGAGTGGCTGCAAAGCGGCCAGTGCATCTACAAACCCCAGCTGCTTATCGAAAAACGCTGAGACCCCGTATATCCGCAAATCTTCCTTGGGTATCTCACTGGCCACCTGACTCCAGAGGCTCCCTGTACTTGCACTGGACCAAACCAGCTGCATGCCGGGCATCGCAGTCGCCGAACTGGGCTTCAGCCAGCTGACCAGCTTAGGCACCTTGTTAATCGACGCAGCAATCTCCCTTGGCAGAGCAGCGCCGTAGTCCTCCAGCCAGGTCAAAAATGCACGAAAGGCGGAATGAAACAATGACAGCGACTGTTCGTTTTCGCCTCTTTTGAAGCGCACGACGTTGGTGATTTCCAGGTTCCTGCCAAAGCCGGACAAGGTGACATTGTGGCTGCCAACGGCTAGAAGACCCTTGTTTTTACCCAGCAACAGCAGCAACTTCGGATGAAAGGCTCCGCCGCAATTCATCGGTGCAAGACTGTAGGTTAGGCCCGCTGACTGGGGCGTGTAGTCTTCTAGCGCCTGGTGGAGCATCCCCTGATCAACAAACAGCGCCTGGTGGTCGATACCGGCGCTGCGCATCTTGGGCAGGAGCACGTTTTCATAGAAGCTCAAATCCACGTTAAACGTAGAGAGCAGGCAGGAGGTATAACCACCCTTCTTGATTTCGTCGAAAAGAGAAATACCTTCAGCCATTCACCTGCTCCTCGAACTGTCTACCACGAGCGGTGGTACATACCAGGCCGTTAGCCCTCTGCAATAGCCCCAAGTCTGTGAGTATTCGCACCGCCTGGGTAAAGCGGGGGCTGGTATTGGGAGCCGCTGGCACCTTGCGAACCGTAATGCCCATTTCCCCGGGAATGAAACGGAAGGTATTCTGGCCCTGCTGACGCAGTTTACGCATCGCCACACGGAGGTGGGCATCGAGGCAAAAGCGCCGGCACAGCTGGGCAAACCCCGCTGCGGGTGATTGTGCCGCTAATTCACTCCGCCACGCGGCAGGCAAGGTATTGAGGTTAACGGGGTACCCCTGCAGGTAACCCGGCGGGAAAGCGAATTCCCCATATCCGTTTTGGTTCTCTGGCCGCAATATCAAGGCCGACAGGATAGTCATCGCACCCCGGAGTACCTTGAGTGCATCACTGAGTGTGCCGTCCTCTCTACCCGCCAGGCTCCCCACTTCGCGCATCAGCGTAATTTCGTGACCCTCTTCCTGCCAGAGAGCAAACTGAGGCAGGCGGCCATACAGGTCTTGCAGAACGTCTGCTGCAGTGCTCACAGGGAAGTTCGACAATAGCTCGTGGCCTAGAGACTCCTGCCAAAACCAGTCAGAGAACGCACGGGTGTTATCCAGGCGCTCGCCACTCACTTCCAGCGCTTTCACCTGTACATGCAGCAACCCCTGCAGAGCCACCGCGAGCAGCTCGTTGCGCTGATATACCTGCCAGGTGGCGCTGACGCCCTGGAGCGCATCCGGTACCCGTAATCGTTCGCTGGCTGGATTGCAGCCGCTATAGATCATCCCGCTGAAGGCATGAACATCAAATGGTACATCTGCATCCGCCGCCTGATCTGCCAGGTTGCAAAGCAGCGACAGGCTCTGTGCACGCGCCGTCGTAGCCGCCGCCTCTTCCAGGGAGGGGACATATTCCGGGTGCAAGGCTGTCAATCCCTTGGCAAACACACCGATCAGGTACTCTGCTTCTTCCGCGGCACGTTTCAGATTGCAGAAGCAGAAGGCACTCAGCGCCCGCAGCCGTTCGGCATCGATGACGTCACCTTCGAGCGTGCGAATGAAATCCTCTCCGGGCACGTGCTTGGATACCGCAAGCGCGAGCACCTTTCCGGTCTCTTTGATGACACGCAGGCCTTTGACCGACTCCCCCTGGAGCAGGCCCAATTCCTCCAGCACACCGAAATAATACTGCCCCAGCCCCCCGTAGGGATTCTTGAAATAGCGGTTACCCTGCTCCGAATCCTGGTGGGCAAAATCAGAGAGCCTGACCGTGGCACCCGCGGCAACCTGTGCGGCAGCCTTGTCGAGCGTATTGCTTCCCACCATCGCATCGCCGTGCTCGTCATCATCGTCGGCGGTATGACTGTGGAAGTGCGCAATCAAGGTAAGCAGGCATTCCGCCCGCCGCAGCCTAGGCGCCCACTCCGATTCAGCGCGCCAGCCGTTGCGATCGAATTCGGTGAACACCCAGGGGTAAAAGCTGTAGTACCGCGCTCTGTCGGTGACGTTGGTGATCCCGGGTAGCAATTGACTGTATATTTTGATGCAGGGCGCTTGCGCCCCCAGGTGATCTAGCCCACCGATCTGTTTGGGCGGTTGTACCCATCCCGTCTGCACAGCAGAATCCATTCCCCATGTCCCCCATTTTTATTGTCGTTATTGTCAGTCGCGTTCTTAGCGCATCTATCCTGGCGTGAAGGAAATACCGATTTTCTGTAATTCAGGTTCGGCAGTATCCATAAGCTGCTGCAGTGTTTCCACCAGCCACGCATTGATGGCCGGCCAGTTTTCATCATCAAATGCGGCCACAGGGAAAGCCGCCACCAACCTCTGTGCTTTGCCCGGTGTCGGTTCCTCCCGCAGCTCCATCGGCATCGCGGCGATGAAAGAATCACTGTCGAACTGCTGGTAGTTCAGCAGGCCTTTCTTGCGGTGGAAGATCAGCTTCACCCGCACCTCTGACTGGGTAAACTGTATGGCAATCCGCACCCCTTCGCCGGGCACGTCCACCTTGCGTACCGGGTAGATACTCGGTGCTACATTGGCAAACAGGTCAATGCCCGATTCTTCCAGCTGAGGGAAGAGTTGAGACCAGAACTGCTTGCGTACCCGCTGGCGGTTGGGGATACCACGCCGCTCCTGGCGCTCAGCATCGGCTTTGTCATTGACGCTGATCTGGTACTCCTCCGCCTCCCTCACAGGGATGATCTGCTCCAGGCTCAGGAACAGCTGCTCCCCCAGCGCGTAGGGCACCGCCTTGATGCACTGGATGCGGATGCGGTGCTCCATCAGCCACAGGGCGGTAGAGGTGACCTCGCGGCGGAAGTTGGCGGCGACAAAGATGATGCGCTGGTCTGAGCCGGGGTTCAGGCTCAGCTCGTCGAACTCGGCATCGTCGAGCTCTCCGCCGTGAAAAAAGTCGCTCAGGCGCTGCTGCGCGTCCTGACCGGGCTCGTACCTGTCCAGGTACTGCTGATAGATGGCAATTATCTGGCTCTTGGTCAGCCCGGCGCAGTAGGAGGCGTACTTGAGCGCTTGCCACACCACGTTGCGGCCGGAATCGTCCAGCTTGTTCTCGATGATCACCAGGTGGCCCTGCTTGTCCAGCGCCAGCAGGTCGAGGCGCTCGCGGGTCTCGTCGAAGCCGTCGAACTCCTTCTGGATGACCAGCAGCTCCTCGCCCAGCACCTCCGGGTTGGCCGCCAGCCACTCCTGCAGATGTTCGCGCTCGCGGAATCCCAG
>ENA-ORCV01000713-ORCV01000713.1-marine-metagenome-genome-assembly--contig:-NODE-713-length-16401-cov-2.907559_pt1 | contig 16401 bp, 11 predicted proteins | sample MGYA00237779_ERZ508509 | MGnify/ENA primary metagenome ERZ508509 (study PRJEB26180, sample SAMN06268772) | marine metagenome | isolation source: Bioluminescent Bay, La Paraguera, Puerto Rico | place... | reverse complement strand
AGCCGATTCCTATGCCGCTCTGCCTTTGGCGTTTCGCAATGCCATGGCAACAGCAGAGGTAGAAGGAAGTCACCTGGTTCAGCTGGGCAGCTTTTATAGCGAACAGGGTGCTCGCCGCGCCTGGGGCATCTATGTCAGCCGCTATCCCGAGTTGGCCGACAGCCAGATGGTGATTACGCAGGCCGTTCTTCGCGGCAAGCGATACTACCGCGTCTCCGCCGGTGGATATGACCAGACGGAGAGCAAGGCCATGTGCGCGCGTGTGGATGCCGCAAATGGTGATGGCTGCATCAGCTGGGCTGCAGCAGAGCCACTGCCGGGTGCTGTCGATACGGGTATCCGTTTCGCCATGCGGTAAGCCCGTTACTTGAGGAGATCCTCCCGGAAGCGGCTCGCCGAAAGGTGGGCCGTTTCTCGTTTCGGCGCCTACGAGGCTGAATAGCCGCCGTCGCTGACGAGGACGGTGCCGGTGATCGTGGCAGCATCTTCGGAGAGCAGGAACAATATTTGCGCTGCGATTTCATCAGCTGAGGCAAATCGACCAAGCGGCGTTGCCATTTGCGCCATTTCGGCCAGCGCCGCGTCACGATCACCGCCCTTGTTGGCGACGAAATCTTGGAAGAAATCCACTCCGTCCCAGATCGGCGTATCCACACCACCTGGCGCAATGGCATTCACACGAATGCCCCGCGACGCACCCTCCAATGCAGCGACCTTGGCAAGCTGGATGAGACCGGCCTTTGACGCGGCATAAGCGGCAGCCCCCGCCTGCGGCTTCAATCCGCTGGCGGAGGCTGTGACGACAAAGCTCGCACCCTCGCCCGCCTTGCGCATGGCCGTACGCAGCGAGAGGAATGCGCCGTCGAGATTGACACTCATTGTCCGTCGCCAGTCTTCCAGCGTTGTGTCCTCTAGCGTTCCGGCGGAAGCAATCCCGGCATTGATCACCGCGCGATCGACGCTCTGTGCTGTTGCTTCCACGCGCTCCCACAGGGCTGGATCGCTTACATCGCCAGCAACGCATTCCACTTCACAGGCTAGCTCGAGCGCGGCCAGACCATCAGCATCGCGATCGACAAGAACCAGTCGCCCTGCCCCGCGCTCTGCCAAGAGGCGCGCGCAGGCGGCCCCGATCCCCGAGGCGGCTCCCGTGACGAGGCAAGTTCCGAGTGACATCAGAGCGCTACGGCCACGCCGCCCTTCCACAGGGCGGTGACGCTTCCCTGCACGGGCTGGCCATCGAAAGGCGTGTTGCCCGCCAGTGCTGTCATCTCACGCGAATCGACCACCCAGGGTTTCTCCGCATCGACAATGGCCACATCGGCCTCGAATCCGACCCTCAGCGCGCCAGCCTGCACGCCCAGCAGGCGAGCCGGGTTGCTCGCGATCAGATCGAAAGTGCGTTCGGTGGAGATCACGCCATCTCGCATCAGGGTTAGCGTCATGGGCAGCAAGGTCTCGGCTCCTGCCATGCCCGGTTCGGCATCGGCAAAGGGAAGGCGCTTTTCTTCCGGGCCGCGCGGATCGTGGCCGCTGGCGATCACATCGATCGTTCCATCGCCGATGGCTTCTATCACCGCCTCCCGGTCCTGCTGCGAACGAAGCGGTGGAGAAAGGCGGGCAAAGGTGCGGTATTCGGCGAGCGCGAGGTCCGAGAGCATGAAATGGGCGGGAGTAACACCCGCAGTCACCGGCACACCGCGCGCCTTTGCTGCACGCACAAGGTCGAGCGCAGCGCGCGTCGTCACCTGTCGGAAGTGCAAGCGCGCTCCGGCCAGTTCCGCCAAGGCGATATCGCGCGCCACAGCCAGCGCCTCTGCCTCTGCAGGGGCGCTGGGCAGGCCGAGGCGCGTCGCCATTTCGCCAGCAGTTGCAGAAGCCCTTCCGGAAATCGCGCCATCCTCGGCATGGGCAATCACCACCATGTCGAGCATGGCGGCATATTGCAGCAGGCGCAGCATCACGCCGCTATCGGCAATCCAATGGCGTCCCGTAGCAATCGCGCGCGCTCCGGCATCGCGCATCAGGGCGATTTCGGCAAGGCTGCTGCCGTCCAGCGCAGCAGTCGCGGCAGCCAGCGGATGCACCCAGAAATCGGGCTTGCCGCTTTGCGCCGCGAAACGCACGCGTGCCGGATGGTCGAGCGGCGGGGATTGGTCGGGCATCAGCGCCGCACGCGTAATCCCCCCGAAATGAAAGGCCGGCTTGTCGATGGCAAAAACGCCGAGGTCTACCAGGCCAGGTGTGACCAGCTTTCCGCCAGCGTCGACCAAAACATCTTCATCTTGAGGAGCCTCACCTACAGCGGCAATCAGCCCATCGACCAGGCGCAAATTGCCTTCGACAATCCCGTCGCTCGTCACGATCCTGCCGCCGGTGATGGAAATGGGTGTCACCTGCTTCATTTCCTCGCCTCCGTTCGTGTCGAGCGCAGTCGAGACACGCCGCGCACCCGCCTCTCGACTTCGCTCGAGGCGAACGGATATGGCTGTGACGCCTGCGTCATACCCATTCTCCCTCGCCCCAGCCGGAAACCTTACGTTCCTTGCGGGTCAGCACGTCGAGGCAGGCCATACGGATCGCCACGCCCATTTCCACCTGCGAAGTGATAATCGAGCGTTCGGCCATTTCGGCCACATCGCTATCGATCTCCACCCCGCGGTTCATGGGCCCGGGATGCATGACGATGGCCTCAGGACTTGCCAGCGCCAGCCGCTCCTGCGTCAGTCCGTAGAGGTGGTGATATTCGCGTGGACTCGGAATGAACTGGCCATCCATCCTTTCATTCTGCAGGCGCAGCATCATCACCACATCGGCGCCATCCAGCGCCTGGTCAAATCGGTGGAACACATCCACACCCATCGCCTCGACTTCCCTGGGCATCAGTGCGGGCGGCGCGCACAAACGAACCGTCGCCCCCAGCGCTTGCAGGCACAGGATGTTGGATCGGGCAACGCGACTGTGCAGGATGTCGCCGCAAATCGTCACCGCCAGCCCGTTGAACATGCCGTCCGCGCTCATCTCCCCGCGCTCGCGCAACTTGTGGCGAAGCGCCAGCGCATCGAGCAGCGCCTGCGTGGGATGTTCGTGCTGCCCGTCCCCGGCATTGAGCACGGGGCAATCCACCTTGTCGGCGATCAGCCCCACCGCGCCCGAAGACCCGTGACGGATAACGATGGCATCGGCGCGCATGGCGTTGAGCGTGACCGTCGTGTCGATGAGTGTTTCACCCTTCTTCACGCTGGATTGCGCTGCATGCATGTTGACCACGTCAGCGCCCAGCCGCTTGCCGGCAATCTCGAAGGACAGCAGGGTGCGCGTACTATTCTCGAAAAAGGCGTTGATGATGGTGAGGCCGGCCAGCGCATCATTATGCTTGCTTGGCTGGCGGTTCAGCTCGACCCATTGCTCCGCCTCTTCGAGCAGAAAGAGAATCTCATGCGTCTGTAGCGCGCCGATGGAAATGAGGTCACGATGCGGAAAAGCCCGTCCGCCTGTCGGAAAACGGCCGCTGACCGAGGCGCGGGTCGGCGGAACCGCGCCTTCCGAAGCTTCAAAGTCGCGTATGAAGGCGCGGATCTTCTCGACCGTGCTGCTACGAATGTCGCGCCCGGCGCGGAGCTGGGAAACGAACGGTTTGTCATTGAGCACAAGTTCACCAAAACGCGTCTCGGACATGTCGTGATGGGCGCAGAATCGAGCAATTTCTTCGAGCAGGTCTGTCATCGACCCTCGCTTTTGTTGGATAAAACCAACTTGTCAAGTTGGAAATAGGTGTGCCGCCTGTGGAAGCGCGTTGACCGCTGGTAGCTTATCTCTGGCGCTGCCCTTCCCAAGTCCCTAGATAGCAACAAGCTATTGGCGACGTCGAAGGGGTTCGCATGAGTTTTGCAGGTAAGGTTTGGCGTCTTCTGGTCGGCATAAAAGATGGCTTGGCCCTCTTGTTCCTGCTCTTGTTTTTTGTGGGCCTGTTCTCTCTCCTGAGCGCCCGGCCCAGTCCGGGGCAGGTCCGTGAGGGCGCGCTGCTCCTGCAGCTGGACGGCTCGATCGTCGAGGAAGCCTCCGCCAGCGACCCGCTGGAAATCCTCGTTTCGGGCACCCTGCCGACGCGCCAGTACGAAGCACGCCAGCTTGTACGAGCGATTGACGAGGCCGCACGCGATGACCGCATCAAGGCCATCGCGCTCGACCTCACCACTTTCACCGGCGGCCCTCATGTCAGCATGAAGGAAGTTGCCGAAGCGCTGGGCCGCTTCCGTACAACCGACAAGCCGATCCTGTCCTATGCAGTTGCTTATACCGATGATGCATTGATGCTGGCCGCCCATGCCGATGAGATCTGGGTCGATCCCATGGGCGGCGCGGCCATTCGCGGGCCCGGCGGAAGTATCATGTTCTATGCCGAGGCGTTGGAGCGTTACGGCATCAACGCCCATGTCTATCAGATCGGCACATATAAAGGCACTGGCGAACCTTATACGAACACCCAGATGTCGCCGGAATTACGAGAAAATCTGGAAACCTATGTCGGCCAAATCTGGGAAGAATATCGCGCCCATGTGGTACAGGCCCGTTCGCAGGCCGACATTGACGCTGCCACAACCGACTTGCTCGCTCTGCTCGATGAGAATGGCGGCGATATGGCGCAAACCGCTATTGCCGCTGGCCTCGCCGACACTATCGGCACCAAAGATGAATGGGGCAGGCGCGTAGCCGATCTGGCGGGTGAAAGCACCTGGGACAAAGCACCGGGCGCATTCGCTCATACCGAACTGGATATCTGGATGGCTCACGTCGGCAGGGAAGGTGCGAGCGGGGGCAGAACCTTGGGCAGCAGCGATTCGCGCATCGCCGTGGTAACCGTTGCGGGAGAGATCAGCGATGGCAACGCCGGCCCCGGAAGCGCAGGAGCCGCGCGCATTGCTGGGCTGCTCGACGACGCGCTGGACGACGATTTGGCAGGCCTTGTTGTCAGGATCGATTCCCCTGGCGGGACCGTGACGGGGTCCGAGGCCATCCGCCGTGCGGTGATGCGTTATCGCGACAAGGGTATTCCTGTTGCCGTATCCATGGGCAATCTTGCCGCAAGTGGCGGCTACTGGATTGCCACCGCAGGCCAGCGAATCTTTGCAGAGCCGGAAACCATCACCGGCTCGATCGGCGTGGTACTTGTGGTTCCCTCGTTCGAAGACATCCTGTCGGATTTCGGCATCTATTCGGATTCCATCCGTACAACCCCTCTTTCGGGCCAGCCCGATATTCTTGCCGGCTTCACGCCCGAGACCGATGCTTTGCTGCAAGCAGAAACCGCCGCTATCTACGATCGTTTCGTTGGTATGGTGGCCGACGCGCGTGGACTTACGACCGAACGCGCCAATGAATTGGCACAGGGCCGTGTCTGGACCGGCGGTTCGGCACGCCAGCTTGGGCTGGTGGATCAGTTTGGCGGTCTCGATGCGGCACTCGAGTGGGTCGCATCCGAAGCGGGATTGGAAGAGAATTCTTGGGAACCGCGCTTCCTTTCAAGCCCACAAGACCCGTTCGATCAAATGCTTGCCAGTCTGTTGGGCAATGCAGAACAACAACCACAGGCTCTGGTCAACGTTTCTGGCCGTTTCGTCATGGATGAGCAGGCCGTGGCTGCAAGGGCCCTGCAGGACTTCGATCGCCTGCTCTCCACACCTGGAGCACAAGCGCTTTGCCTTACCTGCATGCCGCAGGCGGTACCCCGTTCCACCGGTCCGGCATGGTGGAGCGTATTGACAAGCCGCATCATCGCCAATTGAACGCTTGTCATGTTCGATGGGTCATGGCAAAGGCGCGCGCCTGCCGTGACAGCATCCGGCGGGCGCGTAGCTCAGTGGTAGAGCACACCCTTCACACGGGTGGGGTCGCAAGTTCAATCCTTGCCGCGCCCACCAGTTCTCGCCAGACAAAATCATCCGGGGGATGATTTTGCGCGAGAGCTCCCGAGCGCAAGCGAAGGGCCTCACGCTAACCTTTGGCACTATTGATGTGGGTCAATGGGACAGCCATCCTCCAGGGCGCATTATGCGCCCCATCAAGGAGGACGGCATCATGTTCAAAACCAATGTCGGCACTATCGATCGTGCCATTCGCATCATCCTCGGCCTGTTCCTGCTGGCGCTGACCATGGTCGGGCCGGAGACGCCGTGGGGCATGATCGGCATCATTCCGCTGGCGACGGGTATCCTTCGCACTTGCCCGCTCTATTCGCTGGTTGGGCTCAATACCTGCGCCAAATGATAGACGTTCCCGATGCGTCAGGCGTCGGGAATACTGGACAAAACACCGCTGCGAAGGGCATAGGCCGCGGCCATGCATGACCTTCGCACCATCCGTGAGAATCCCGAGGCTTTCGACGCCGCCCTTGCGCTGCGTGGGGTGGAGCCGCAATCCGTGCAATTGCTTGCGTTGGATGAGGAGCGCCGTGCGCTGACCACGCGCCTGCAGGAAATGCAGAGCCGCCGGAACGACGCTTCCAAGCAGATCGGCCAGGCCATGGGCCAGGGCGACACGGACAAGGCCGAAGCGCTCAAGGCCGAAGTGGCCGAGCTCAAGCAGGCGATGCCCGCGCTTGAGGAAGAGGAGCGCGCCAAGGGTGCTGCGCTCAACGACCTGCTCGCCGCCATCCCCAACCTGCCCGCCGAAGGTGTTCCCGAAGGGGCCGACGAAAACGACAATCTCGAAGTCAGCCGCTGGACCACGCCGCGCCAGTTCAATTACGAGCCGAAAGAGCATGCCGATATGGGCCCGGCGTTGGGCATGGAATTCGAGACAGCAGCCAATATGTCCGGCGCACGCTTTACTTTTTTGCGGGGCCAGATGGCGCGGCTCAACCGCGCGCTTGGCCAGTTCATGCTCGACAAACAAACTGGCGAAAACGGCTACACCGAATGCGCCCCGCCCCTGCTGGTGCGCGACGAGGCCATGTTCGGCACTGGTCAGTTGCCGAAATTCGCCGAGGATCTGTTCCACACAGACGATGGCCGCTGGCTTATCCCCACCGCCGAAGTCAGCCTTACAAATTCGGTGCGCGAGCGGATCATCGACGATCTTTCCGCGCCGATCCGCCTCACCGCCCTCACCCCCTGTTTCCGCAGTGAGGCGGGCGCGGCGGGCAAGGACACGCGCGGCTTCATCCGCCAGCACCAGTTCGACAAGGTGGAACTGGTCAGCATCTGCCGCCCCGAAGATGCTCATGACGAACATATGCACATGGTCGAGAGCGCCGAAAGCATCCTGCACGCGCTCGAACTGCCGCATCGGAGAGTGCTGCTATGCACCGGAGACATGGGCTTCGGCGCAAGGAAGACCTTCGATCTCGAAGTCTGGCTTCCGGGGCAGGATACCTATCGCGAGATCAGTTCGGTCAGCTGGTGCGGCGATTTCCAGGCGCGGCGCATGAATGCGCGTTATCGTCCCGAGGGCGGCGGCAAGAAGACCGATTTCGTCCACACGCTCAACGGCTCCGGCCTCGCCGTTGGGCGCACGCTGGTCGCTGTGCTGGAGAACTACCAGCAAGAGGACGGTTCGGTTCTTATTCCCGAAGTGCTGGCACCCTATATGGGCGGACTGGAAAGACTGGTACCGGACGGCTGATGCGCATCCTGCTCACGAACGACGACGGCATACATGCTCCCGGCCTGGAGTTGCTGGAAGCCATCGCCGCTCGTCTGTCGGACGATGTCTGGGTCTGTGCGCCAGCAGAAGAACAATCGGGCGCGGGCCATTCTCTAACGTTGCACCAGCCGGTGCGGCTAAGGCGGTTTGGCGAAAAGCGCTTCGCGGTAACCGGCACGCCCACGGATTCGGTCAACCTTGCCTTGCGAAAGCTGTTTGATGACAGAATGCCCGACCTCGTCATCTCCGGCATCAATGCGGGCGAGAACCTGGCCGACGACATCACCTATTCGGGCACCATATCCGCTGCCATGGAAGGCGCGCTGGCGGGTATTCCGGCCATCGCCCTCTCACAAGCCATGCGCGAGCGCGGCGCCAGCTATGCAGTTGCCGAAGCGTGGGCAGAGAAGGTGCTGCCACCGCTTGTGGAGGTGCCCATGGCCAAGCGTACGCTCGTCAATGTGAACTTTCCGGACCGCGCCGCAGACGCCGTGAAAGGCATTCGCGTGGTGCGGCAGGGCTTTCATGATTACGATCGCGGTAGCCTGGTCGAAGGAACCGACCCGCGCGGGCGCAGCTATTACTGGTTCGGGCTGGAGGAAATGGAACACACGCTTGACCACGGCACCGACCTGGAAGCGGTGGCCGATGGCTATATCGCGGTGACGCCGCTGCAACTGGACCTCACCAATCACGCGGCCATCGGGGCGCTGGCAGAAAGGTTTGTCGCCTGATGGCCGAGAGCGTCGAGAAGGTCCGCACCGCCATCCAGTCGCGCCGATTCCGCCCGCTTCGCCGCGCGGTGAAGGTGCCCGTATGGGGCGACCTTGGCATTCGCCTCGGCCTTGCCCTTTCGCTGATAATGCTGGTGGTGCTGGTCCACTATTGGGACCGCGACGGGCTTGTCGACCATCACGACGGCCATGTCAGCTTCATGGACGTGGTCTATTTCACCATGATTTCCATCACCACCACCGGCTTTGGCGATATCGCCCCGATCAGCGAACGCGCACGGCTGGTGGAAGCGGTGATCGTCACACCTGTCCGTTTCGCCGTGCTCTTCATATTTGTCGGCACGGCCTATAACTTCATCATCAAGAGAAGCTGGGAGAAGTTCCGCATGGCCCGCATCCAGAGCCAGTTGTCAGGCCACCTCGTGGTGCTGGGTTTCGGCGTGTCCGGCTCCGAAGCCGTTCACGAAATGATCGAACGGGGCACCGATCCGAGCACAATCGTGGTTATGGACCCGAGCGAAGAGCGACTGAAACTCGCCGAGGAACTGGGCTGCAACGTCATTTGCGCCGATGCCTCACGCGACGAGAGCCTGATTGCGGTACATATCGACAAGGCAAAGACCGTGCTCGTTTCCGCAGGGCGAGACGACGCCAGCATCCTCATCGTCCTCACCGTCCGTCACCTTGCACCCGATGTGCCGATCAGCGTGGTGGTGCGGGCAGACGACAATGAAATCCTCGCACGGCAGGCAGGGGCCAATAATGTCATCAATCCGGTGCGCTTTACCGGCTTGCTGTTGGCCGGCAGCGCGCAAGGCGCGCATATCTCGGACTATCTGGCCGATCTTGCCTCAGTCACAGGACGCGTGCAGCTGGTAGAGCGCAAAGTGCGGCCTGAGGAAGTTGGCAAATCGCTGAACGAGCTCAGCAGTGGCGGCAAGGGTTTGCGCATCTATCGCAATGGTGGCGCTCACGGCTATTGGGAAGACGAGGCCGGCTTGCTTCAAGAAGGTGATATCGTGGTCGAAATCCGACCCACCGAAGCGTCTGGCAACGGCGACTAACCGAGCAGAACGAAGACCCCACCCATTGCCACCATGCCGACCACGAAATGGCCTGCGTCGATCAGGAACAGCTTCATCGACTTGCGCTGATAAAGGTAATTGATGCCGACCGCCGGTGCCATGATGAAGGCGCCGAAGCCCAGAGCAAACATCATCACCACATGCGGTTCTGCCGAAGTGCGCGCTATCAGATGCCCCAGCATCCAGGCCACGACCAGCTCCAGCAGGAAGCACACACCAAAGATCATCGGCATATTGGCGCCCGCCATCTGCTCCTGTGTAATTCCCACTTCACGCTGCCAGGCCTTGCCGAACAGAACACTGTACCAGACGGCTCCAGTCGCAAAGAAAGCCACCGCGCCAAGTCCAACGGCCAGCCAGTTTACGGGTCCCATTTGCTTTCCTCCCGATCCCCAAGTCCCGCAGACTATCTAGCGCAAAGCCTCCGCCACGTGTAGGGGCGCGGCAATCATGGCAAGCAGCACCCCTATCCCGGACCAGAAGCGTGTCGGCATGGTCAGCCTCGGCTGTCCCAAGGCGCTGGTCGATTCCGAGCGCATACTCACCAAGCTGCGCGCGGACGGCTATGCCATGTCGCCTGATTACGAGGGCGCCGACGTGGTGCTGGTCAACACTTGCGGCTTCCTCGATTCCGCCAAGGAGGAGAGCCTCGAAGCCATCGGCGAGGCGATATCCGAGAATGGCCGCGTGATTGTGACCGGCTGCATGGGGGACGAGGCAGAGCTGATCCGCGCCCGCTTCCCGCAGGTGCTCGCCATCACCGGCGCGCATCAATATGAGGATGTGGTGGAGGCAGTGCACGAGGCTGCGCCTCCGTCGCAAGGCCCCTTTATCGACCTTGTTCCCCAGCCATCCGATGAAATGGTGAAGCTCACCCCGCGCCATTACTCCTATCTCAAGATCAGCGAGGGTTGTAACCACTCCTGCGCCTTCTGCATCATCCCGGACCTGCGCGGAAAGCTCGTCAGCCGCCGCGTCGATGCCGTGCTGCGCGAGGCGGAGAAGCTCGTCGCCGCAGGCACCAAGGAGCTGCTGGTCATCAGCCAGGACACTTCTGCCTATGGTGTCGATACGCGGCACGAGGAGCGTATGTGGCACGGTCACCCGGTCCGCGCCCATATGACCGACCTCGCCCGCGAGCTAGGCCAGCTCAAGACGCCGCAGGGCGAGCAACCCTGGGTACGGCTGCACTATGTCTACCCCTACCCGCATGTGGATGCGGTGATCCCGCTGATGGCGGAGGGACTGATCACGCCCTATCTCGACATTCCCTTCCAGCATGCCAGCTCGAAAGTTCTCAAGGCCATGAAACGCCCGGCGAACGAGGCCAAGGTGCTCGAACGCCTCAAGAGCTGGCGGGAAATTTGCCCGGACATCGCCATCCGCTCCAGCTTCGTGGCCGGCTTTCCTGGCGAGACGGAGGAGGACTTTCGGCACCTGCTCGAATGGCTGGAAGAGGCCCAGCTCGACCGCGTCGGTGCCTTCCGCTTCGAACCGGTCGAAGGCGCGGCTGCCAATGCCCTGCCCGATCCCGTGCCGGAAGAGGTAAAGGAAGAACGATATGCCCGGATCATGGAAGTGACCGAGCGTATCAGCGCTGCCAAGCTCGCCGCAAAGGTCGGTCGCACCCTTCCTGTCATCATCGATGAGGTAGGCGAGCCCGACGAGGACGGCGATATCGGAGCTACCGGCCGCAGCCAGGCCGACGCGCCCGAAATCGACGGTGCTGTTTATCTGCGCAATGTGCCCGAAACGCTGAAACCGGGCGATTTCGTGAGTGTCATAATCGAAGATGCCGATGTGCATGATCTGTTCGGGGTCATCGCGTAGGGCACCCCGATCGCGATCGCGGGGACGGCGAGCTCATTACAATTAATTACAAATTGTCATCTCCCGTTCACCCGATATCATCTTGGCAAACGGGCTTCTCCTCTGCAAAACTGCAACCATTCTAATGGGCGGGACTCGCGGGTCCCGATAGAGGGGATAATCACATGCGCAAGCCATCACGCCTGCTAAAATCCGTTTTGCTGCTTTCCACTGGTCTTACGTTGGGCATCGGGACTTCAGCCCAAGCCCAGTCTCTTTGGTCCGATCCTGCGACCTGGCCTTCGGGCGAGGTTCCGGGTGAAGGCGATGCGGTGGAAATCGGCCGCGACATGGACGTGGTGCTGGATGTCGATGCGCCGGGCCTTCGCAGCCTGACCATCCAGGGCAAGCTGAGCTTTTCAGACGAGCGCGATATCAGCCTCGAAACCGAGTGGATCTATGTCCCCGGTGGCGAGCTGACGATCGGCACCTTGGCCAACCCCTACCAGCACAATGCTTCGATCACTCTGACCGACAATGTGCCGGGCGAAGACATCAACACAATGGGCGATCGCGGAATCATGCTGATGCGCGGAACGCTCAACCTGCATGGCAATCGTGACCATACGTGGAGCAAGCTGTCACAAACGGCAGAAGCAGGTTCGACCAGCATCCAGGTTCTTGATGCACACGGATGGAACGTAGGAGACGAGATCGTTCTCGCCTCGACAGACTATAATCCGCGACAGGCCGAGCGTCGCACTATCACCGCGATCGATGGAAATACCATCAGCTTTGCCGAACCGCTCGAATATATGCACTTCGGAGCGGTCACATTTGGCGTGGATCAGCGCGGAGAGGTCGGCAACCTCACGCGCAACATCAAGATTCAGGCGTCGGAAGATTCGGAAGAGACCTATTTCGGCGGCCATATCATGGCGATGTCGGGATCGAAATTATACGTCGACAGCGTCGAGCTTTCGCGCATGGGCCAGCATTTGACCCTTGCCCGCTACCCGGTCCATTTCCATGTGCTGGGAGAAGGTCTGGGCATGTATGTCCGAAATGCCGCCATCCATGACACGTTCAACCGCTGCGTTACCGTGCACGGTACCGACAATCTCAATATCGAGAACAACGTCACTTACAATACGGTCGGCCACTGCTTCTTCATGGAAGACGGGATTGAGCAGGGAAATCGCTTCGTCAGCAACCTTGGCATCCAGACCAAATGCCATCCGACCCTGCCCTGCCTGCCTACAAATCTGGGCGTTCCCTCGGAACGCACGCAGGGCGGCCAACAATCCGAACATGTGCTAATCCCTTCGGACAATACGGCAGCGACCTTCTGGATCACAAATCCGGCGAACCATTATATCGACAACGTTGCCGCTGGTTCGGACTCGACCGGCTTCTGGTTGTCCTTGCCTGAGCACCCAACAGGCGCATTTGAAGGCACGGATATCAGCTTGGCCACATGGCCGCGTCGAACGCCTATGGGCATTTTCAGGGGCAATACCGCCCATTCGAACTATGACGGCTTCATGCTTGACCGCAATGCCGGCGCCGACGGCACGTTTGGCGTGACCGGCACGGTGTATATTCCGCGCGAGGATCCGTCGGACCCGAGCAGCAGGCCGGTTATGAATCTCTATACGGATTTGACCGCCTACAAGAACCGCAACGGCGGCTTGTGGATGCGCGGCGAAGAAACTGTCTTTCGCAATTTGAGAATGGCCGACAATGCCATTGGCTATACCTTTGCGAGTGGCCTGGGCGGCGGTGCCACCTTCACGTCGCGCGTGGAGGATTCGCTGTTCGTGGGCGAGACCGACAATGTCGGCAATCCTTCGACTGATACCGAGATCGCTTATGGCCGCAGCCTGCCCAAGCCGCAGGTTCCGGATTACCCCATCCGCGGCTACGAATATTATGATGCGACGCACAAGCTCGCGAACAGCACATTCATCAATTTCGAAGACAACGACACGCGCCAGACCGGTGCGATCTCCTATCTGCTGTTCACCAGCTTCGGGATGAGCGTCGAAAACTCCGTAGAGGGCCTCGAGTTCATCGATGCCAAGCCGGTCTTCTTCCCCGAACGCCGGCAAGAGTGGGCGAGCGACTTCGGAACCAGCGCCGCCTTCCTGACCGCAGCAATTCCCGACATTGACGGCTCGACCAGTGGCGTCCCGGATTCCTATATCGTCTACAATAATGGAATCGCCAATGACGACGAGGCTTGCGAGCTCCGTCCTGACTGGGGTGCAGCCGTTTGCACCGGCGATTATGGACGCCTGAGCCTTGGCGGCGGCTTCCCCTTCGGCGGCGGCCCGGTTGAAAACCCCGTCAAGCTTAGCCGCAATGGCAACGATTTCGACTATCGCGGGCAAACCACCATTCGCAGCGGTGCCGAACTTGAAGTCGATACCGCCAGGGAGTCCTTGCCCTTGAGGTTGTCGGCCATGGACGATGGCTCCTGGGTCCTTCTGAAACTGAAAGGCTTCACCAGTGCCGATGCCGGTACAGAGCAAGACAGCATTGATGCTCTGCGAGAGGCCAATGAGCTGTCGTATTACAAGGACGACGACGCGCTGTGGATCAAGCTGTTCCCGGATAACCGCCCTATCCCCGATGGGCCTCCCTTCGGCATTCCGCCCAGCGTGACAGTGAGCAGGGAAAACCTTGGCGGCTAAGGCGCTCTTTCAGCAGCGCTGATGCAAGCGTCGGTGAGGATGTACCCGCCAGTCTTCGGGGCCATCCTCACTGCGCAATTTACCGTATTGCGTAATCAAGGTCTGCCTTCTGCAAATCGGCTCGATACCGCGCTCTAGCGAGGGATTTGTTAACTTGTTAGCGCTACCTCCGCCCTTCGGGTCGGAGAAAAATAATGCAAGCAGCCATAGAGCGGCGTGCCGGGGGGAGCGACAATGCGCTAGGTCGACGAGGTCATTTGACCGTCGAGACGGTAGTGCTTGTCGCTGCCTTGGTGACTTGGCTTGCTAGCTATAATCGCGAGGCGCTCACGCAGATTGAGCAAGTATACGGGCCGCAGGACGCCGCCAAAGCCTTCGAAAGCTACCAATATGACGACGCAACTGAAGGCGGGACCTCCACCGTCACCGTCAACGAGGAACGGCCCCTCTCCTGGGTTTGCAACCTCGAAAAGACCTATGAGTACGGATTTTGCGGCTTCGGCGTCATTTTCGATCCGCTCCACACCGGTCGCGGCCTGGACCTAAGCCACTTCGACACAATCAGCTTTACCTTGCGATATGAGGGTTCAAGCCAATCTTTGCGGCTCGCCGTCAAGGACCTCAATCCGTATTATGCGGAACTCGGCGCTCCCAATATTGCCAAGGAAAACCAGGCAAGCATTCCGGTAATCCCGGGAGAGCAGGCCGTCAGCATCGGGTTTGACCAATTCTACGTCGCCGAATGGTGGCGAGAAGCGGCACCTCCGTCGGCCGAGCTTGCCCGTCCCCGCTTCGACAATATCACCTCCATCGAACTATTGACCGCTGCAGATTCCGAAGCCGGGCGACAGTCGCTGGCAATCGAGAGGATTTCCTTCCATGGACAGGCGATGAGCGCCGAGACCTGGTATGGCGGCGTTGCCCTGATATGGTTGCTGCTGATCGGTTCGATACTCTGGCTGCGTCGCCGCGACGTCGAAGGATGGAAGCAGAAGCTTGTCGAATCGATGGAAACAACCGTCGATACTATCCCCCATATGGTCTGGGCGCTGGACCGGGACGGCAAGGTTTCCTTCAACAAAAGATGGGAAGATTTCACCGGCATGCCACTTGGTAATTGCAGGTGGCGAAATCTCAGGACGCTGGCCCATCGTGACGACGTGCGGGAGGCGATCAAGCGCTGGAGAGCCGGCATCGCTTCCGGAATTGAGTTCAGCTTTGAGCTCCGCCTGCTTCACCATTCGGGAGCTTACCGATGGGTGCTGGCCCGCGCAGTTCCTTCACACGATAAAGATGGAACAATCGCCGGCTGGTACGGGACCTGCACCGACATTCACGACCAGATCGTTGCACAGCGCGCCCTCAACGCCAGCATTGTCAAGGAGCGCAAACGCTCAAAGCAGCTAAAATGGTCTAGCGAGCATGATGCGCTGACCCGGCTACCCAACCGGCGCGCATTCGAAGCTCGACTTGAGCAAGCGATTGAGGAATCGGGAATCGCCGAATCCGAAACCGGCCTCCTGCTCGTCGACATGGACTACTTCAAGCACACTAATGATACGCTGGGACATGGTGCCGGCGATGAACTGCTCAAGGCCATCGCGACCCGTCTGAAGAAATCGGTTCGCAAACGGGATTTTGTGGCCCGCATTGGTGGTGACGAGTTCGCCGTCATCCTTCCCAACCTGAATTCTGAAGATGACCTTGCCTGTGTAGGCCGCGAGGTATCAGGCGCGATCCAGCAGGCGCTTAACATCGGTGACCATATGGTACGCCCCAGCGCCAGCATCGGCGGAGCGATTTGCCCAAGGGGCGAGATATTGGCGAGCGACTTCCTGAAGAGGGCCGATGCAGCTCTTTATGCCCTGAAACGGTCCGGACGCGGTGGATTCAGCCTGTTCGAGGACTATATGCTGGACGACGTCAAGAAAGCAGCCTTCCAGCTTGCACGCGCGCGCGAAGCGATCGAAGACGGCAGTATCATCGCCGTCTACCAACCAAAGGTCTCCATCAGCGAAGGCGATGTCGCGGGTTTCGAGGCGCTGCTGCGGCTGAAGACTCCGGAAGGCTCGCTGGAGCTCCCGGATATGCTGACGGAGGCCTTCAACGATTATGAGCTCGCTGCAAAGATCGGTGAGACGATCCAGGAACGGGTCGCACGAGACATTCGCGGCTGGATCGATACCGGCTTTGAGTTCGGCCGTGTTTCCATCAATGCTGCCCCGGCTGAGTTCTTGCGCAATGATTATGCCGAACGATTGCTCGAGGTACTTGAGCGCTATGGTGTTCCACCATCTCGCGTTGAAGTGGAAGTGACCGAACACGCCTTTGTCGAACAAGGCTGGGAATATGTTGCCCGCGCGCTCGACCAGCTCGATCTGGCAGGGGTAGCCATTTCGCTCGACGATTTCGGGACAGGCCACTCGAACCTGT
>ENA-ORCV01000712-ORCV01000712.1-marine-metagenome-genome-assembly--contig:-NODE-712-length-16421-cov-2.967633_pt1 | contig 16421 bp, 20 predicted proteins | sample MGYA00237779_ERZ508509 | MGnify/ENA primary metagenome ERZ508509 (study PRJEB26180, sample SAMN06268772) | marine metagenome | isolation source: Bioluminescent Bay, La Paraguera, Puerto Rico | place... | reverse complement strand
GAGGAAAGCCTCCATTTCAAACCAAGCTATCTTCTGACCGTCATACTTTCAGCCGTGATCGCAGGCCTCGGCATGCGAAGCGACCAGGTGGCGGTGGTGATCGGCGCGATGATCATTGCCCCACTGCTCGGCCCGACCATGGGCATCGCCCTGGCTGCAACGGTCGGCAATCGCGAGCTGGGGCGCAAGGCGGCCTTCGTTCTGGCGGTTGGTTCCTTCCTTGCGGTCCTTGGCGGATTGGCCGTCGGCCTGTCGGTCGAGATCGACCCGCTGACACCGGAACTGCGCAATCGCACCATGGTGCAGCCTGCCGACATCGCCCTGGCGCTGGCTTGTGGTGCCGCAGGCGTGCTCGCATTCAGCCGCGCGGCGTCGCTGACGCTGGTGGGCGTGATGATCGCCGTTGCCCTTGTCCCGCCGTTGGCCGCCTGCGGCATCTATTTGGGCGCCGGATATCCGGCCGCGAGCGCAAACGCGCTGTTCCTCTTTGCCATCAACCTCGTTTGCGTGAACGTGGCGGGCATTGCCACCTTCCTGCTGCAAGGGCTTCCACCCAAGAACTGGCGCATGACGGGTGGCATCCTTGCCATGTGGCTGTTCATCCTGTTCCTGCTCGCATCGCTGATGGCGGGTCGCCTGCTCTTCGGCCTCGGCAGTTTCGAGCTGATCGCAAGAACGCTGATCGACAAGGTCTGAGCACGACTCGCAAAGCAAATGATCGGGTCTTTGCATAGATCAGCCAGACAAAATCTAATAAATACAAGATGAATTGGAAATATTCCTTGCCCGAATACAAATATGCTATGCAGTATCGAGTTGACGCCATGCAGGGGAAAGGGACGTGGCGGCTATCTGCAGAATATCATATCGCATGCTTGCTTGGTGCCAATTTGTGCGCAGGTAGTTGTGCTCGACCCTGTGTTTGCAAAACAGGGGTAAGTATTATGAAAACCATTGTAGCTCTTGCAGCAGCCGGCGCACTTCTCGCGGGCAGCAGTGCCTATGCCCAAACTGAGCCGCTTACATTCACCATCACGGGAAGCTGGAGCGAAGTTGCCTTTACGGGGGGCTTGGGACCAGAAGGCATGGCCGCCCGCGCCGGCAATGTCGATGGCACCTTCCAGGCTGTCCTGAGCAATGGAGATGTCGTCAATGGCACGGCTCATTGCGTGGGAATGAACCAGCATCCGTCACAGATTTTCGCGCTGATCATTTCCTGCGACACGACCTCCGCCACGGGAGACAACACCGTCGCCTGGCTCCTGGGCTGCAATCCGGCGACTGATATTGCCGAAGGAAGCTACGCCTGTGTCGGCGGGTTCCAAGGCAAGGCTGGGCTTTCAGAGGGAACCAGGGGGAGCATGACCATGTTCTTCGATGGTCAGGGAGGGTCACGTGGCGTCGGCCAATGGCTTAACTGACACACCGACATGCTGATAAAGGGAGCCCCTGCCCGGGCATGCCGTCGATCATCGACGCCATGTCCGGACAGGGGGGCGATCAGGCGGCAATGCGCCTGGTCTCGCCGGAGGGATCTTTAGTGTCCATGCCGGGCGCCGCCTTCTTTGACGGCTTGACGCATTCCAGCGTGCCTTCAACGATTTCGCCCGCCGGCACGCCTTCCGAGTAAAGGAAGCCCTGAATTTCGGTGCAACCGGCAGCACGAAGGAACTTTTCCTGTTGCTCTTCCTCGACACCTTCGGCGGTGATCGAAAGACCCATGGCATGGGCAAGGGTGACGACCGCCGTGACGATAGCGTCCGCGTCCTCGGAATGGCCCAGGCTCTGTACGAAGCTCTTGTCGATCTTGATCTTGTCGACTTCGAACTTGCGCAGATAGCTGAGGCTTGAATAACCGGTTCCGAAGTCATCCAGCGCGATGCGGAAACCGCATTCGCGCATGGACCGCACAGCCCCGCGGACTTTTTCACTGTCATCAAGCAGCACACCTTCGGTGACTTCGAGCTCGATCTGGCTTTCCTCTACGCCCATTCGACGAACATCGGCGGACAGGCGCTCGGCATAACCCTCTTCCAGGAACTGGGCCGGGGACAGGTTTACCGCAATCGACAGGTCGGGCCGCTGCCGGGCGAGGCGGCAGGCATCCTGGACAACCCAGTCTCCAAGCGCGGAGATGAGTCCGGCCTCCTCGGCAATGGGAATGAATATCTGCGGCATGACAAGACCATGGATCGGATGGTTCCAGCGCAGCAGCGCCTCGCACGCTACCATCTTGTTGGTCTTCGTGCAGATCTGCGGCTGGTATACTACTTCGAATTCTTCGAAGGTCATGCTCGCCCGGCGCAGGTCGGCTTCGATCATGGCCCGCAACTGGACTGATTCGTCCATCGCGTCGGTAAAGAAGCTATGGCAATCGCGCCCGGCATCCTTGGCCTGGTAAAGAGCAATATCGGCCTTGCGCATCAGTTCCGTACGGTCGGTCCCGCATTCCGGTGCCATGGCAACGCCTATGCTGACACCAACGTGTACCGGGTTGCCGAACAGGTCGAACGGTTGGCGCAATGCCTCCTTGATGGCATCGAGCGTCTCGTCCGGACCGTTTGCAAGATCATCCGGATGCAAGATCACCGCGAACTCGTCTCCACCGAGCCTTGAGACGGTCGAAGGGGCTTTGATGATTTCAGTCAGGCGGTTGGCCACTTCCCTGATCAGGGCATCGCCGGCCAAGTGACCAAATCGGTCATTGATGTTCTTGAAACGATCGAGGTCGAGCAGGAGGATGCCGACCGGCCTATCCTTCTTGGCAAGTACAAGCGCCTTGTCAGCCTCATTGGTGAACAATCCCCTGTTGGGCAGACCGGTCAGCACATCATGATAGGCAAGGTGATGGGCTTGCGCCTCCTTGGCCTTCAATTCCGTGTGTGCCTGGTGCAGATCATCGATCTGCTCATGCTCGACCTTCATCATACGCCGCAGCTTGAGAGACATGGCAAGCAGCAGTGCGGCGACGATCAGCATTCCGGCTATCGCCATGGGCAGGAGTTCATCCATAAGATAGGAACCCGGCATCATCGGCTTGTGTATGAAATAGCCGAGCGTCTCCATCTCCATATTGACGAGTGGCATGGCCGCTTCGCCCTCTGCCACGTTGTCGCTATCCGACAGGCGGGGCTCTAACAGCATGTTCTGCGCAGCCGCCACGCCAAGGAAGGCCGCATCCATATATCGTACGGCGACCAGCAGGGGCGGACGGATGCCAAGCTCTTCAACCGGCGCAGCCGGTCGCATGCGGAAAACGCTGACCAAAGCCAGCTCACCGCGAATACGGGCAACTTCGGTGGCATGAATCGCGGTCGAACTGGTTGTGATGGCGGTAAAGGGTGAAACGGGCTGTCCGGGCAAACGGTCACTGAAACCGTTGGGTCGGACCGTGCGTCCGCGCACAAGGTCCGCATAATGCATGATCTTCGGCGCGACATCTGCAAAGCTATCCGGCGCGGCCAGTTCGCCTCTTACGAGGGCATATACGGGATCATCTTTCTCGTTGAGAACATAGACCTCATGCGCGCGATAGAGATAGGCGAGCTTGCGACCAATATTGCGGTCGATCCAGTCGACGTCTGGATTGGGGCCGGTCGCCTTCTCTTCGCAGACATCGCAAATTCCGACCGTCTCTTGTGCCAAAGCCAGACTATCGAGACCCCTGCCAATCGCCCGATACGGTTCCCAAATCTGCGCATCGAGCGACATCTGGTCGACCGCCTCCGATGCTCGATAGAGACCGACAGCGGTCAGAATCCCCGCGACGGCAAGGATCACCATGCCGGGTAGTAGGACGGAACGGCGGAACCGCCATTCAAAGTTTGCCAGATTGTGCGCGACCATTTTTGTTCTCAATCCCCCCCCAGAGATCGAACAATAATTACGCTATCGCGGGCGGAATTGCGTTAATCTGGGAGCGCTACCAAGGCGGGTATTCATCCCATTGATTTCAGGTCTCTTTCTTCACGATATAGTGCAGAACAGAACGGGCTTGTTGGCGAGCTCGTTAACTAATGCACAGGTGAAATGCCCGCACATATGATGAATCTTTGATTAAGGATCGAGTCGCTGGCCGGTGCCGCACAATTGCGGCGCCGGGTTGAGGCTCCGCAAGCCCGGAATCCGCCTTAACGAAGCAGGAATACGCCAGCTATACGGGCCCCGCCGCCAACGGCGAGGCCCATCGCAAAATCAGTCTTCCTTGCCCGCCACGCCGTAATTGATCTGGGCGTTGCGGGTCTGCTGGAATTCGGGGACGGTCATGCCCTTCATCGCGGCATAGATATCGATATTGCCGATACCGGTCACCGCGCCGAGCTTCTCCAGCATAAAGAAGATCACGCCGTAATGGATCATGCCGATCCAGTCGCGCTCACGCACCAGACGCTTTTCCTCATCGGTAAGACCGGCCTGTTCCATCGCCGCCTCCTCGTCCTCGCGGAATAGCTTGCGGACCTTGGGATCGGTCAGCGAATGTAGGAAGTGGTTGAGGCGGAAGCCCTTGACCGCACGTTCGATGGTGAAGGGATAGGTGCCCTCCATCTCTTCGGCGCCGACATAGTCGTGATCGGCACGCGCGCGAGTCACTTCGGGTTCTTCCACCGGAGCATCCACCGTACGCTCTTCCATGATCATGGTGGCGATGGGGCACATGGAAGGCAGGAAATAGGTCTTGTGGATGCATTCGACGTCTGCCGAGAGCGCACCGCGCATCATAAGCCACATGACCACCTCGGCGCCTTCCCAGCCACCCTTCTTGGCCAGTTCGGCCACGGTCATGTCGAGCAGCCCTTCGGGGTCCTTCTCCAGCCGCTCCATGAACTCGTGGTCCCATTCCGGATCGTTGAAGCCGCAGCCTTCGCCATGGACCTGGTGCGACAGACCACCGGTTCCGGCGATCGCTACCTTGATATCCTCGGGATAGGAGAGGATTGCCTGGCGCAGGCTCTTGCCGAAATTGTAGAAACGGCGCGCGCTGGGCAGCGGCACGGTCAGCACACCGCACACCACCGGCAGCAGCTTCAGCGCCCAGCCATCGTCATCGTAATCAACCATGACGGAGAGCGGCGAGAAGGCACCGTGGTCGAGCCCCTTGCCCTGGAAATAGGACAGGTCGAATTCATTCGCGACCATCACGCGCGCGACGTGCTCGGCGAACTTGGGGTCGCCCTTGATCGCCGGAATATCGCGTGGACCACCACCCTCGTCAGCCGCCTTGAACTCCTCGCCGACGCCCAGCGCGAAATGGCTGTAATGGTCGAAGAAGGAGGTCATGTGATCGTTGTAGATATAGATCAGTACGTCCGGCTTCTTGTCGCGGAACCACTGCTGCACCGGCTCATAACCTTCGAAGATCGGCTTCCAGACGGGGTCGTCCTGCTTGCCGCCATCCTTGGCGAAGGCGATGGTGGGGGTATGCGACGTGGCGACGCCGCCAACGATGGTAGCCATGGGTGTGATCCCTTTCCTCTCATGCGCGCGGACGAGTGACACCGGCGCGAAATTTCGATCCGTTGGCCCCCTATTGCCATGACCACACAGGGCGCGACAAGGCGATTCTTACAGATGTGCGAAATTTTCGCGGTTGTGAATGAGTAATATGGAGGCAGCCGTGCTTCCCTCAGTAGTCAAGTCCGGTCAGCATGCCTGAAAATTCTGGATCATATTCTAAGGCTATGCGGCGGAAAAGCGCAGCAGTCTGGTGCAGCTGCGTCTTGCCAGCGCAGCTGTGCTGCCTTGCGCTGAATTTCTGCCCGTCGATCGCCATTGCTACTTCGAAGCTTGCACCATCAGTGCAGATCACGTCGGTCGAGCCATAATAGTACAGCTCTCCCAATCGCTGCAGATGGGCAATCGTCAGGCGATCGATGATCACTTGCGCATCATCATTGGAAATCGGGAATTCGCGCCTTCTCGTTTCAACCGCAGATTCAGGCTCCCAGCGATAACCTGCAACCCGCATGAACCAGTCGCCATCCATCTGAAACAGCATCACCTGCTGCGATGCCGGACGCGGGGAGAGGCTGGCCCTCATGGTCGCCGAATAGGCAGGACCACCTTCAAGCCATTCGCTGCAAACATCCGACAAATGACCGTCATCTGACGAAAACTGACCGGAACAAGCGACACCTGCAGGACTACCTGCCGTCATGAACACACTCAACACAGTTACGTGGATCAAGCTCAACATCTCATCCCTCGATGCAATCTTGCATAACTATTATCGCCGTATTCAAGAACTGGAGGAGCGATGCAGTCAAGCATACAACCGCTTGAACAGGATGAAAAAACGGGCGGAGCGCCCGATGACACCCCGCCCGTCCTGTCGCGTCTTGTGTAACTGCTGGAGCGCTTAGCTCAGGTGCTTGGACACCGCAGCGGTCATCTTGAACATGGAGATCTGCGCATTGCCGATCACCGCGCCGAGCTTGCCGTCAGGGTTGATCTGGCGCTTGTCCGTGCTGTCCTGCAGACCGTTGGCCTTGATGTATTCCCACACCTTGGAGGTGACCTGGGCACGGGTCATCGGGCCCTTGCCGACAACGTTCTCCAGCGCAGGCGTCAGGTTGACGGGCTTGTTCAGCGCGTTGTTCTTTGCAGCCATTGTATTTTCCTTCCCTTCAAAAATTGCCGGAACGGGTCTCTCTCAATCCTCGTCCTCGGCGTCCCAATCATAGTCGCCGCCCTCTTCCCGGGCATAAGTCCCGGTCAGCAGCGATACGGCTGTCACATGGCCTTTCATGGCCTCCACCAGCTCCTCGCGGCTTGCCCCTGGCATCAAAGTCAGAGGCAAGTCGAGCGCGAAGAGCTGGAATACGTAATCATGCGGGTCCGCGCCGGTGGGCGGATCGGGCAGCAGCCATTCGGAATTGCCGAAGCTGTTCTTGCCCACGCGCAGCGGGATTTCGCCTTCAAGGATCTGCCCCTTCTGGCCGGGCATGCCCCAGACCAGCCAGTGGCAGAAGGGCTTGTCGCCCGGAGCATCGGGGTCTTCCACTACCAGCACCACTTCCTGTGCACCGGGCGGGGGCGCGGTCCATTCGAGCGGCGGAGCGACTGCATCTTCCTCGTCAGCCGTGAAGCAGGGATCCAATTCCCCGCCATCGGCAAAGGCCGCCGATGTCAGCTTGAAACCGCCGCGTTCGAACATCCGCTCATCCGCCAGTTGCGCCGCCACCAGTCCGCCATGTCCGGAACCGGGATTGTGCAAGGCCTTGCCCAACCAGTCGGGCACAGAATGAGACATGTTTCCTCCAGCATGCGCAGATATGCGCGCAGGTTGCGATTCAGGCGATTTTCCCCTTGTCAGGGGGCGATGTGCCGCCCCCGGCGCGGCTTGGCAAGGGGCGCAACCCATTCAACTGTCGAATGATTGTGCATGACTGGCATTTTTTCAGGCTTTCTGCACAGGCGATCGCTTGCCAGCAGGTAAGTGGCGGGATACCGTCGCATGCGTAACTTTTCTGTGCGAACAATTGGATAGGCCCCGTCATGAAGACTTCCCGCATCGCCCTGACGCTTGCTTGCGCGGCGATGGTCGCTTCCTGCGGTGGCGGGGGCACTTCAGGCAATGCGATAGGCAATACGCCTACGCCTACGCCCAGTTCCACGCCCACGCCATCGCCCACCAGCGGGCAATGTTCGCTGGAGTCGCGGCAGGACTGGGTGCTGGATCAGCTCGACGAATGGTACCTGTTCCCGACCCTGCTCGATATCTCCGTCAACAAGGCCGATCACAGCACGGTGCAAAGCTATATCGATGCACTGGTTGCACCAGCGCGCGCGCAGTCACGCGATCGCTTTTTCACCTACATCACCTCGATCGAGGAAGAGGAAGCCTTCTTCAACCAGGGCGCCAGCGCTGGCTTCGGGGTCCGCCTCGGCTATGATTCAGGCGCCCGCCGCGCCTTTGTGATCGAAGCGTTCGAGGGTGCCCCGGCGCTGGGCCAGAATATCGATCGCGGTGCCGAGCTGCTGGAGATCGGCACGAGCGAAGCCACGCTGCAGACGGTCAATTCGCTTATGGCAGTCGATGGTCCCTTTGGCGTGATCGATGCGTTGGGGCCGGACACTGCGGGCACCACTCGCGTAATCCGCCTGCGCGATGCCAGCGGAGTGGAGCGTACCGTCACGCTCACCAAGGAAGAATACGATCTCGATCCGGTCTCTGATCGCTACGGCTTCACCATCATCAATGATGGCGGCAAGCAGGTGGGCTATATCAACCTGCGCACATTTATCAGTACGGCGGAGCCCGACCTTATCGCCGGTTACCAGTCGCTGCTCAGTGCCGGTGTGACAGAACTGGTGATTGACCTTCGATATAATGGCGGCGGCCTCATCTGGGTGGCCGAGCTAATGGGCGATTTGATGGGCCGCGGGCGTGCCGGCCAGGTGTTCGACAGGATCACCTTCCGCGATTCCAAATCTAGCAATAATTCGACCTATTTTTTCGATCCCCGCCCGGAATCGATCCAGCCGACCAAGATTGCCTTCATCACCACGCGTGGAACGGCCTCGGCGAGCGAGATGGTGATCAACTCCATGCAGCCCTATCTGCCCGATACCGATATCGCGCTGATCGGCACAAATACCTATGGCAAGCCTGTGGGCCAGATCGCGCAGGACCAGGCATCTTGCGACGATCGGCTGCGGATCGTGGCGTTGCGCACCGAGAATGCAGACGGCAATGCCGACTATTATACGGGCCTTGCCAGCACCGTTCCCAACAGGTGTTCCGCCTTTGACGATATATCCGCCCAGTTCGGCGATCCGTCCGAGAATATGCTGTCGGTCGCGCTCGACTTCCTGCGCGGTGGCGCTGCCGCTTGCACACCCTTCAGCGCGACCACGCAAGGCGTAGGCCGCGAATTCCTGCAGCGAGAGAATCCCAACACTGCACAACGCAACGTGCCCGGAATCTTTTAGGCGCGGGCGAAGGACAAGGGATCGTGCCCAACCTCGTCCTGACCGGCTTCGGCGCCTTCCCCGGCGTGCCCGACAATCCGACGCAGCGCCTGGTCGAGCATTTCCGCCAGCAGCCCGCCTTGCTACCGCAAGACACCGCGTTGCACTTGCTCGACGTCGATTACCGCTCCGTCGGCGCGCAGCTCGATGCGCTGCTGCACGAGCCCCCGCGCGCTTTGATCCTCACCGGCTATTCCAATCTCGCTACCGCGATCACACTGGAAACGAGAGCGCATGGGATCTGCGCGCCCGACAAGCCCGATGCTACGGGTCATATCCCGCCAAGCTCCGCCGAACAGCCACCTACCCTCCACACGCGGATCGAACTCGATGCACTGCGTTGCGTCTTGGAGGCGGAGGATTTGCCCGCCGCGATCTCGCACGATGCAGGCCAGTATCTATGCAACTTCTCCTATCGCCATGCGCTGCAGCGGGTGGAAGAGCTCGAGCATGACACCAAGGTGCTTTTCGTCCACCTCCCCGCGCTCAGCGACACGCCGCTCGCCGCCAATGCAGCCGCCCACTTGCCGCTGGACAGCATGGCCCGCGCCCTGTCCCGCATCGCACGGGAACTAACGGACTAGCCTCCTCCGCCTTCATCAGCCTGTACATCGCTCCAGCCGCAGCCCAGCAGTTGTGTATCGCCCCATTGTACGGTCACGGTGAAGGGATAGCGCCTCTCGCTCATTCCGTCCGAACAGGTAGCGGGCGTGACGGTGAGGTCCATCGTCTGGCCTTGCAGATTCCCGCTGAATGACAAGCCACCTCGACCGGCAAAGCGGGTCACGGCGACACGTTCGCCGTCGATATTTTCAGGCGTTGTCCAGACCATGGTGTTGCCCGAAATCTCGCCGCTCCAGAATGGTTCGGTGCCGGTCAGACGGATCACCTCATCCTCTGCGATCCCGCCAAAGGGCTGCTCATCCTGCGCATTACCGGGCAGCTGCGCATCAGGCTCGCCTGAGCAGGCAGCGAGCGCAAGAGATGCAGCGAGTGGAAAGGCGATGGCGATGTTTCTGGTCATGACAATCCCTGAACTTCATGCGCCACTACCACGACATGCCCGCGCATCAAGACTTGCCCCCGCCCGCGCCAGGTGCGAGATGCGCGGCGACAGAAGAGATGGGCGGTGCAACGCAATTGGTCTGGCGCATCGCATTTTTCAATTGCAAACAAGGAACCGGTATCGTGGCGGGTGACGACGACGAGTACGTATATGACGAGGAGAGCGGCGAATGGATGCCGGCCTCCGAACTTGCCGCCAGACAGGCCGCGGCAAACCGGGTGGAGGTTCGCGATGCAGTGGGCAACCTCCTGGCGGACGGCGACCAGGTGACCTTGATCAAGGATCTTGAGGTTAAAGGCGCAGGCAAGACGCTGAAACAGGGTACGCTGATCAAGAGCATCCGCCTGACGGATGACGCGCAGGAAATCGACTGCAAATATCCGGGAATCAAGGGCCTGGTGCTGCGCGCCGAGTTTGTGAAGAAGCGCTGAGCACAAGCACGCACTCTGCCTAACTGGCGTCACCCTCCCCCGCATCATCCTCTTCCACCAGCTTGCCGAGCATCCGTACATCGCAGCGTTCAACGCCACGCGAGCCGATGTCGGAGGGAACCAGCAAGGTCTCCCTGTCTCCCGTACATATGCTGGAACGCGTACGCAGGTCGAAGGCGATTTGGTGGGCAAAGTCGAGTTCGATGCATGGTCCGATCACCTCGAACAACCAATCGTTTCTCGGACCGGTGGAAACTGTCAGTCGCTCCTCCCCATTGGGGCCATCGGGAGCATCGGCATAGCCATTGATCGTATTGCTGAAGAAGCACTGGCGGCCGGTATCGAAACTAGCAGAGGTTTGCGGCTGGTCCTCCACCTGCGCACAAGCGGCAAGCAATATGGCGGGGCAGGCAAGTGTGGCGAGATTTCGTGTGTTCATGGTCGGTCTCCTCTTGTGAGAAGCAATGGGCGATCCTTCGACGAACCTTGGCAGACACCAACTGACTGCAGGATGAAGCGCGAGCTGCCATCGCACTGCCTTGTGCCAGCACCATCCCATACCAAAGATTTGGCGCGACTCGGAACGCAGGCGCATAAGGGCAAGGTCGGGATGCAATGGACCGGTCACGCCCCAGGGCGTTCGGTCCTCGAGCCCGCCGGACAGCGGGTAACGCCAGGCATGGCGGTAGATCGCACCTTCTCCTTCGGGGTTGGTGCGATCCTCGTTTCAGGCCTCCCCGCTTTACACATTTAACACTGTCCAAAGACAAAAACTCACGACGCACCAAACAGGCTTGGAAATGCGGCAGCGCATAGCGGTTTGCGACAGGATCGATGGTGTTCATGCACGTGCCCAAAACACGAATTGAAGCCTGTAGGACAGGCTTTCCAATGGCTTGCACTATCGATAGTCTCTGCCTTGATGATGGGAGGGAAGCCATGAGCAAGCACACGATTTCGGGCCACTGCCTGTGCGGCGCGGTGACGGTGGAAGCAACGCCGAGCAAGCCGCATGTCGAGGCCTGCCATTGCGACATGTGCCGCCGCTGGGGCGGGATCGCCTTTCTCGGCCTGCAATGCGGGCCCAATGTGAGCTTCACCGGAGAAGAACACATCGTGCGCTACAAAAGCTCCGACTGGGCAGAGCGCGGCTTCTGCGGCAAATGCGGCAGCAACCTCTTCTACCACTTCGTCCCCGCCGGGAATTACGGCCTTCTCGCCGGATTGTTCGACGATATGGGCGATGTCACTTTCTCCGAAGAGATCTTCGTGGACGAAAAGCCCGATTACTATTCCTTTGCCGGAGACCGTCCGCGCAAGACCGGTGAACAAGTCATTGCCGAAGCGAAGGAAGCGGGATTTGAGTTCTAGGATCGGGGCCGGGCCGACCCGCGGCACAGCACCTATGTGAAAAGGCAGCACCATGAAATCACAAGCACGCAGGATTGTGACCGGGCACGATGTAACGGGAAAGTCCGTCATCTTTAGCGACGGTCTTCCGCCGCAAGACCATGCCATGACCAAGCAAGAGATTGGCGCCGACTTCATCGAGATTTGGAATTGCCCGGATGAGGTCCCAAGCCTTGCCAGCGCACCAGACAGCGAGCCAAGCCTGAGGCCCTTCACCATCATGCCGCCCACCGGGCACCTCATACGCCAGATCGTGCTCTACCCCGCCAGCGAGGGCGGAGAAAAGACGGTGATGCACCGCACCAAGACGCTCGATTATGTGGTGGTAATCGAAGGCGAGGTCGTGCTGCACATGACCGACAGAAGCGTCACGCTCGGCCCCGGATCGGTGGTGGTGCAGAACGGCACAGACCACGCCTGGGAGAACCAATCGGATGCGCCGACGCGCATGGTCTTCTTCCATATCAATGCGGAATTTTCGGATGAACTGCGCGCAAAATTGCCCGATGATCTCCCGCTGATGACCTAGGCCTGGCCGCTATCGACGGCCTAGCCGAAAAGTTCCGCACTTTGCATTCCTGAACACCGGGTGCCGTTCGCGTTCGGACGACATTCACCCATGCACTGACAGCTTGCCATACTTCCAACCAGACGGGGAGAAGCTGGTCATGAAACGCGCAACACGAATCAATCGCCGTTCCTTCATCGCACGTGTCGTGGGAACCGCAGCCGCTGGCACCGGCCTTGCAGGATGCGCGACTTTGGGTGGTTACACCGACGCCGACAGCGGTGCCTATGCCGATGCAGCCGGGTACGGGCGGGCAACAAACTATTACAATACTGGCCTGACCGACAGGGACAGTGGCGCCTATGCCGATGCGGCGGGCAATGGACAGGGTGGCTATTATAACTCAGGCCTTACCGACAGCGACAGCGGCGGCTACGCCGATCCCGCCGGCAACGGCCAGGGCGGCACATACAATTCGGGCATCACCGACAGCGACAGCGGCTCCTATGCCGATCCGGCCAATAATGGGCGCGGCAGAGGTGGAGGAGGCATCACGGATAGCGACGCCGGCAAATATTCCGACCAGGCCGGATATGGACGCGGGCGATAAGCCTGGCTCGAACTATTCCATCACTTTTTCTGGGCGAGGGTCATGCTTGTGCCTGGATTCCTTGCCGAAATGCCGGTCGAGCCGCTGGGCGAGCGTCATCGCCGCCTTGCGCGCGGCATCGTCGACGGTGGACCCATGTTCGGTAACCCCAATGGGCCTGCCGCCGCGCGGGCGCGCCTCGAGCGTGCAGGCCTTGTCGTCATGCCCATGCGTGTGGCGATGCTCATCATGCACATGCACTTCCAGCCGCGTGAGCCTGTCCTCAAACCGCGCCAGCTTCTCCCGCACTTTCGCCTCGATACGCTCGGCAACATTCTCCGTGCCCATGACCGTACTGTCGGAATAGAACTGGACCTGCATAGGGTGCTCCTCTCGGTTGTGACTGCCAACATTACCGAGATGGGAAGGATTTGCGGGGATGGAAGGGGAGCGACTTGATGAATTTGTCAGATCAGCCCTGCCTTCCAATCTCGCTTAGTCGCCCCGTCAACTCTCAGGCAAGTCCTGGCACATGCGATCGAAATCGCCCTGACGCATCTCAAGCGTCTCGCCCACGACTTCCTGTTGCGCCTGCACCGCTTCGAGCTGGTCGCGGCGGTTGAGCCTGTCGGCATAATTTTCAAGATCGCCGAGCAATTTGTCGGCATGTTCCAGATGGGCGATATCTTCCTCAAGCAGTCCACACCCGCTCACTAGGTCGGTCGCCTGGGCGAGCTCGGCCTCGGTCTCTTCAATGTCCTCTGTCGTCCGGTTGAGCTGTTCCAATGTCGCGTCGAACATCGGCTCGAACAATCTGCGCTCCTCTGCCGTCTGGGCTGTCGCGATGGAGCCCGTCGCCAGTAAAGCCAGCGGAACACTTACGATCAAGGCGCGGTTGTGGCGCATCTATTCTCTCCCCCAATTGCAATATTGCGCGACCTATATTGTCGCACATGCGGGCTGAGGGCAAGTTTCTCTCAGGAAAGGAGAAAAAGGAGCACGATCCGTTGCATCTACCGTGGGGGCGCACTCTACAGCCAGATAGAGAGTGCCGTCGATCGGACAAATGGTGGGCGAGGCGGAAAAGCTGGTGCCTGCCAGCAAATAGCGGGGCAGGCGTCTTAAGCAGCCTTTGGGGCAGGCGAGCCGCGCAGCAAGCCTGCGGTACTTAAATCTTCGTCGAGTTCGGGCCAATGTATGCCAAGTCCTCCGGCACAAGTTTCCCAATTGGCACGCTGCTCGGACGTGCCCTCGGCAAGGCGCGGATACCAGGCAAGCGGAACGGAAATGGTCCGACCGTCCATCAGGTCGACGACAAGGCTGTCTTCCGTGCAGCGGACGTCGCTCACGCGTTCGTCAGTTACGCGTTCCGAAATAGTCATTCCATGCCTCCAGCAAAGTGCTGCGGTTGTCCGTAATAATACCTAGTATGACATTGATCTCCTTCGCGCGAAAGCCACGACTGCGCGCAAGTTCGAGCGGCTCCAGCCAAGCCTTGAGCGTCGCATCGTCCCGGTCGACATGGATGTGGGGCGATTCGTCACCCTCATTGCTGAAGAAGTAAAACCGATATGGACCAATCCTCAATATCGTTGGCATGCGAGAATACCTCCCGCGGTGAAGGCAAAAACGTCGCATGAATGATGAACTTCGTCATCCACATTTAGGTCCAGATACGAATGATCGGCAAGTTGAGTTGGGTCCGAAATCGAGTTTCGTGGTTCGAATGGTTGCCAAGGAATTCAATGGCTCTTCCATGACACTGGCACGTGGCCATAATGCGTGAATAATTCGAGAATCCTGGTGGGCGAAACGCCTTCATTCTGAGCGATTGCAAGCGGATGGGTATCGTCCATCACGAATAGTTTGGGCCGTTGCCTGCCGATCTGCGGTTGGACATGGACAGCCAGCGCGTCTGCGACGGCTTCGTCGTTGAACCCGGTCAAGCGGTTCATCAGCCAGCCTGACCACGGGCCCATGTCGGCAAATTCGCCACTGTCGAAGCCATCGACGTATTTGTCGAAATTTGGGCGCGACAGTGTCGACCAGCAACCGAAAGCGAACGCGTCCTTCAGGCCGATGACGGGGATCGGCAAGATGGCTCGAACCATGTAATGCTGCCCATCAAGCAAACAGAAATCCTCGGACAGAAAATCACCCTGCAATCGCAGGGCGGAGTTCGGCTCATATTCCTGCACTCCGCGCCATGGATCGGGTGCGAATGCGGCAAGGTCGAATGGCCATCCGTGCTCCTCGTCACAATTCGCGCATTTCCATCTGCCGGAAAGCAGTTGCTGCTCGGCAGTGGGTTGCTGCCTCCTGCCGAAACCAAACAGCGCTCAATCCTCCGCCTTCACATACAAATCCCCACCGTCGCGATACTTCTCGGCCATCTCCTCCATGCCCTTCTCCGCCGCGTCCTCATCGCCAGCAGCGATAAAGGCATCGCTCGGCTGGTTCTGCTTGGCGGCAAATTCGCGGACCTCCTGGCTGATCTTCATGCTGCAGAACTTGGGCCCGCACATGGAGCAGAAATGCGCGGTCTTGGCGCCTTCTGCAGGGAGGGTCTGGTCGTGATATTGCTCGGCCGTATCGGGATCGAGGCTGAGGTTGAACTGGTCGCGCCAGCGGAATTCGAAGCGGGCGCGGCTTAGTGCGTCATCGCGGACCTTCGCTGCCGGGTGGCCCTTGGCAAGGTCCGCCGCATGGGCGGCCAGCTTATAGGTCACCACGCCCACTTTCACATCGTCGCGGTCGGGCAGGCCGAGGTGTTCCTTGGGGGTGACGTAGCAGAGCATCGCCGTGCCGTACCAGCCGATCTGTGCCGCGCCGATGCCGCTGGTGATATGGTCGTATCCCGGCGCGATATCGGTGACGAGCGGGCCAAGCGTGTAGAAGGGCGCCTCGCCGCACGCCTCCAGCTGCTTGTCCATGTTCTCCTTGATCTTGTGCATCGGCACGTGGCCGGGGCCCTCGATCATCACCTGCACGTCCTGTGCCCAGGCCTTCTTCGTCAGCTCGCCCAGCGTATAGAGCTCGGCAAATTGCGCCTCGTCATTGGCATCGGCGATGGAGCCGGGGCGCAGGCCGTCGCCCAGCGAATAGGCGATGTCATAGGCTTTGCAGATCTCGGTGATCTCGTCGAAATGCTCGTAGAGGAAGCTCTCCTTGTGATGCGCGAGGCACCATTTCGCCATGATCGATCCGCCGCGGCTGACGATGCCCGTCACGCGGCTTGCGGCCAGCGGGACATAGGCAAGGCGCACGCCGGCATGGATGGTGAAATAGTCGACGCCCTGTTCGGCCTGCTCGATCAGCGTGTCGCGGAACACTTCCCAGGTCAGGTCCTCGGCAATGCCGCCGACCTTTTCCAGCGCCTGGTAGATCGGCACCGTGCCGATGGGGACAGGGCTGTTACGGATGATCCATTCGCGCGTATCGTGGATG
>ENA-ORCV01000711-ORCV01000711.1-marine-metagenome-genome-assembly--contig:-NODE-711-length-16456-cov-2.587215_pt1 | contig 16456 bp, 12 predicted proteins | sample MGYA00237779_ERZ508509 | MGnify/ENA primary metagenome ERZ508509 (study PRJEB26180, sample SAMN06268772) | marine metagenome | isolation source: Bioluminescent Bay, La Paraguera, Puerto Rico | place... | reverse complement strand
TGCCCTCGTTGCCGATCCGGGCTGGCCTGGCGTCTGGCCCGGTGATCATGTTCGAAGGCGACGACTACATCGGCCGGGCGGTCAACGTCGCCGCCCGGTTGTGCGACCAGGCCCGTCCCGACGAGCTGCTCGCCACCGCCGAGGCCGCCGGGTTGACCACATGGATGGTGATGACGCTGATCGTGGCAATCTACATCGTGCTCGGCTGCTTCCTCGAAGGGATCGGTATGGTTCTGATCACCGTCCCGGTCTTCCTCCCCATCATCACCAGCTACGGGTACGATCCGATCTGGTTCGGCGTGCTGGTGGTCGTGCTGGTGGAGCTCGGCCTGATAACGCCCCCGGTCGGTATGAATCTCTTCATCATACGCGCGCAGGTGCGCGACGTGCCGATGAAGACGCTCTATGCCGCGATCCTGCCCTTCCTGATCGCACCGGTCATCCTGATTGCCGTCCTGTTCGCTCTTCCCTCGCTCGCGCTCTGGCTGCCGGGCGTGCTCTACTAGGAAACCGCTCATGAAAACCGTCATCGTCCGTCACGAGCTTGCTCGCTGGACGGACTGGTATGTCGAAAACCTCTCCGCCGAGTTCCCCGGGTTCGACTTCCGCGCCGCATATTCGCTCGACGATGCGATGGCGCACGCACCCGGGGCGCAGGTTTTTATCGGAATCGGACCGCAGATGCCCCCCGCGCTGGTCGTGGCGATGCCCCGGCTCGAATGGGTCCAGTCGCTGACGACCGGAGTCGACAACCTGCTTGCCATGGAAGAAATGCCGAAGGGCGTGCCGATCACCAAGTGCGTGGGCGTCCAGGGGCCGCAGATGTCGGAGCATGCACTGATGCTGATGCTCGCTCTCGCGCGGCGCCTGCCCGACACGCTGCAGGCCCAGGCGCGCGGCGAATGGGATCGCCATCCGCAGCCGCTTCTGCAGCACAAGACCGTCTGTCTGCTCGGCCTCGGCCACATCGCCGAAACGCTGGCGCCGTATTGCAGGACTCTGGGAATGACGGTCACGGGGGTCTCCAGCCGTGAAGAGGTTCCCAATATCGACCGGATCTACGCGCGCGAGCAGCTCGTCGAGGCGGCGGCGGAGGCTGATTTTCTCGTCGTGCTGATACCGCTCGCACCCGAGACCCGTCATATCGTCGGGTCCGAGGTCCTTGCCGCGATGAAGCCCACGGCCTTTTTGATCAACGTCGCCCGCGGCGGCTGCGTGGACGAGGCCGCGCTGCTGTCAGCGCTCCAGAACGGCATCATTGCCGGGGCGGGAATCGACGTTTTCGAGACCGAGCCGCTGCCCAAGGACAGCCCGCTCTGGCAGGCGCCGAACGCCATCCTGACGCCGCATGTGGGCGGCTTCGCGGATGTCTATCACAAGCAGTGCTTCCCAATCGTTCTCGACAACTTCCGCGCCTACGCCGAGGGCGGCCCCGGCGCGCTGACCTCGGCCGTGAGGAGGGCCTGATGAAGACCAATTCCCCCATTAGCGACGCCGAGATGGAACGCCGCTGGGCGGTCACGCGGGGCGTGATGGCGGAACTCGGCCTCGACGCGGTGATCGCCCAGGCCCGGGAGGACTGGATCGGCGGCTATGTCCGCTGGCTGACGGACGTGCCCGCAAACAACGGCTATCCCCGCACGGTGATCTTCTTCGCCGACAGACCGATGACCGTCGTAGAGATGGGCGCCTTCGGCACCGACCGGGCCACCGACCCCGCAGACCAGGCGACCCGCGGCGTCGAAAGGGTGCTGGGAACGCCGTCCTTCCATTCGGTCGGCTACACCGTCGACTACGACACCGAACTTGTCGTCAAGGTGCTGCGCGAGGCGGGGTCGCAACGGGTCGGCATGCTCTGCCCGCTCGCACTGCCGCATGGTCTCGTGCGCGCGATCGACGCAGGATTTGAGTCTGTCGACGCCACCGACGCACTCGACCGGGTAAAGGCAATCAAGAGCGACGAGGAGATCGCGATTATCCGCGAAACCGCCCGGTTGCAGGACCGGGTCTTTGCCGAGGTCTGCGACTTCATTCGCCCGGGCGTGGGCGATCGTGACGTCGCCGCCCACGCCGAAGCCGTGGGCCGCCGCCTCGGTTCGGACCAGGGCATCCATCTGGGCCTCTCGGCGCCGCTCGGCCAACCCTCGCGCTTCATGAACCGTCCCTTCCAGACGCGTGAATTGCGGGCGGGCGAGCACATGTCGCTCCTGATCGAGGTCAACGGCCCCGGCGGCATCTACCTGGAAATCGCGCGGACCATGGTGCTGGGCCGGGCCGACGATCACGTGCTGGAAGCCTTCCAGAATGTGAAGGCCGCCCAGGATCATACCCTGTCGCTCATGAAGCCCGGCGCCGATCCGGCGGCGATCGCCAGGGCGCATGACGACTGGATGCAGGCGCGCGGTCTGCCCCCGGAAACCCGGCTCTACGCGCACGGTCAGGGCTGCGAGATGGTCGAACGCCCGCTCATCCGCCGCGACGAGACGCTGCCGCTTGCCGCAAACATGATGCTCGCGGTGCATCCAGGCTACGACGACGGGCGCGTGTTCGCTGTCATCTGCGACAACTACCTGATCACCGGGACGGGGGTCAGCGACTGTCTGCACGAGACCGAGAAGAAGGTCTTCGAACTGTGAAGGTACCAAGCATGAGCCACACTCCAAAGATCGCGCTCGAAGAGCATTTCATGCATCCCGACTTCGTCGAGTACTGGTCGACGACGGCGCCGAATATCAGCCCCGATCTGTTCGGCAAGGCGCTCGGCGCGCTTGAGGATTTCGGCGAGATGCGGCTGGCGGCGATGGATTCCATCGGGGTCGAGAAGTCCATCCTGTCGCTCGCGGGGCCGGGGGTGCAGGCAGAACGACGGACCGGGACGGCGATCCGGCTGGCTCGGCAGGTCAACGATTTCCTGGCCGAGCAGATGGCGAGGCGTTCGGACCGCTACGGCGGGTTCGCGCATCTTGCCATGCAGGATCCGTCCGCCGCCGCCGACGAGCTGGAGCGTTGCGTGCGCGAGCTTGGCATGCAGGGCGCGATGATCAATGGCCAGACCGGCGGCACCTATCTGGACGACGACCGCTATGCGCCGTTCTGGGAACGTGTCTCGGACTTGGAGGTGCCCGTCTATCTCCACCCCAACAATCCGCCGGAACAGGTGCATATGTACCACGAGCATCCTGAGCTTTGGGGGCCGGTCTGGTCCTGGACGGTAGAGACCGCGACCCATGCGCTGCGCCTCGTTTTTGCAGGCACCTTCGACCGTTACCCCGGCGCACGACTGGTGCTTGGCCACCTGGGCGAGACGCTGCCCTATCTGATGTGGCGTCTCGACAGCCGGTGGGAGATTTCCAACCGCGGCAGGATGCGGCTGGAGAGGCAGCCTTCGGACTATTTCAGGCGCAACATATGGGTCACAACCTCGGGCATGTGCTCTGACGCGCCGCTGCGCTGCGCGCTCGACATGATGGGCGGGGACCGCGTGATCTTCTCGGTCGACTATCCGTTCGAACGTAGCGATGAGGCAGGAGAATGGATCGAGGCCGCGCCGCTGTCGGACGGTGAGCGCGCAAAAGTCTGCCATGAGAATGCCCGCACGCTACTGAGGATCCAGTAACGGTGTCAGGGCGGTTTCGCCTGGGCCAGTTCCGGACCGGCGACGGTACTTCGGGATTGGCCGATCCGGTACTTTCCGCTGGGACTGTGAGAGTTAATCGGATCGCGCGCCCCGACCGGTCCGTTTCCTCGGCGGATGAAGGCTCGCTTCCGCCAATTCAACAGCTCGTCAAAGGTCATCCGCAGCCGGGCACATGAGCCGTCTTTCAGCCACAGACGGCTGCGCTTTGGCGGCCTGCTCGGAACCTTTAAACGCACACCCGCGCTACAATCCGGGCCGGAGGCGCCACCGTTCGCGCGAGCCCATCCTTCCGGATTCGAGGTTTCCGCCGGTCAGGTCGGCGTGCGGCCAGTCGTACTGCAGTAAATCGCCGCTTTGAGGGGACGGATTGCCGCGTTTGTCCGGGCGGCGACAGTCCGCAAATGGCCGGGAGCCAAGGGTACAGCGTCGCGCACCACCCTCTATGCTGCATTGAAATAATGTTACCCGCTTCGGGGCCAATCGGCGCACCTGCCGCGTGCGTTCGCCGGAGCCCATCGCGTTGCGTTGCGGACAACCCGGAAATACGCCACCCTCCCGGGAGTCCATTTCTGATCAGGAAGCCAACATGATCGAAGCCCCGCCAGTCCTGACAATCCGGACGTCGATGCGGCGTCCCTCGGAGGCGCAGATTGCGGCGTTTCAGGGCGTGCCTACGGGGTTCGTCGTCGATGCGCTGTTGGGCGGTGGCGCCTTGTCATCCAGCATCCAGCCGATCGGCGGGGGCCGTGACGTGCGCTGCGTCGCCGCCGGGCCGGCGTTGACCGCCGATTGCGGCGCCGCGGACGTTCTTGCGACCTTTGCGGCCCTCAAGTTCATTCAGGCGGGCGACGTGGTCGTTTCGGCGTTTGCCGCCCATTCGGGGTGCGCGGCGGCCGGGGACAGGCTTGTCGGCATGATGAAGAACAGCGGCGCGGCCGGTTTTGTCACCGACGGTCCCGTCCGTGACTATGACGGCATCGTGCCCGTCGGGCTGCCGGTCTGGTGTTCGGGTCTGACGCCCGCCTCCCCGCATATGACGGGACCGGGATCCGTGGGATTTCCGGTGCAGATTGGCGGTCAGGAGGTTGAAACGGGGGACATGATCGTCGCCGACCGGGACGGTGTCGTCGTGGTTCCCTACGAGCGGCTGGACGACGTGATCGGGAACCTGAAGCGCATCAGGCAACTCGAAGAGGCGCTCGACGCCGATGTCGCCGCGGGGCTGAAGATCCCCGCCTGGGTGGACGCGTTTCTGGCAAGCGACAAGACGGTTCGCAAGGACTAGCGGAGTGTCGTCACAGGCACTCCGGCACACGCAACGGACAGGAATGCCCATTTCCGCTTCGTCCGCGCTGCGGTCATTCAGTTGATGTAGCCGGACCATCCACGCCCGGACGTCCGCTTAGGGTCGGGATGCGGATATGATGCGTGCCGTCTCCCGAGCCTGCGTGGGAGCCATGGCAAACGCTTGTCGGTTCGATGCCGAACTCGCGAAATGACGGAACTCGTAGGTACCCGGTTCCGACTGCCCACCGGTTTGCGAAACGGCGACGTTCTCTATCGGGCTTGTCAGTGCAGTCTGGCTACTGACGGCCAGGGCGGTCTATCCGGTTCGTTCCCGCCGCGCGACGCTGAAGAACGTGGCGGCGACCAGTGTGACTGCCCCCAGGACGATCAAATGGAACGCGGAATCCTGGTTGATGAAGGAGGACGCGCTTGACAGCGACTGCACCAGGGCCGCGCCCATCAGGACGGACAGGACCGAGCCGCGCCCGCCGGCGATTCTAGTGCCGCCTAGCACCACAGCGGTGATGCTCATCAGCGTGTAGTCGATCCCGGTCGCAGGCGAACCGATACCGACCTGGCCGGCCAGGATCAGCCCGGCGATCCCGGTCAGCAAGCCCGACAGGACGAAGGCCAGCAATATGTGCCGGTTGGCGTTGATGCCGGCGCGCGTCGCAGCCAGCGGATTGGACCCGACGGCACGCAGCCGTCGGCCGAGCGCGGTTCGGAACAAGCCGAATTCGAATGCCGCCACGACGATCACGATTGCCAGGAAACAGGCAGGCATCGCAGCGAAGCTCCACTGCGACACGTCGGTTATGTAGTCCGTGATCGCGCCGCCGGCCTGCGGCCGCAGCACGAGCGACATGCCCTGCAGGCCGATGAATGTGGCCAGCGTCACCACGATCGCCGGTATGTTGAGCCAGGTCACCAGCCAGCCCTGAAACAGGCCGAATCCGGCCGTCATCGCCAGGATCAGCATCGCGCCCCAAAGAGCCTGACCCGGCCCTGCGCCATCGGGCATCAGGAACGATGCGAGGACGACGACGAATCCGGCCAGGGCGCCGACCGAAAGATCGATCCGGCCGACCAGGATGGTGCCCAACTGGGCGATTGAGATGAATGCCAGGATCGACAGGAAGGTCAGCATTGTCTCGATATTGAACGCCGACAGGAAATACGCGCTGATTGAATCGGTGCCTAAGACGACGATCGCCGTGAGCACGCTCAGCACCGCTGCCGGAAACCTGTCGGCGGCCATGACCCGGCGCCAAGGCTTCTCTTCCCTGTCGGCACGGGCGGGGCCGCCGGCGCGTGCCACCGTCGCGGTCAGGTTCGTTTTGGTGATCGCTTCATCCGTGAGGCTGTCGCCGTCGAGCTCTTTCACGACATGGCCGCGCGCGAACACGGCGACGCGGTCGCACAGGCCCTCGAGCTCGATGCCGTCGGCCGACGACACCACCACCGCGACACCGCTGTCGGCGAGTTCGCGCAAGCGCTCGTATATCTCCGCGCGCGCGCCGACATCGACGCCCTTGGTCGGCTCGTCGATGAGTATGACCTCGGGTTCGCCTGCGATTTCGCGTCCGATCAGCGTCTTCTGCTGGTTGCCGCCAGAGAGCTCCGCAGCCGTCGTGTCGTCATACTCCTTGATGCGGTATCCCGTGTAGATGCCGAGCCGCTCCATCACGTCCCTGGTCAGGGCGTAGTCGCGTTTCCGGTCGATCACGCCAGCTTGGGAGATACGGTCGAGCGCGCCGATACCGATGTTCTCGCGGAGCCTCAGGGTCAGGAACAGCCCTTCTTCATGGCGGTCGTCGGTGACGAAGCCGATCCCGGCATCCCGGGCCGCAGCGGTGGTGGTACCCTCGACCGTTTTGCCCTTGATGCGCACCGATCCACCCGTGCGCGGCTCCAGACCCGCGATCGTGCGCAGAAACTCGCGCTGTCCCTCGCCTTCGATGCCGGTCACGCCGACGATTTCGCCGGCATGCGCGGCGAAGCTCACATCCGCAAAGCCGGGCCCGGCGAGGTTTTCGACCTCGAGGACGACGTCACCCGCGCCCTGTCCCTTGTCGGGAAACACCTGCCCGAGCGGGCGGCCCGCGATCATGGTGATGATCTCGTCGGTCGAAATCCGCGCCGCCGGCCGGCTGTCGATGACCTTGCCGTCGCGCAAGACGGTGATGTGATCGGCGATCCGTTCGATCTCGCGCAGACGGTGCGAGACATACACGATCGCGACGCCTTCCTCGCGCAGCCGGTTTATGAGCTCGAAGAGCTTGTCGATATCGGCCTGCTGGAACGGCTCTGTCGGCTCGTCGAGAAACAGCACTTTGGGCTTCGACGCGATCGCTCCGGCGATCTCGATGATGTGGAACTGCGCCAGCGTCAGATCGCGAACCCGGACATCGAGCGACATGGCATGCTGTTCGGACCCCACCGCCGCAAGCAGCCCCTCGGCCTCCGCCCGGCCGGCGGCGCCGGTGAGCGATGGCGCCGAAAGCTGGAGATTTTCGAAAACCGTCATCTCCTCGGCCAGTTCGGGGTGCTGGAAGGTGACCGCCACGCCGGCCCGGTGCAGCTTCCGGGCGTTGGGTCTCTTGATTTCCTTGCCGGCGACGCGAATGACGGCGAAGTCGGGCGGCACGGAGCCGGCGGCGATGCCGATGAGCGTCGATTTTCCAGCGCCGTTTTCGCCCACCACGGCGTGCACCTGGCCGCGCCGGACGTTGAGGTTGACGGCCTTAAGCGCCTCGACGGGGCCGTAATACTTTGTTGCCCCCACGATCCCCATCACGGGGGCACCCATAAGATTTCGCTTGGCGGCGCTCATTCCGTGATGTCCAGTCGCTTCTTCAGCCGAAGATAGGCGGTACGCCAGCGCCATCTGACCTGGGGCGCGACGTCCAGCAATTTCGCGAGACCCAGACGAGTCATCGTGCGGGTGAAAGTCGTGCGGATCCGGAACTCGACGTCGGGCGAGGTGATCCAGAATTTGAACCGGATCCATTCGAAGCGAAGACGCCGGCCCGCCTCGACGAGGCCGACGCTGGCGATGATGATGATGGCCTGAACGATGTTCTGGGCGGACGTCTCGAAGCCGACCGCAAGCACGAGCTGGCCGAGATAGGTGAGGAACAGTGCCCCCACGATGGTCGCGGTGACGCTGCCGCGCAGGCCGCCGCCGATGGGATTGCCGCCGACCACGACCGCCGCGACGGTCGCCAGCAGATATGGCATGCCGCTGAAGACCGTCGGCGACAGCACATAGCCGGCCAGCAGCACGCCGGCGGCCGCATAGCAGAAGCCCGCCAGCGCGTAGGTCGCAACACGATAGCCGTCAAGCGGGATCCCAACGGTCAGCGCCGCATCCGGATTGACGCTTGTCGCGATGAAGCGTCGCCCGACGGTCGTTTTCTCAAGGAGAAAAATCGCGATCGCCGCGATGACGATCATGACGTAGAGGGTCAGCGGCACCTCGAGAAATTTGCCGACACCGAACCTGTTGAGTGGCGGCGGCGCCTGCTGGGAGAACCCGCTGGTAACATACATTGTGAATCCCAGCATCAGCGAGTTCATGCCGATGGTGGTGACCAGCGAATTGACGCGCAGCAGCGCGACCAGCAAACCGTTTACGGCGCCGACGCCCAGCCCCATCGCCAGCGCCAGCGCAACGAAGGCCAGGGTCTCGGGGATCCCGGCCTCCGAACCCGGCAGCGCCGTGACGATGACCGCTGCAAACGACATGATGCCGGCGACCGACAGGTCGAGACCGCGCTGCTGGATCACCAGATGCTGGCCGATCGAGGCGACCGCCAGAACCGCGAAGAACGGCAGCATAAGCTGCAGCGCGCTGACGGAGACGGTGCTGGGCGCAATTATCCCGCCGCCCACCAGCAGCGCGACCGTGGCAAGTGTCACGATCAGCAGCCGGTGCAGCGGCTTTTTCCGGCCCTTGTACTCGCGCTTCGTCCAGGCGCGTTCCGGTCGCCGCCGATCCGATTGCGTTTCGGCCGCGCCCGGACTTCTGGGTATCATCGCCGCAGTCGCCGAAAGAGAAGGATTACTTGGACAGGATTTCCTTCATCTTCTCGCCGGAGACCATCGCCGAGGGAATTGCGGTCGGCGGCAGGTCCTTGTCGCATTTAACCGCGAGCGCCGGGTCGGACGACGTGCTGTCTTCGGAGAACGGCAGGTCGATCAGGCTGGGCTCGGTGTTGTCCATGCCGTTGACTGCGGCAAGGCCCTTGCGGAGCGCGAGGCGGACAAGCCATGTGTGCGCGCTGGCAGTTGCCAGCTTGAAGGTCGGGTTGTCCTCGTGATTGTCCTGCCACAGGCAGCTCAGTTCGTTGAGGTCCTGCCCCGCCCAGGCCGGAATCGGGCGGCCGGCCGCAAGGAACGCGCGGATCGGTCCGGTCGTTTCGGCCATGATGCCGTCGATCTGGTCGTATTTGGCGATCGCGGCGGCCGTCACCTTCTGCGCCAGCGCCGGATCCCAATTGGTGTCGACCGGCCCCTCAAGGACATTGATCCCCGGGTTCGCGGCAAAGACGTCCCGCCAGCCGACGGCCTGCGACGCCGTCATCGGATTGCCCGGCGTTCCGCCATGGACAATGACGTTGCCCTCGCCGTCGAGCGTCTCGACCATCCACTCGGCGAGCATCTTGCCGAGGCCGATCTGGGTTTCGGTCACGCGCACGAGATAGTCCTTGCCCATCTCGCCGAAAGGCGCATCGCCGGTGGAGAACGGAACGACGGCGATGCCGGCATCGGTCGCCTGACGCATCCCCTTGAGCTGCGCCACGCCGGTATCGGCGAAGACGACGATGACATCGAATTCCTGCGCGATCAGGCCGCGAATGTCCGCGATCTGCTTTTCAGCCTTGAACTCGCCGTCGGTGTAGCGGACTTCCGTGATGTTGGGGCATTTGGCGGCTTCGTCCTCGAACTCCGCACGGGTGATCTGGCGCCAGTAGTTGCCGCCCCACCCGTCGGCAAAAGCAACTTTGATCGGCTTGGTGCCACAATATTTGGAGATATCCTCCATATCCTCGATGCCGCCCGTCTTGTTCGGGGCCATATCGAGGTCGGCGAAGGCGTTCTGGGCGAAGGCGGATGTAGTCCCTCCTGCGGCGAAAGCCAAAAGGCTTACGCCAGCGATCATTTTGACGATCATTTTTTGTTCCTCCCTTACCTCCCGAGTAGATTGTATGCAGTAATTGGGAGTGTCAACGTACCGGAGGTTTGAGCGCGACAAGGTTTCAATGGCGATGCTCTGTAGCCAATGTAAATTTCGCTATGCGCAAAGTGTATTTTCGCTATGCGAAAGAAAAGTAGCCGCAAAGACACAAAGGTCTCTATTCTCTGAGGGAGAAATACAGAAATGAAACTCAGTACGGAACGGATCCTTACCACCCACGCAGGCAGCATGCCGCGCGGCGAGCCGCTGAGTTCGATGCTGATTGACCAGGAGGACGGCAAACGGGTCGATCGCAGAAAGATCGACGAGGTTATCGACGAGCGCGTCGCCTATATCATGGGAAAAGAGATCGAAGTCGGCGTCGACATCGCCAACGACGGTGAACAGGGGCGGGTCGGATTCCAGACCTATGTGCCGCAGCGCTGGAGCGGCTTCGGCGGCAAGTCGAGCCGTCCGTATGGCAGGGAGTTCGTGGAGTTCCCGAAGTTCACTGAACGAATGATGGCCCGCATCCCGAAGACCGGCAAGGTGTTCGATGCGCCCGAGGCGATCAGCGAAATTCACTACCACGGCGAAGGCGAGCTGCAGAAGGAGATCGACCGCTCGAAACGTCAGGCGGAGAAGATCGACGCGCATGTCGCGGAGTGGTTCATGAATTCGCCGTCGCCCGGCATCATCGCGTGCACGATGCTGAACGCATACTACGACTCCGATGAAGCCTATCTCGATGCGATCGCGCGCGAGATATCCAAGGAATACAAGGCTGTCGTCGATGCCGGCTACGTCCTGCAGATCGATGCGCCGGATCTCGCCATGGAGCGGGTACTTCTGTATCAGGATCTGACCGACGACGAGTTTGTCGAGCAGGTGCAAAAACACGTCGACGCGCTGAACAAGGCGCTTGAAGATATTCCGCGCGATCGGGTGCGGCTTCATGTTTGCTGGGGCAACTGGGAAGGACCACACTGCTACGACGTGCCGATGGAGGTGCTGCTGCCGACGCTTTATCAGGCGAATGTCGGTGCGATCGGCCTTGAGTTCGCCAACCCGCGACATCAGCACGAGACCGCGTCGCTCAAGGCGAACAGGCCGCCTGAAAACATTGCCGTCATCCCCGGCGTTATCGATCCCAAGAGCAACTTCGTCGAGCATCCCGAAGTGGTCGCCCAACGCATCGAGGCGGTTGTCGACGCGGTTGGCGACAGGGAGCGCGTGATCGCGGGAGTCGATTGCGGATTCGGCACTTTTACCGGCTGGGAGTGGGTCGCGGAGGATGTGGCCTGGGCCAAGTTGCGCTCCCTGCGCGAGGGCGCCGATATCGCGACGGCGCGGCTTTGGGGGAAAGAGAAGGTCGCCTGACGCCGGCTGCCGGGTCCGGTCGCTCAGTTTGATTTGCGGCCGGTTCCCTTTCGCCGTGCATGCAGGCGCATTCGAGCCCGCTCCGGAAATATCGGTCGGCCGGCGCAGAATGCATGCTGCCGGCGATCGAACTTCCGCGCGATCTGTCAGCCAGACGCCGAAGGCCGCTTCGGCATCTTCGATGCGCCGGATACGCGTGAGTTCGTCCCGGCATCGACGGTCCGGAGGAAAGAAAACCGAAATGCACTACATCATCCATTGCCTGGACGCGCCGGGCTCCGTCGACAAGCGGCTCGCTCATTATGAGGCGCACAAGGCCTATCTGTCGGAGCCGTCGGTCGACATCGTGATCTCCGGCCCGCTGCTGGCCGACGATCACGAGACGATGATCGGCAGCTTTCTCCTGGTCGAGGCGGACAGCCTCGAGGCTGCGACCGAATTCAATCGCAACGACCCGTTCTACGCCGCCGGACTTTGGGAGCACATTTCGATCCGGCCGTTTCACAAACGTATGGACAATCGGGGATGAAAGCAGTGCGGCGTCGCAATTCGGGCCCTGTCACGTAAATACCGGGTGCCGTGGATCGATCTTTACAACAGCCTCGCCGCATGACCCCGAACTGTGACTGCCGCTAACGCGACCCGCCCACCGTCGTTCAAGATGCCGCCTGGCTGTATTTTGCTGAGCTTTCGCGATGTCGGGGATCTTCGCGCGCAGCGCATCGTAGATGGTTCGTATGGGCGCGGTCATGTCCCGATAAACAGTGACACCTCGAAGAGATCTTCGCCTCGGTGAACGGTAGGCATTTGTGGTTGCGGCCGCCCCACATTGCTGACGGTGCAGCAGCCCGGTCAGCGACCGAATTTCTGCGGGGGCGGGTTCGCAATAGGTTTCCGATTGTGATTCAGAAATGCATCGGCTGCTGCAGATTTTCATCACACATGTTCTGCCCGTCGTGCTCGGACGACAGCTGAGATGCGGGCCAAGGGCCAAAAAAATCCAATAAAAACATATATATAAACTCGCTTTTCTTGTTTTCCCGAGCCCGGGCGACTGGTTGGCACGCTACGTGCGTTTACCAATGCCGGCCAAGCCAATGTATGAGAGATTGCATCAATCACGCATTGTCTTACTCGGGCAGGACTATGAGCAAAACCGACCAGCCAGCTAAAAACTACGAACACTCATTTCAGGAGACACCTTTTCTGGGTGTCGATGGAGCTGTCAGCGACTACGACGCCGCGGCCGAGAATGCGATCCTGAAAGGGATGGTCGCAGCTTCGACTGACGCTTGCTGGTGCATGGAGTTCGGCGAGCCGGTGGATCTGACCGCGCCGGATCGGGAAGTGATCCGGCAGATATTCGAAAACGATCCGTATTGGCGATTCTGCAACGAGGCGATGGCGCGCCTCTATCGGCTGCCGGCCCATCTCGACCTCAACGACCGTCCGGTCCGTGAGATCTTTCCGCGCAACAAGCAAAACGAATCCTTCGTCGAGAACCTGCTCCGCAGCGGGTTCGAGGTCGACGCCGCTCCGGCGCTCGACAGCCGCTACGACGGCAGCGAGCTGTATGTCGAAAACGATGTGCGGGCGCACATCGAAGACGGTCGGCTCATCCGCATTTTCGGAGTGGTGCGGGACGTCAGCAAGCATCGCCGCCGCGAGATCGACCTGAAGGAGCGGCTCCTCAGGATCCGCGGCATGCTGTCGGCACTGCCCGATGCGCTGGTCGCCTTCGATGAGAACCTCGCCGTTCTTGCCGCCAATCCGGCTGCCGGACTGTTGTTCGGAAGCGATACCGAAACGCTTCCCGGCACGAAGCTTCGCCTCCTCCTGGCTGGCGCGCGCGACGCGGACGGAGATCCCGCCGCGGTCCTGCAAAATGCGATCGCGGGTATTGGCGAACAGTCCGGCCCGGCCGAAGCGGTTCTGTCGCTCGCCAGCGGTCGCCGGACCGTCTGGCGGATCGGCATGGAGGGAACTGCGGAACTGCCCGTTCAGTACGTCGCGATCGTGCGGAGCCTTGACGAGGCCGGGGCGAGCAATCCAGGCGTGAACGAGCCGTTTGCCGGGGGGCGCGTCTGATGCCGTCGTCCATGACGCCGCTTTGGTCCGATCATCCGCTTTTCGATGCCGTGACGAGGCAGGACGCTGCCGAACGGCTCAACCTGTTTGACGACGGCCTGGTTTTCGTCGGCGCCGACATGTCCGTCACCAGTGCCAATGTCGAGGCGTGTGCGATCATGGGCTGCGAGTTCGGCGCCGTCGATGGCGAGCCCTTTGCCGCGTTGTGCGCGGAACTGCCCGGCTGGGCACAGCTCGCAGAGGCAGTCGACCGCGGGGCCAACGCCGAATTGACCGTCCGGACGGCCAAGGGCAAGACTTTGCTTGTCACGGTGCGGCGCGCGACGCCGGGACCGAAACGGCGAGACCCCGGCGCCCGGCGCCCCGTGGTGGTCATCCTGCGCGACCTCGAAGTGCTGGATTACCGGCGTCGGAAAGCGTTCGGCCATAGCGGCCAGCCGACATTCAGGACACTTGCGGACAACAAGGCGCGGCCCGATTTCGGCACCCAGCGGCGTATCGCCCCGCAACTCGAAAAAGTCCTGTCGCGCGGCGAGCGGGCCGCCCTCCAGGGCGCACGGGTTCTGATTACCGGCGAGTCCGGGGTCGGGAAGACGGAGATCGCCCGCTACTTCCACACCTTTCTCGCCGACACCGGCGACGCCTTCCAGGTCGTCAACTGTGCCTCGATTCACGAAACGCTCTTCGAGTCCGAAATGTTCGGCTACGAGAAGGGTGCCTTCACCGGGGCGCTTCAGTCGGGCCGGGCGGGTTTCATCGAACAGGCCGAGGGCGGAACGCTGTTCCTCGATGAGGTCGGCGAGATCCCGCTGAGCGTTCAGGCGAAACTTCTGAGCTTTCTGGAGGAGGGCGTGATCCGGCGGGTCGGTGGCGGCAGGCAGCGCGTCGCCAATGTCCGGATCCTGGCGGCCACCAACCGTGACCTGCGGCAGATGGTCCGCGAGGGGCAATTCCGCGCCGATCTCTACTACCGGCTTGCCGTCGTGCATCTGCCGATCCCGGCGTTGAGAACGATGCCGGAACTGATCGGGCACCTTATAGACCGGTTCGTCGACACCATCAATCAGCGGCGCGGTGACAGGTTCGTCGTTCCCGACTGGGTCCGTGCGCGGCTGACGGCCTATGCCTGGCCCGGCAACGTGCGCGAGCTTCTGAACGTCGTGCAGCAACTCTCGATCTTCTTCGACGAGGGTGCGGACATGGACGAGCTTCTGTCGGATCTGCTCAGGCCGTTGTCGGCGCCGCCTTCCTCTTCGGAGGTTTCGCCGGGGGGCGGCGATGAAGCGCTGCCGGCCCTTGCGGAGACCGTCGCCGATATCGCGCCCGACGGAGCATTCGACCTCAAGGAGCAGGTACGCCGCTACGAGAGAACGCTTATCGAAAAGGCGATCAAGCAGCATGGCTCGAAACGCAAGGCGGCCCGTGCCCTCGGGGTGGACATCGGCACGGTCGTTCGGAAAACGAGCGATATTTCAATGAATTAACAGAACTGCCAAAAACAGAGGGAGCATATCATGGCAAATCGAAACGCAAGACTTCTGACATCGCTGTCGGTCGCCGCGCTGCTGTTGACCCATACGGCGCCGGCGTTCGCGGAGGGGGAACTCAATCTGTTGACGTGGGAAGGTTACGCCGACCCGAGTGTTGTCGAGCCTTTCGAAAAGGAGACCGGTTGCAAGGTGAACGCCACCTATGTCGGCTCCAACGACGATTTCGCGCCGAAGCTTGCCGCCGGCGGCGGCGATCGCCGCCTTCATGTCGTCGATCGCCATTGAATAGGGATACTGCACTTCGACGGCTTCGAACCCGGCCGCCTTGGCCGCGGCCGCCCGCGCCATCGCGATGGCGGTGGGCGAGGCCTGCATGCGCGACATGCGCGGGGCGAGTTTCTGGGTCACGGGTAGCGGCTCCTCGCGGCGGTCTGTCGGCCACTCTTGCCGGGAATCGCGGGCGTTGGGAATACCCCGCTCGCCGCTCAGTGCTCGGAAAAGAAGCCCGGCCCGGCCCGGCCGCGCAGCCCGGCGGCCATCTCGGCGCCCATCGCGGCGCCGTCCGACGCCGACCCCGAGACTTCGTCGGTCAGCGACTCGCTGCCGTCGGGGCGCACGATCTCGCCCCGCAGGCGCAGCCCGCCATCGCCGTCCAGCTCCGCCAGCCCGCCGATCGGCGTCTGGCACGACCCGTCCAGCCCTGCGAGGAAGGCGCGTTCGGCCGCCAGCCGCAGCCCGGTGTCGCGGTCGTGAATCGCCGCCAGCGCCGCGCGCAGGCGCTCGTCGTCCTCGCGGCACTCGATACCGATGGCGCCCTGGGCGATAGCGGGCAGCATTTCGTCATCGGAGATCGGCGCGTGCGGCACCTCGTTCAGCATCCCCAGCCGGGTCAGCCCGGCCATCGCCAGGAAGGTCGCCTCGGCCACGCCGTCGCGCAGCTTGCCCAGCCGGGTCTGCACGTTGCCGCGGAACTCGACCACCTGCAGGTCGGGGCGGCGGTGCTTGAGTTGGGCTTTTCGTCGCAGGCTCGAGGTGCCGACCACCACGCCCTGCGGCAGATCGTCTATGCCGCCATGCCTGAGCGAGACGAAGGCATCGCGCACATCCTCGCGCGGAAGATAGCATTCCAACACCAGCCCGGCGGGCTGTTCCACCGGCATATCCTTCATCGAATGCACCGCGATGTCGATCTCGCGGGCCAGCATCGCGTCCTCGATTTCCTTAGTAAACAAACCCTTGCCGCCGATCTCGCTGAGCGCGCGGTCCAGCACGCGGTCGCCGGTGGTTTTGATCACGACGATGGCGAAGGCGTCTTGCGGCAGCCCGTGCGCTGCCATAAGCCGGTCCCGGGTCTCTTCGGCCTGGGCCACCGCCAGCGGCGAGCCGAGGGTGCCG
>ENA-ORCV01000710-ORCV01000710.1-marine-metagenome-genome-assembly--contig:-NODE-710-length-16462-cov-2.908636_pt1 | contig 16462 bp, 14 predicted proteins | sample MGYA00237779_ERZ508509 | MGnify/ENA primary metagenome ERZ508509 (study PRJEB26180, sample SAMN06268772) | marine metagenome | isolation source: Bioluminescent Bay, La Paraguera, Puerto Rico | place... | reverse complement strand
CAACAGCGTTGAATGGCGCGGAACAAGCCATACCAAGGATATGCTGCGCCAACACGTCGAGCCCGCCCGGTTGCGGATCTTCGCTGTCTTGTGCGCGCTCTTCAACCGCTTCTTTGGCGGCCTCACACTCGAGCACTTCAAAACGATTGGCAGGCACCAGCAATGCGCGTGATGGCTCGTCTAAACGGTGGTTTGAACGCCCTATGCGCTGCAACAAGCGGGACGAGCCTTTCGGTGCGCCAATTTGCACCACAAGATCCACATCGCCCCAGTCGATGCCAAGATCAAGCGTGGAAGTACAAACAACGGCTTGAAGTTTTCCGGCGACCATTGCTGCCTCGACCTTCCGTCGCTGCTCCACGTCGAGCGAACCGTGGTGAAGCGCAATCGCCAAGCCATCATCATTCAACTCCCAAAGTGATTGGAAAAGCAGCTCTGCTTGCGAACGCGTATTGACGAAAAGTAGCGTTGTGCCGTTCTGCTTGATGATCTCCAATAGCTCAGGCACTGCATATTGCGCAGAGTGCCCTGCCCACGGCACACGGTCGTCACTTGCCAAAATCTCGACATGGGGATCTGCGCCACCAGTGTTCGTCACAAAGGCAACTTCGCGCTCAGGTTTGGGCCGTCCGATCCACTCGCGCAGCATCTCCGGTTTCGCAACGGTTGCCGACAAAGCAGAGATTTTGAGGTCAGGACAAAGCTTGCCAAGCCGCGCGAGACCGAGCGCCAAAAGGTCACCGCGCTTCGAAAGTGCCAAAGCGTGGAGTTCGTCCAAAACGACGCGCTTTAAACTGCCAAACAGCTTGGGCGCTTCTTTGTGCGACAGCATCAAAGCAAGCTGCTCTGGTGTTGTCATCAGGATGTGCGGCGGATCAAACCGTTGGCGTTGCCGGCGCGACGATGGCGTATCCCCGGTTCGCGTTTCGACCCGAATGTCGAGCGCCATTTCATTGATCGGGTCTGTCAGATTGCGCGCCACATCCACTGCCAATGCCTTGAGCGGTGAGATGTAAAGCGTGTGCATACCCTTATGCGCGTTCTCAGCCAAATCGCAAATCGACGGCAAGAAGCCAGCCAGCGTTTTACCCGCACCAGTCGGCGCGATCAGCAATGCGGATTTTCCGGTCTTGTCGGCTTCAAGCATATCGAGCTGGTGCGCACGCGGTGCCCACTTTCGGTCCAAGAACCAATGCTGTACAGCATTCGGCAAGCCCCAACTCTCAGAAAAGAGATCCGGTTCAATTTTGCTTTTTTTCGATGCTGAACTTGTTGATTTGCGCATTGCCCCTATATTTAACTCACCGAAACAAGACCGCCAGACATTTGTTGAGCGGTAAACTGAATTTGTTGGGGAACAAAATGAGCAATTCAGAAAACTACCGCGACGACGAACGCGATCACAGCCAGCGGAATTTTTTTGGCGGTAGCCCAAAACGGGTATTTCTAAAACTGGTTTTCCTGTCGCTAATCGTTGGGTTTGTGATGCGGATGATGGACATCACGCCAGGCACGATCTTTGGCACATTGGGAACATATGTAGGCCGTACCTTCGCTGACCTTGGCAGCTTTATGGGCGACCTTGGCGTATGGTTTGGCTTTGGCGCCGCGATTGTCTTCCCGCTTTACGTTTGCATTCGTCTTTGGAAGCGCTTCATTTCGTAAGCGCGCAACCAATCACAACCAATTCTTGCCTGCGCGATTGCGCGCGGGCTAAAATCACCTAATCGAATCTCTTGGCGCATTTGCGCATTCAGCATTAGGTGAATTATGACGGCTAAAAGCTACCCATTTAAAGTGGGCCACAAAGATGTTTGGCACATTGCCCTGCCAACGGCCGTCGCCTTTGTCACCGAGCCACTTGTTGGCATTGCGGATACCACCATTGTAGGTCGCTTGGGTGAAGTTCATCTCCTTGGTGGTTTGCTACTTGGTGGTTTGGTTTTTGATTTCATCGCCGCCATTTTCTACTTCTTGCGTCTTTCAACAACTGGGTTGACCGCACAAGCCTTTGGCGCGCGTGATGAAACCGCACAGTCTGCACATCTGGTGCGCGCGCTCACGGTTGGTTTTAGCGCGGGCCTTGTTGTTCTGGCTTTGATGGTGCCCATCGCGCAATTTGCAAGCTTCGCCTACGGCGCGAGCGACGAAGTTGTTACGGCCTTCCAGCAGTATTTTTATATCCGCGTGCTTGCAGCACCCTTCGTCTTGATGAATTTTGCATTGGTCGGCTGGTTCTTGGGCCGCGGTCAGAGCTTTACTGCGCTTATCCTTCAACTCATTCTCAACCTGTCAAATATCGGACTTTCAATTGCCTTTACCTTTAGGCTCGACATGGGAATTGCGGGGGTTGCATGGGGCACTGTTGCTGCGCAAATCATAATGCTTGTGCTCGGTATTGGCTGGGCAATTGTTCAGCTCGGCGGCCTATCGAAACTGTCCCAGAAACTGGCTGAAGCTGATCTTCTCAACACTCAACAAATCAAGAAGCTGCTCGGATTGAGCGGCGACATTCTTGTTCGTTCGGTCCTGTTGAGCGCGGTGTTTTCCTTCTTTGCATCGCAAGGCGCCCGTGCCGGTGATGACATTCTCGCCGCAAACGGCATTCTATTGCACTTCCTCATGGTCGCTGCGTTTTTCCTTGATGGCTTGGCGGCAGCGTCCGAACAATTGTGCGGCAAAGCAATCGGCGCGCGCTGGCGCCCTGCTTTTGTGGATGCGATTAAGCTTTCATCGCTTTGGGGGTTCATTCTCTCCGGCGTCTTGACCATCATTTTTATGATCACCGGACCGATGATTATCGACTTTATGTCGACAAACGAAGTGGTGCGCGAAACGGCACGTAACTATTTGCTGGTCGCCGCAATCGCGCCCGTTTTTGGTGTACTCGCATTCGTGCTTGACGGTGTATTTGCCGGGGCCACCATGGGCTCAGACATGCGCAATGGCATGATTATTTCGACAATAATTTTTGCAATCGTATGGGCTGTTGCAACGCCGCTATTCGGCATCGTCGGCCTTTGGTGGGCGCTACATAGCTTCTTTATCGGTAGAAGCTTGGTATTCCTCGTTCTTTTGAAACTAAGAATGCCAGACCTTTTTGCCAAAGTAGATGCAGGCGCTTAGCCGAAATTAGATTTCGGCTTTGCCGTTCGCCCATGCTTCAACATCGGTTGAAGACAGTTCACTGATATTGGCCAGTTTGTCTTTACGGATTTTCACGGCCAAACCGTTTTTAATGTCGCGCAGCAATTCCATGCCGCCAAACACAAGCGCACTATAAAGTTGGATTGCATTCGCACCTGCAGCAAGCTTTGCCTCGGCAGACTTGGCTGAGTGAATGCCACCTACCCCAATGATCGGCAGTTCATTGCCCACACGCATGCGCATTTGCGCGAGACGCATTGTGGAGAAATTGAAGAGCGGTTTGCCGCTCAAGCCACCTGCTTCGTCTGCATTTTCGCAACCTGTAACCTGTTCACGCGACAAGGTCGTGTTTGAGATGATCAAGCCATCAAGATCAACTTGGCGAATAACGTCGACAATCTCGTCCATCGCCTTTTCATCAAGATCCGGAGCAAGCTTTAGGAACACAGGCACCCGCACCGCCGCCTGAGCGCGCGCGTGCAAGGTTTCACCTAACAACCTCTTCAACGCCTCGGCAGACTGCAAGTCACGCAGCCCCGGCGTATTTGGCGATGAAATGTTGACCGTTAAATAGTCTGCCAACGGCGCGAAGCGCGTGACGCCTTCGACATAGTCGGCCACAAAGTCTTCGCTATCTTTGTTCGCGCCGACATTCACGCCAATTGTTACGCCAGGCTTTTTGTTTTTGGTGAGCCGTTCATAAGCCGCCATATGGCCTTCATTGTTAAAGCCCATGCGGTTGATCACACCGTCTTTTTCCGCGACACGGAATAAACGCGGCTTAGGATTACCGTCCTGAGGACGTGGCGTGATCGTCCCCACTTCAGCAAAACCAAACCCAATATCAGAAAGTTGGTTTGGCACTTCCGCGTTTTTGTCAAAACCCGCGGCCATGCCGATAGGGTTTTTGAGCAACAACCCCGCAATTTCTGTTTCAAAAAACTTTGGATCAGCGGTTTCTTGCGGTGCGACGGCACCCAATTTCAATGCGTTGATGGTCAGGCCGTGCGCCGTTTCCGGATCAAGGCGCAACAAAGCGTCACGCGACAGATTTTGCACCACGGGTTGGCTTAAAAACTTGGCGAAGTGGCTCAAAACCATGATCTATAGACTTTCTGGCAGGATGAATTTTCCAGCATCATCTGATTGAAGCTGATGCTCGTTCGTAATCGCGTTCAAGGGAAGGTCCGCATAAAGATGCGGAAAAAGTGCGCCACCCCGAGAAGGCTCCCACTTCAAATCTTTTGCGATGGCTTCTGCGTCAATGGTCAGCAAAACCAAATCTGTTTGACCTGTGAAGTGCTTCTCAAGCGTTTCGGCGAGTTGATCCGCAGCTGAAAAGTGGATGAAACCGTCGCTAAGGTCGATAGCAACGCCGGTAAAAACGCCATCTTCTTGCGCTTTTTGCCAATGGGACTGGCCGCACACTTTGTAAATTTTCATTGCAATATCTTGAGGCAATTATTGGTTACTTGGGCTTTAGGAAATATTGGCGAAACAAGCAAGAAAACTCTTGGGGACACCTATTAGCACTTTACAATATCTTTATTGAAAGTTAACTGTTTTAGGACTTCTGTCCTTTTTGGCAGAAATAATTCCTTTTAACGGATATAAAAAAAATGATCACCCACGGCGCTATTTGGTCGGCAATTGACTCGCTTGCGCAGCGACGTGGCCTTTCCGTTTCGGGTCTTGCGCGGCTGGCAGGCCTAGATCCAACAGCGTTTAACCCGTCTAAACGCATTTCCAAAGATGGTCGTGAACGTTGGCCATCAACTGAAAGCATCGCCAAAGTTCTCGAAACTGTTGATGAAAGCATGGACCAGTTTTTGGCCGGCGGCGGCGTTTATGAACAACGTGACAGTCACCAGGCGATGTTACCACTTCTAGGATTTGCGCAGGCCGGTGCTGGTGGATTTTTCGACAGTGGTGGTTTTCCCGTCGGGCAAGGTTGGGACGAAGTGAACATCCCGGTTGGTCCGAATTCCAACACCTACGCGCTTGAAGTGAGCGGCGACAGCATGATGCCGCTTTATCGCGATGGCGACGTCATCATCGTTTCGCCGTCAGAACAAGTGCGCCGGGGCGACCGCGTGGTGGTGCGCACAAATGACGGTGAAGTGATGGCGAAAATCTTGCACCGCCAAACAGCAAACCTGATCGAGCTGCATTCATTGAACCCCGAGCATCCTCCCCGTTCAATTTCGATGAACGATGTGGATTGGGTCGCCCGCATTTTGTGGGCCAGCCAATAAAAAGGGCCTCGCCGTAGCGAAGCCCTCAAATTTTCAATAGGAGCAGAATTAACCCAAATCGCCAGCTAGGCCTTTGGCGATAAGCGCTTTGGTTTCTTCAACGCCATAAAGCGCAATAAATGAACCGAAGCGCGGGCCTTGGTCTTGGCCAAGCAACACTTGATAAAGCGCTTTGAACCAATTGCGTAGCGGCTCAAACTCATGCTTTTTACCCACTTCAAACACAAGCGTTTGGATGGCTTCAGCATCTGTTGCATCTTCAACTTCGTCGAGACGACTTGCCAATTCAGACATAGCCGCCGCTTCTTGCTCCGTTGCCGCGCGGAAGCTTTTAGTCGGTTTCACAAAGTCGTTGAAGTAACGGATGGCATAACCGACCAACCGATCAAGCTGCGGATGCGTTTGAGGTGTCGCGTCTGGCGCATAGCGCGAGATGAAACCCCCAAGCACTTCGCTGTCTTCGGCATTGGCCGCTGACACCAAGTTCAACAACAAGGCAAAGCTGATCGGCAAATCGTGGGCTGGAGGATAGTCCCCCGCGATGTGTGTCGCTGGGTTCTCCAACAATTCCGCCGTCGTTTGTTTGCTGGCCGAGCGCGAAAATGCGTAAAACTCATCCACCGCTTTCGGGATCACATCAAAGTACAATTTCTTTGCCGTTTTTGGCTTTTGATACATGAAGAGCGCAAGGCTTTCTGGCGACGCGTAAGTCAGCCATTCTTCCATTGAAAGGCCATTGCCTTTTGACTTTGAAATCTTTTGGCCTTTTTCGTCCAAGAACAGCTCGTAGCTAAGGCTTTCTGGCGGCGTTCCGCCCATTGCCCGCACAATGCGCGAAGAAAGGCGCACGCTGTCGATCAAGTCCTTGCCTGACATTTCGTAGTCAACGCCTAGCGCATACCAACGCAGTGCCCAGTCAGCTTTCCACTGACATTTCACAGCACCGCCGGTCACCGGAACAGTCACTTCTTCGCTGGTTTCCGGATCAACATAAGTTACCGTGCCAGCTTCCACATCGCGTGCAATCATCGGCACCTGCAAAACTTGGCCGGTGCGCGGGCAAATTGGCAAAAACGGTGAGTAAGTTTTTTGACGTTCTTCACCGAGCGTTGGCAGGATAACTTTCATCACATCATCGTAAACTTCAAGCATGCGCAATAACGCAGCATCGAGTTTGCCGGAAGTGTAATAGTCGGTTGAGCTGACAAATTCATATTCAAAGCCAAACTCATCCAAAAATGCTTGCAGGCGTGCATTGTTGTGGTGCGCAAAACTTGGATATTCGTCAGAAAACGGATCGGGAACCTTCGTCAAAGGCATACCGAGATATTGCGCCAAATGCTCTTGGTTCGGCACATTTGTCGGCACCTTGCGAAAGCCATCCATGTCATCTGAAAAGCAAACGATCTTTGACGGGATTTTGTCGCCAGTCAGCAAACGGAACGCGGTGCGCACCATAGATGTGCGTGCCACTTCACCAAATGTACCGATATGCGGCAAGCCTGAAGGGCCATATCCCGTTTGAAAAATCACCTCGTCTTTAGGAGATTTCTCCAACCGTTTGACGATCTTTTTCGCTTCCTCGAAAGGCCATGCGCGCGCATCCGCAGCGATTGCGTAAAATTCATCGTCAAAAATTGTTTGGGTGTTTGCCATTTTGGCGGCCCTTTTTGGTTGGAAATCTCATTGGTGATTGTTTGTAATTGATGCTGCTCAAAAATCCATTAAGCGCAGCAATCTTGGCGATTTCGCATACCTTGGCTATCGCGTCAATGTTCGGTGCGTTTCCAAATGCCATAAAGGTAAAGTTCGCGCTTGAAATTGACCGGGAACATTCGTAATTTTCACGTGATTTGCACAACGGAGTAAGCTCATGTCCATCACGCCACAAGAAGCACTTGTTTACATCATGGTGGTCGTTTCCGCTTCTGACAGTAAAATGTCAGACGAGGAATTGGGCCGCATTGGCTCTGTGGTGCGCAACATGCCTGTCTTTAGTGGCTTCTCGCAAGAAGCACTTCCATTTGTCTGCGGTCAATGCGCTGACGTTTTGGATGATGACAATGGCATGATGAAAATCCTCGATCTCATCGAAGATACGATCCCTTCTAAGTTGCGCGATACGGCCTACGCTGTGGCAGTTGAAGTGGCGGCGGCTGATCTAAACATCCAGCCTGAAGAAATCCGAATTCTTGAGCTGCTACGTAACCGTCTTAAGATCGACAAGCTGACTTCAGCAGCGATTGAACTTGCCGCCCAAGCGCGTCACCGCGTCGCGTAACAGGCTCACATTCGATCACACAAAGGTGCGTTGATTTGCATGGCATAATCGCGCGCCATGTTATATATTAGCAACAACTAATATAGGTAATGTGATGGAAGAACTAGGGATTAACGAAGGTGCTTGGCGATTTGGCAGTTTTGTCGCCGTTTTCGCCGCGATGATTTTGCTAGAGGCTCTGTGGCCGCGTCGAAAGCGCCGCCATTCACGGGTCAAACGTTGGGCGACCAATGTCGGTATTTTGATTTCAAGCTACGCGACGATTTCCCTCGTCACCCTTGTGCTTGCCAATTTGCTTGTCCCCATCACGGCCCTCCTTGCCGCTATCTATGCGCAACAGTTGGGGTTCGGGCTATTCAATTGGCTTGTTTGGCCCCTCTGGATCGAATGGGCTATAGCATTTCTGGTGCTTGATTTTGTGATTTGGGGACAGCATTGGGCGACCCATAAAATTCCCGTTCTTTGGCGCCTGCACCGCGTCCATCACGCCGATCATGACATCGATGCTTCAACAGCTATTCGGTTTCACCCGCTGGAGATCTTATTCTCAATATTTGTAAAAGCCGCAGCTGTGATGTTTTTAGGTGCGGATGCTGTAATTGTCGTGATCTTTGAAGGCGTTGTAAACGCCTCTGCCCTTTTCAACCATGCCAACTTAAAGCTCCCGCTTTGGCTCGACCGCATCGTTCGACCGATTATCGTCACGCCAGACATGCATCGCGTTCACCACTCAGTTGATGTGGGTGAGACAAACTCGAATTATGGGTTTGCACTCAGCCTTTGGGACCGCCTGTTTGGTACATATATTGATCAGCCGAAACTTGGACACGAAGACATGATCATCGGCCTGAATGACTATCAAAAGGAAGGGCCGGAACATTTTTGGTGGTCAATTCGTTTTCCATTTGTTGGAAAGCAGAAAGCCCAACAGACCGACGAGGTCAGTAAAAGCCCACCGGGAACCACTTGAGGTACAACTCGGCAAATTTGCCTTTTTCGTTGAGCCGGCGTAGCCCGATATTGATCACACGTTTGACGTCCGGCAGGTCGGTCGACACGGCAACCGCTAGTCCCGAACCGAAATATTCGCTGTCAAAATATGGCCCGCCCAAAAACTGACAGCACTCGGTTTGGTTGAGCCAAAAAGACGCGCGCATCCCGTCAACAAACCCAAAGCTCAGCTCTCCGTTTTGCAAAGCTTCAAAAATCGCCAGTTCGTTTTCAAACGGTTTTAGCTTTAACTGCGGGAAGTAGTTCGCCAAGAAATCCATATGGCGCGAGCCTTCGCGCACGCCGATCTCTTTAGTGATCGTCGTTGGTTCAAATTCCGATAAATCTGCCTGGGCCCCGACAAAGCGCGCCGGCAGTTTGAGATATGTACGGGAAAACAAATATTTTGCGGCGTTGGCTTCATCAATGGCTAATCCGGCAATCGCAGCGTCGCCTTGCCCGTTTTTCATGGCTGTTTCCAGCTGCGCCCAGGGCCACGCCTGCATGGTGCAGTCAACTTTGATCTCGGCACAAAGCGCTTTTGCCAAGTCCACATTAAAGCCGATTAAGTTGCCGCCAGCATCTTCGAAGTTGAAGGGTGGGAAATCGCTCGTTGTCAAAAACCGGATAGACGGTACGCGCGCAAGATCAAACACATCCTCGTGCTGCGACGCGTCGCTATGGTTTGGGATTTGCTGAGCCTGAGCGCCGGACAAGCTCAAAAAGAACGCACCGCAAAGCGCAAAAATCGTCGTCTGCACAAGGTTGAAGAATTTCATATTCGCTTTTTGGTTTTTGACTCACGCCGCATTGTTGGCCACACTAGCGACTTATATTTTATTTGTGTAATTTTTTATGACTGACTTTTGTGGAAGAATTCAATCAAACGCTCGGGGCGGCGTTAGTGCGTCGCATCTTTCCAGAATTTTACGAAAGCGACTGGGCCGCACTTTTTGATTTGCGGCAAGCCGCAGAAAACCAAATAGATCCGTTCGATTTCATTGGCCATAAACTAGGCTTGAGCGAACGCGATGTTTTCGCGCGCGCTGCGAAAGCTATCCAAATTGCCTTCACAGACGAACGCCCCAAAATCTCATCGCCATCACTTCCGGTAGACCGTGTGGACCAGTTGCACGATGTGCGCAGCGTTCGCGGCAAAATGCTCGATCGCGATTTGCTGTTTGTTGCCCCAAATTTTTGGCGATATGTCGAGCTCACCAAACGCGTAGCGTATAATCCCGCGTTGCGCGAGCAGCTATGCGTTATTCCACCAAGGGTTTTGCGGCGCGCTTACGCGGAGCAACAACATAGTGCATTGTACCAGTCTGCCGTGACCAGATTGGCCCGCATTTGGCCATTTGCCAGCGCGCATTTGGGGCTACCAACAACAACACGCATCATGTTTTTGGTGATTGTAATCGCTGTCGCCTTCGCTTTTAGCTTTCCGCCACCCTATTTTGAGGGCGTGGCGATGGTTTTGGTGACATTGCTTTTTCTTGTTCCTGCAGCTTTCCGACTGGCCTGCGCCATAGGCGGACGTCAGCTCCCTCGGCTCTCCAGCGCACCATTGTTGGCTGACGCGCAGTTGCCGATTTACACCGTACTTATTCCTTTGCGTGACGAAGCAATTTTGGTGGAACAATTGGTGAAAGCCATGCGCGCGCTCAATTATCCAGCGGCAAAACTCGACATCAAATTTGTTGTTGAAGAAACGTCTACCAAAACAATTGCAGCAGTTGAAAAATATCTCGACGACATTCGATTTGAGCTCATCACAGTGCCAGACAGCGAACCGAGGACCAAACCAAAAGCGGTGAACTATGCATTGCCATTTGTCCGCGGTGAGCATTTGGTGATTTTTGATGCTGAGGATATTCCCGAGCCTGACCAATTGAGAAAAGCCGCCACTTTGTTTGCGCGCAATGCTGAATTGGAGTGCCTTCAGGCCACCCTTGTCATCGACAATGCAAATGAAAATGCGCTCACCGCTCTATTTGCCGCCGAATATGCGGCGCAGTTTGGCTTGATCATGCCGGTGCTCGCGCATCTTGACATGCCCATGCCGCTTGGTGGCACATCAAACCACTTTCGCACGCAAACGCTGCGCCGCCTTGGCGCTTGGGATAGCTTTAATGTCACCGAAGATGCCGATCTTGGCATTCGGCTTTCGCGAACCCAAATGAAATGCGGCATTCTTGATAGCTACACGCGTGAAGAAGCACCCGTAGATTTATGGGCATGGGTGAAACAGCGCACACGGTGGATGAAGGGCTGGATGCAAACCCTTTTGGTGCACACCAAAGATTTTCGTCAATTGCGTCGTCAGATGAGCCTGATCAATATTATTGTGTTCTACATCTATGTCGGTGGGCTCGTATTTGCCGCGCCGCTTCACGCCCTTTTTGTCATCAAATTCGTCAGCGACTTGATGTACAACGCAGGCCTCGCGCAGCAAGATTATGCGCAGTTTAACATGCATTTGATTGTGCTCGTTACGGGGTATCTTAGTGCGGTGCTCACCGCGGCGCTTGGGCTTTGGCAAACCAAGCAATTCCATTTGATCGGTTGGCAGACCTTCTTGCCAATCTATTGGCTTATGACCAGTTTCGCGACATTACGCGCTGCGCTTCAACTCGCCACTAAGCCCTTCTCGTGGGAAAAAACAACCCATGCGCGCACGCAATTGCCGCGCTTTCAAAAACAATCAACACCAACGCAAGACATGACGCTCGACAAGGTCGCCTAAATCATTTTATCTATAATTCATGGATCAACATGAACACAAACAAACTGTCGTCGAACAAATTGAAGCGGCGCTGACCGACCGCATTGTGCGCGGCGAGCTTAAACCAGACGAGAAGTTGCGGCAAGACCATATCGCTGAAGAGTTTGACGCAAGCCACGTGCCCGTGCGCGAAGCCTTTCGTCGCCTTGAAGCGCGCGGTTTGGCAAAATCCATCCCGCGTCGTGGTGTGCGCGTTTCAACCTTCAGCATTTCAGACGCAAAAGAAGTGGCAGAGATGCGCGCAGCACTTGAAGTTTTGGCACTGCGCCATGCATTTCCGTTCCATACAGCATATACGCTCAACCTTGCCCTCGAAGCCATTGAAGATGGCGAGCGCGCACTTGACGTATTCACATGGGAAGAAGCCAATCAGCGCTTTCACCGCACCATTATCTCTACCTGCAAGATGCCAAAACTGTTGGCAACGATTGATGATTTGCATTTGGCGAGCGCGCGATTTCTTTTTTCCACCTGGCGGTCACGGTGGGAAACGCGCACAGAGCATGATCACCGGACTATTCTCAAAGCGCTACACAAGGGTGAAATTGACACCGCTGCAGCGGTTCTTGAACGTCATGTTCGCCTAACCGGCCGTAAACTCAGCACATTTTTCTAAACCCATATTGGCGACATAATGGACAATCGCATATTCTCCGTGGGCGGTCAGGTAAGCCACGCCATCCAAATCGAACTCAGCGAAGAAAACGCGCAAGCGCAAAAGCTTGCGCTCTTGCTGCCCGGCATGGCCTATCGTGTGGACCATCCGATTTTCTTCTTTGGCCGAGCATTGCTGCACGATCTTGGTTTTCGCACGGCTTCGGTACATTACGCCTACGACCAGATTGATGGATTTAGAGATCAAGAATTCGCCCGCGTGATGGAAACATTCGCCGAGGATGCAAAATCGATTTATGCGAGCTTGAGCGATCAAACGTCAAGCGATGAGTTGGTGGTCGTGGGCAAATCCCTTGGCACCATGATCATGGCGCAAATGTTGGCCAACAATATCTGTCGTAATGCAAAACTTGCTTGGCTAACGCCATCTTTGGGTGTGCCTGAATGTGAACAGCAACTCAAGAAGCACGCGCAGCAATCCTTTGTTGCCATTGGCACCGCAGACCCCAGTTACAACGCGGCACAGCTCGAGGAAATCGAACAGGCTGGTGCCACCATGTGTGTCTTAGACGGTTTGGCACACGTTCTGGAGTCACCAAATGACGTGCCAAAGAGCGTATTGGGGCATCACCAAATGATCAGCGCTCTTTCAGACTGGTTGGCAAATTAAATGATCAAAACAAACGACAATTTGCAGCTTGATGCCGCGATCAATCGCCCTGGCCGCCGAACGCTTGAGTTTGATATTCCGGGGTTCAATATCGGCACGGCAGACTATGTCGACGCAGAAACCGGCTGCACTGTTTTTCACTTTGAAAAACGCGCCAAGATGGTCGCGGATTGCCGCGGCGGCGCGATTGGCGCAATCGGCACGCACTATCCTCTTGTCGATAGCATTTGTTTCGCGGGTGGCTCTGCCTATGGCCAGGAAGCGATTTTAGGTGCAGGCGCAGAACTCCATAAGCGCGCCAATTATTCTACGGATTGGCAAGACATTGCGCTAGCAGCAGGCGCCATCATTTATGATTATCGCTACCGCGACAATGCCGTTTATCCCGACAAAGCGCTGGGTCGCGCGGCCATTGCCAATGCACAGCCTGGGCGATTTGAGATGGGCCAAGTTGGTGCTGGGTTTGCAGCAAGCGCTGGCAAATGCTTGTGGGAAAAAGGGTATGAAGGCGAACGGACAGGCCAAGGCGCGGCCTTTCTACAAGTCGGTAATGTAAAGGTGTTTTTCGCTGTTGTCTTGAACCCTTTTGGCGCGATTTTGGATCGACAGGGGGAAGTAGTGCGCGGCAATCTGCATCCAACGACGGGGCACCGGATAAAACTGAGCGACGCGGTCGAAGACGCTGCAAACCCCCAGCGTGGCAATACTACCGTCAGTCTTTTGGTGACCAACCAAAAGATCGAACGCGATATGCTCAAACAGGTTGCAAACCAAATCCATGCATCAATGGCGCGGGCCATCGATCCGTTTCACACCATCTTTGATGGCGATGTGTTGTTTGCGGTCACAACCGATGAAATTGAGGCTCCACAACTGCCACCACATGCGTTGGGTGCCATTGGTTCAGATCTAGCGTGGGATGCGATATTGGCGGCGGCAGATGCCGAGTAAAATCGGCTAGTGCACTTTGTGCCCGTTCTTGATCGCCCGAATACCCATCCAACTACCGAACAAAACAAATGGTGCGAGAATTGCGAGCATAAGCGTTTTTGAAACTGGCAAATAGTCGGCGAAACCGGCCATTGCGTAGCCTAGAATGCCTAACGCGTAATAAGAGATCGCAATTGTCGAAAGCCCTTCAACTGTCGATTGAAGCCGATATTGGCTCTTGGCTGTTTCCGAGATTGACGCTAGCACTTCGCGGTTTTGCGATTGAATATCGACATTGATACGCGCGTCCAACAGCTGGATCGAACGGGCGATTTTGTTGCCCAACGAGCGCTGCCTCTTTTCGACCGCGCGACAGGTGGCAAGTGCCGGGTCAACGCGGTTTGAAAGATAGCGCGTAATCGTTGTGTGTTCAGCGCTTTGTTGTTCTTCGATCCGGTCCAAGCGAATATTGAGCACATCGCCATAAGCAATACTGGCCGCAAACCGATAGGCCGTTTCGTCCAGACTTTGCCCAGCGCGCACCGAAAGTGAGTGCAGTTTTGCCAACGCGCGACGGCTGTCTTCCATGCCGGAGACAGAACCAATTTCTTCATTGAGCGCCGTCAATTCGTTTTCAAGTTCACCGACGATGCTTGCTTGCGCGCGCGCATCTGGCAAACCCAAAAGTGCCATTGATCGATAGGTGTCAATTTCAAGGAGACGCCGCACCAATATCCCGGTTTTAACCGAGCTCAAGCCATCTAGGGCGATCTCGAACCGAGTGAAGCCATGTTCGTCGGTATGGAAGTCACTTCCTATTTGCGCGTCTCCTGCGCCAACACGAGTTAGGCACAAGCTTTTGGGTTCGAACCCGAGCAACGCGGCGGGCGAAATTTCGCGCCGCTCGACGACATCAACCCGGGTTGCTGCGATAATTGGGAAGCGCTTTAGAACTTCTAGCCCAATGCCTTTTGGACGAGAATACCCATCATTGATGTCGCCGAACCAAGTGAGGGTGACAAACTCCGTGTGAGCTTCCCAGTTCACTTCATATTTTGGTGTTGCAAATGAAAAGTGCCGCCACTGTGCCTCCGGCACATCAATTTGTGCCTCTTTGCACCATGCACGAAGTTCAGCCTTGGCACTGGCCATTTGGTTTGAACCACGGCCAATAAGGAAAACAATTCTGCGCGCCCGCAACGGCGCTTGCAAAGGCGGAATGAGTCGCGCGTGAATTTCTTGTTGAATTTGCCCGCGCAATTCATGATCGAAAAACGCTTCTTCTTCAAATCCGTCCGACAGGTCTTTGCTCTGTTCTTCGCTAGCCATTTTGCGTCTGCCCGCTTCCCCCGAAAGGCAAACGATTGCGCGCCAATCAAAATGCGACAAGCCCAACTTTGGTCATACCGCACACGCGCTCATTGCATAGCGGATGACAAAACCCTTATTTTCGCTTACCAATTGCCGCCGCGCACTTACGGCGCTATTTGTTTGGTCTTGGCGTCGGGCCCACTCAGGCTACCAGCACCAAACATCAATTTGCAGGTCGCACCGCAAAAGAATGAGAAAAGTAATGTCTGACTATTCAAAGGGCGTGCAAACGGCACGACACAACATCGCAAAACTATTTGAACCAACGCCTTGTCAGAAAAACCTGTTTCTCTCGCAAAAATACGATGCCGAGATTTATCTCAAACGCGAAGACCTTACGCCCGTCCGATCCTACAAACTGCGTGGCGCGTATAACTTCATCTCGAAAGCGATTAGCGACGGCACGAACGAACAACAAGAATTCGTCTGCGCATCTGCTGGCAATCACGCGCAAGGCTTCGCCTATTGTTGCGAGCATTTTCAGGTGCGCGGAACGATCTTCATGCCTGTAACAACGCCGCAACAAAAAATCGACAAAACCCGCGCGTTTGGCGGCGAATATGTTGAGATCAAATTGGTCGGCGATATTTTTGATCAATGCAATGCCGCCGCATTGAAATTTGCGGATGAGCACAAGGCTTTGATGGTGCCGCCATTTGATCATGAAGACATCATTGAGGGTCAAGCCACGATCGCTGTTGAATTGCTGGACCAGCTAGATACGGCACCTGATCTCATCATCATGCCCGTGGGCGGTGGCGGATTGGCCGCCGGGCTAACCCAATATTTGGCCAGTGAATCGCCGGACACAAAGTTTATTCTCGTGGAGCCGCAGGGCGCACCGAGCCTAAAAGCAAGTCTTGAGATTGGCGCACGCACCAAGCTCGACCACATCGACAATTTCGTTGATGGCGCGGCCGTCGCCCAAGTCGGCGCTTTGAATTTCGAGAAGCTCAAGCATCTACCTAGCGACATTGTGGAGCTTGTGCCAGAAAATCGTCTTTGCGCCACTATTGTTGAAATGCTCAACATTGAAGGTCTGGTGCTTGAACCGGCGGGCGCACTATCAATCGATATTCTTGGCGCTTTGCCAAAGGACGAGATTGAAGGAAAAACCATTGTTTGTATCACCTCGGGCGGCAATTTCGATTTCGAACGTCTGCCAGAAGTGAAAGAAAAAGCGCTTAAATATTCAGGGCTCAAAAAGTATTTCATCTTGCGTATGCCCCAACGCCCCGGCGCCCTTCGCGACTTTTTGAACATGCTTGGCCCGAACGATGATATTGCCCGTTTTGAGTATCTCAAAAAGTCAGCACGCAACTTTGGTACGGTATTGATGGGCATTGAAACAACCAATGCCAAAAACTTCGATCTATTGACAGAAAAGCTCAACGCCAGCGACTTTAGCTTCCAAGACA